>Ga0187893_10009747_pt1 | contig 14635 bp, 13 predicted proteins | sample MA1701074metaG_FD_139574 | JGI IMG/M metagenome (GOLD analysis project Ga0187893, IMG submission 139574) | White microbial mat communities from a basaltic lava cave in the Kipuka Kanohina Cave System on the Island of Hawaii, USA - MA170107-4 metaG ...
AGCAGCTACGTCCTGCCGTCCGAAGAGCTGGCGATGCTACGCTCGGTGGCCCGTTCCTGGCCTGATCGGCGACGGACGCTAGCCGAGATTCATACTCTCGCCGATACACGCCAAGAACAATAGACGAGTCAAATCAGGCACAAATGGAGTCTCAATGAGCAGCGGACGTGACGGACAGCTTGACCCCGCGATTAACGATCAAGTCGAGGAGTTGTTCCTCGGGAGCGACTTCGGGGACGAAGATCTGCAAGCTGCTATGAGACAGGAACTCACCGAACGGCTCGCTATGGGACGGCCCCTATCTGTCTATGCTGGCTATGACCCGACGAAGCCCGACCTTCACATTGGACACGCCATTACGCTGCGGAAACTACGACGATTTCAGCAATATGGCCACCGCGTCACGGTCATCGTAGGTACGTTCACTGCAGTTATCGGCGACACTAGTGATAAGAAAGACCAGCGAGCTGCGGTCGCGCGCGAAACAGTGCACGCCGCTGGGAAGACATACGCTGAACAGGTCGCCCGCATCTTGGACCCGGAGCTGACATCTATCCAGTTCAACCACACGTGGTTGGACAAGCTGGGAGCTGCCGATATCGTAGAACTCGCTTCCCAGTTCACAGTGCAGCAGTTTCAGATCCGCGCAAACTACCGAGAGCGCTTGGCGACGGGGAAACCGGTAGGACTTCACGAGTTCCTGTACGCGCTGTTCCAAGGTTACGACGCAGTGCATCTGCACACGGATGTGCAGATCGGCGCCACGGAGCAGCTTTTCAATATCATGGCCGGCCGTCGCCTTCAACGCTTTTTCGGCCAACAGCCCTGTATCGCAATTACCTTTCCGGTCTTGGTCGGAACCGATGGTGTCGAGCGTATGTCAAAATCAAAAGGAAACTACATTGGCATAGCCGAAGAGCCCGCCGAACAGTATGGCAAGGTCATGTCGGTGTCCGACGAGACCATGATGAAATGGATTCCGCTTGTCGCCGACTGGGACCGGGAGGAAGTGCTAGCGGTCGTCGGTGCGGTTTCGAGCGGCTCTCTTCACGCAATGGACCTCAAAAAGAGGCTCGCCAGGCGAGTGGTCGAGCTTTACCACGGCCCCGAGGCTGCCGATGCAGCGGCTGATGACTTTGAACGCATCCATCAACGGCGCCAGGTTCCGGCCGAAATGCCAACGGTTGAGCTCCTACCCTCAGCGTCGGTGATCGATGCGCTGCTGAGAAGCGGCGCCGCGAGCAGCCGAAGTGCGGCTCGCCGGCTCGTTGAAGGGCGTGGCGTGACGCTCGATGAGCGCGTGGTCAGCGATGGTGAAGAAACCATCGTAGACGACAGCGTGTTGCGCGTTGGCAAACGTCGTTTCTACCGACTATCGACGCGTGACGATTGAGAGAAAAATGGTCGTGCGTCTGCGTTCAGGAATCGCGTTTCCGGCATCACCGCCGGGGATTCCATCTTCTTTCGATCGTGCTGATTTGCACATAGAACGATGGAGATATTACACGCGTCTCATCCGCTCGTTGTACCTTCACGTGCGCGCCTTGCCATACCGCCCGGATTACCAGATTTATGGCGAAGATGACCTGGGGGTCCGCGCTTTCAAGGAGCGCGGCTGGCATCGGTTTCGACTCTCAGACAACGGCGTCGCACGGCTTACTGGAGCGGTCGCCCCGATGCTGACGGAACTACGTGCACTGCATGATTCGACCCCTCCAGACGAGCGCACGTTCAATCACTCAGGTGTGGCGCTCACCTCCGTCGACCACCCCAACGCTCGCGCGCTGCTGGAAGACGAACTCCGGGCCAGCTGCGGCGAGCTGATGGATAGGTTGCTCAAGGAGCGAGTTCGCATTGGTTTTGTCAAACTCGCCTATTTCGACGCGCAGGATCGCGGCATGTTCGATTACGGGGCTGGCACTGGTGCCATGGCGAAGTACTCGCCATGGCACTTAGATATGAACATCAACGAACTCAAAGTCAACCTCTATCTCTCCGAGGTCGGCGTTGAGCAAGGCCCTATGCATTATGTGACCGGGAGCCATCTCCTCCATGTGCAGGCGCTTCTCGATCGAGCGATCATCCACGCCCACCGCTGGGCCGCAGGCTTCGGCTTCGCTGATAGTTGGATGAACACCGACAAGGCGCTCGCAGTCTTCCACTCGTTGCCGTCATGGTTCCAACGGAAGAATATTATTGGAGACGCGTTCGGCGACAGCTGGCCCCAGTTCGAGCGTGACTTCGCGAGCAGGGTCGAGACCTTTTTGGGCCCACCAGGAACCGCAGTGCTATTTGAGTCACTTGGCCTGCACCAGGGCGGCTTCGTGACGTCAGGCAGTCGCGTTGCTATCCAAGTAAATCTTTTCAGCTCGTGAGCCCGGCTATCTGGAGCAACTCGAATAGTCGCCACGTGCCTTCTTAATCAACATCCGCGGTCAGGCGGCGGCGCGGAGTTGTTCGTCGAGGGCGATGACGTGAGGTGAAGTGGTCCAGGCGATCGCGCTCGAAGCCCTCTACGCCCACGGAGACGCGGGAGGTGAGACCGGCTCATAGCCGTCGGCCGACACGACAGACGCCGCCCTGGATGGGGCGGCGTCTTTGTCTACGGAGACCTCGCGAGCGGTCAGGCGGCCAGGCGAAGCCGCTCGTCCAGCTCCCGCACAACCGGCCGTCCCGTCCACGAGGTGAGGAACGCGGAACGCACCTGACGAACCCGGGGAGGAATCCTCCCGAGGCCGTGTGCCCTCGCCTCGTCAAGCGCGGCATGCCCGGACGCGCATGCCCGCTCGGAGACGCCGGCCAGGATGGCCAGCTCGCGGGAGATGCGGATGCGGGTACGCCGCCACAGCTCCGAAGCATGGGCATTCCACAGCACCGCACCGGCATAGTCCCAGCAGTCCACACACAGCGGCCTGCCCAGCTCGGGATCGTCCTCGGCGTGCCGCTTGGTGCAGGTTACGGGGCGGCCGTGCTCGCATATCTCGCCGGCTTCGTCGCCGCGGGCTCGGCACGGAGCTATCCGCCCGCTGGCGTCTGTGGCTCTGGTGTGGACGGGGCCGAAGCTGGGCGCGGTCAGTGTCACGAACAGCATTGGGTGCTGGGCGACGGTGCCGGGGACGCCTTTGCCGCCGGTCAACCCAGCGAGGATCAGCTGCCACGCGTCGCCCTGGTACAGCCGCGAGCAGGGCTGGCAGCGTGACGCGCGCCGGTTGTTGCACCGGGTATGCACGACCCCGTCGGGCATACCGTCACTCGACCAGCGCTGTTCGAGTTCCCCGGTGTGCTGGTCGACGGTGTCGATGCGGCCACGCAGGCGGATCGGCTGCTCGCAACCGCCGACCTGGCGGGCCTGGTCTTTGGATCGCGTCTTTCCCGCGGGCCAGGATCTCCGCCAGCGCCGAGCCCAGGTCGATCACGGCGCCGGTCATGACGACGGCTCCTTGCTCCGGACCTGCCAGGCGTAGCGTTCGCGCAGGTCATCCCACTCGCCGTGCAGCCCAGCGACCAACGCGCGCGCCGTCTCCATCTCGGCATCGCGGAGGGCTTCCAGGACCCAGGCCAGCCGCAGGATCGCGGTGTCGAGGTAGCGCGGATCAGGCATAGTCCGGAGTTCCCAGCGCAGGACGCGCATGGTCAGGCTCCTTTCCGCTTGACGTCGAGAGGGATGACCGCAGCTCCCTCGCCGCGGAGCGCTCGCGCCCGATCGGCGAGGGTGTCCAGGTCGGCGTCGGACAGGTAGGAGGAGCGCAGCCGCACGGGCAGCTCGCCCTCGGCGATCAGCAGGCCGACACCGCGCTGGTCCCCGGCGATGTCCGAGGCGGTGAACCCTGCGGTGGCCATGCCCGCACCGAGGATCGTGTCCGAGGCGCCCCGGGTGGAGCAGCGCAACGCCCACCGGTAGCCGACCAGATCCCGCAGCGAGGTGGGGACGACGTCGCTGGAAGGTTTCTGGGTCGCGCCGACCCAGATGATCCCCGCCGCCCGGCCCCGGCGGATCAGGTCGGTGGACAGGCCGTTGAACTCCTCGCGGGCCTTGCGCTCACCACCGGAGGTGTAGAACGCCAGCTCGTCACAGCCGACCAGGTGCAGCCGCAACCCGTCGCCCTGCTCGACCTTGCGCCGCCGCTGGTCCAGGAGCAGCTCGTAACGGGCCTCCATCTCGGCCTGGAGTTGGCGGAGCACGTCGATCGCCTCATTGACGTTCGGGCCGACGAACGCTCGGGCGCAGTCACGCCACACGGCCAGCTCGACACGTTTGCCGTCCAGCAACCACAGATCTGTCTGCGGATCCAGGGCGGCGGTGGCGATCAGCAGCGACTGGGCGACCGACTTGCCAGCCCCGGGCTCACCGCCCAGCAGCAGGTTGCGTTCCACCAGCGAGATCGCCACGGTGCGGGCGTGCTCGTCGACACCGACCGGGATCGGCTCCCACAACGACAGCGACTCGGCGTTCAGCTGGGGCCAGGTCAGGCGCACCGTGCCGGCCAGCGCATCACGGCGTACCAAGGACACTCCGACGTACCGCGCATTGGTCGGGTCGCCGAGGATCTGCACCTCGCGCACCTGAAGGTAGGCGGCCAGCGTCTCACCGCGCTCCTCGAGGTCGGTCACGCACTGACCGGCGGGCAGCCGTACCCGCAGCGCTTCTCCCACCGGCAGCCGAACAATCCAGATGATTCTGGGGACGCGCTCGTTGAAGGTCTCCAGCCCGGCGTGCCGGCACGCCTGTCTCCACCGGCGGCGCAGTCTGGCTCGATGCTCGATCCATCGCAGTCGTGCACGCACCCGCTTGGACGCGAGTACAGCCACGAGCAGCGAGATCACGAGGATGGTCGCGGCCGTGTGGCTGGCGACGGTGGTAAGGCCACGCCACACCGTCACTGTGATGAGCACGGCGGCCAGTTCGACCCGCCACCGCCAACCCAACCCGACGAGCCACCCGGCCAGACGCGCCGCCGGGCGCCTCCGTGCAGGCCAGTCCCATGGGTAGGTGCCTGGCCTGCGCGGCGTGGCAGGAGGACGCTCCAGCAGCCTCATCGGGTTACTCGGCCCTCGCGCCATGACGCACACGTACGGCGCCCGACTCGATGCCCAGCGCGCGGAACGCCACCCCGGATTTCTCACCGATGTTCCACGGCTGCGCGGTCAACTCCGCGAGCACAACCTGCTGTCCAGGCACCAACCCCACCGGCTCGCCGGGCACCTTGACGTTGATGATCTCGGCCTCACCGCTACCCATCGCGACCAGGCGAACGGAGAACAGGGGCACCCCGTCTTCCCGCTTCGCCTGTCCGCTGTCGAAGTCGCGTACCGGCGCCGGCGTGGTCACCAGCAGGAACGTGAGTTCAGACGTGTCGATCTTCAGCTTCATCGCAGCTCCCCCCATAATCCTGGGACGTCATATACCCTCGTACCAATAAGATAGCGTGAAAGTGCACGTCGGCAACTTCTCATGCCAATGAGTTAATGTGCTGGTATCTCGTACACGAGCACATGCCGGTCCCCAGCAAGCAGGAGGTCGCTCGCCTCCAGCGCTCGCCCGGTGTCGTCGTAGAGCGTGCGCAGCACCCGCACGAGCGGCACACCCCCGCTGATCCCGAGTTGCCGGGCTTCCCCTGGACTGGGCATGCGCAGCGTCACCTCCTCGAGCCAACGCTCCGGCTGCCATGTCTCCGTTACGTCCAGGGGGAAGTAGCGGTCCGCCAGCTGCGTCGCCGCACCGCCGAGTAGGAGCAGGGAGCGGCGGAGGAGCGCCCGCTCGGCCGGGCGCAGCCCCAGCCGGTCCGCGACCTCTTGCGGCGGATGTACGACCTCTGCACGAAGCAGTTGCTGGTCGGGCTTCTCATCCTGCGTTTGGAGCCTCTTCGCGTTCGAGGAGGGTCCGAGGCGCTGGAGCGGGCGGCGTTGGCGGACGAACGATCCCCGGCCGTGCTGGGTGGTGACCAGCCCCTCGACCCGCAACAGCCCCATCGCGGTCCGTACGCTGTTACGGGAGACCCCGTACCGCGCCGTCAGCTGCGTCTCGGACGGCAACGGCTCCCCGGCCCTGAGCTGGCCGTTGCGGATCGATTCGCGGAGCGCGTCCGCGACCTGCTTGTACACCGGCCGGTCGCTCGCGCGATCGATCTCCACCGGGCTGCCCGCCCGCTCTCAGCCCGCACCCCGCCGCGTTGCCGGCTGCGCCGGAAGGTGCGCCGCTCGTCCTCGGTCATACCGCCCCACACGCCTGCGTCCTGCCACGGCTCGAGCGACCGTTCCAGGCACACAGCGGCTACCTCGCAGCGGGCGCACACCGCCTTCGCCCGCTCGATCTGGTCCAGAGCCGGCCCGGTGGTCCCGATCGGGAAGAAAAGCTCCGGATCTTGGTTGAGGCAGGCGGCGCGGTCCCGCCAGTCGCGTGGCTGCAGGGGATGGGCGGGCATGGCCATCGACCTCCGGGGGCAGGAGTGGTGGCGTCCCGGTCCGACGGCGCTCGAGCACGCCGGACCGGGACCTACTCCCGGCATCCTGAGGGCGACCCGCTCCCTGCTCTACGAGCCATGCGGAAGGCACACGCAACGCTCGAGCCTCAGGAGCGTCTGCCTCCCATCTGCGGATGCTCGGCGTTGAGCCGTCCGTCCAAGGCGGGGGTGCGGATCAAGGCCCGCCACTCGGCCGAGCCCACCGCGACATCCAGCACGTTGACGATTGCGTTGAGCTTCACCTGCGTCGGGCAGGCGACCCCCCGCTCGTACAACGACATCTCCTCACGGGCGACCTTGACGCCCTCGCGATGCTCACAGGCAAACCCGACGTCCTCCTGCGTCATCCCCTTGAGACGGCGCAACTCGGCCAAGACCTTGCCGTGGATCGGGACGCCTACCGCCATCGTCAACCTCCGCCTCCACCCCGACGGAGATTTCTCGCCCCGTCGCCCACCAGGACATACCGTTCTCGACTCGCCTATCAGCTCGTGACTGCGAGCTGGCTTGCGCCATGCAAGATCCTCTGCCCACTGAACCAGACGCGTCCCCGTGATCAGAAGCAGCTGATGCTCCTCCTGGCCGATCTGCTGCGAGCTGATCAGCCGGCCGGCTGAGCGAAGCTTCATGACATCCTCCAGGTGCGATGTTTCACGATGGCAAGGCTGCCGACCCGGCACCAGACGCTCACCGTGCCAGCACCACATAAGGTGCTGCCTCCCAACTCCGCCGTGTACTGATCACGGGTTGTCATATGGTTGTCGTTACGATGTCGGAACCCGCGATCATGCAAACTGTGCCAAGTGCTCTATGACGGGGGATCTGTATGCCAACCGGAATACCTATTGACGGCAAGGTCCTGCGCCGTCTGCGTAAGGATCGGCTGTGGTCCCAGGAGGATCTGGCAACCCGTGCCCGCCGGTTCGCAGCCAGTGAACACGACCTGCAATGCGGATTGGACAAGATCACGATCACCAAGTATGAAACGGGTGCTCGCTCCCGCGTGGGGTGGCGCAACCTGCGGTATCTCGTCGGTGCGCTGCGTCCCACCCGCGCCGACCTCACGCTGTTGCTGGGCGGCGATCCCCCACCCGGCCTGACAGACTTGGTGCTCGACCTCGAGGAGGACGGTACGGACCGCCGCCACACCCTGAAGGCCGGCCTGACTGCGATCGGCCAACTCCTGCTGCCCCAGATCTCCGGTTACTCGCTGCCTCCCGTCGAGGAGTTCACCGCCCTCACCCATCGCTACCGTCGATGGGATCAGCACTTGCCGTCGTGGAAGCTCACCAAGCCCGTGACAAACCCCCTGCGGTTCCTCGACGACCTCTACCGTGACACCCCCGTGTCCTCCTACCGCCGAGACCTGGCCGGAGCCGTCAGCGAGGCTGCGGGCTTGGCCGGATGGCTGGCCATGGACATGGACGACACGGCTGGTGCGCACCGCCACTACCAGCACGCCATCCGCGCCGCCGACGCCGCTAGCGACCCGATGCTGAGCGGCTACATGCTGGGAAGCCTCAGCTGGTTGGCCGCCTACCTCGGCGACGGCGACTCCGCCATCGCCCTGATCCAAGCCGCCAAGACCAAGATCGGTCCTCTGGATACTCCGGCGACCAGCGTGGCATGGCTGGCCGTTCACGAAGCCCTCGCTTACGCCGTTGCCGACAACACCCTGACATCGCTCCGACTCTTGGAGGCCGGGGCTGAGGCAGCCCAACGATCGGCATCGGAGACTCCTGTCTGGCCGTGGCTGCACCCCTTCAGCGCGCACAAGCTGGCCGCCTTCCGCGGATCGTGTCATCTCCGCCTCGGCCGAGTCGCCGATGCGCACGCGGCGCTCGAGGAGGCGCTGCGCTCCCGACCCGCCGGCACCCGAGAGCGTGCCACGGTCCTCATCGACCTGGTCGCCACACACCTGACCAGCGCCAAGCCCGATGTGGACGAGGTCTGCCACCTCCTGGGCGAGGCGGGCGGGATCGCGGCGTCGACCGGCTCGGCGCGGCTGTGGCGCGAGGTCCGTGACGGGCGTACTCAGCTGCAGCCCTTCCGCTCGAGCCGCGCTGTGCAGGACCTCGACGACGTCCTCGCGTCACTGGGTCGCTGAACCGATGACTCGCGTCGGCGTCACCGGCCACCGCGGGCTCCCGCACGACACAAAGCAGCTCATAGACCACGCCCTCCGCAACGTCCTCGAAGGCTCCAACGACGGGCATCTTGTCGGCATCTCCTGCCTGGCAGACGGCGCCGACCAACTCTTCGCCCGAGCGGTCCTTGACCTGGGAGGCCACCTCGAAGTTGTGGTTCCCGCGAAGCAGTACCGCGACAGCCTCGATCTCCCCGGCGAACGACAGACCTACGATCAGCTTTTCGCCATGGCCTCACACGTCGTCCGGCTCCCCTTCGACGAGTCCACCGAAGACTCACACCTGACCGCGGGACACCACATCGTCGACACCAGCGATCTCCTCATCGCCGTCTGGGACGGCCAACCCGCACGCGGCCGCGGCGGCACCGCAGACATCGTCACCCACGCCCGCGAACTGGGCGTTCCGATCAGAGTCATCTGGCCCCAAGGCGCGCAACGGTAGCGCCGGTCAGCTCGCCGGCACCTCGTACACCAGCACGTGCCGATCCCCCGCCAACACACAATCGCTGACCTCCAACGCCCGCCCCGCCGTGTCGAACAGCGTGCGCAGCACCCGCACCACCGGCACCCCCGCGCCCATCCGCAACACCCGCGCCTCCTCCGGCGTGGGCATCCGGAACGTCAACTCCTCCACGAACCGCCCCAGCTCATAGCCGAGGCCGTGCTCCAGCAGCGCATGCACGCCACCCTCGATCTTCTCGAATCCCTCGAGGGCCGTGCCCTCGGCGATGCCCAACGGCAAGTAGCTGTCCGCCAACCCCACCGGCTCCGCCTCCAGCGACAGCAGAGAGCGCCGCACCACCACCCGCTCCCCCACCTCCAGCCCCAGCCGGTCAACGACATCCTGCGGCGCATCCACGACCTCGACGCCGAGAAGTTGCTGATCATCCGGCGCGTCTTCCTCGGCCTTCGAGTACCGCGACGAGCTGAGCCGGCGCAGCGGCCGCTGTGCCCGCACGAACGTCCCCCGACCATGCTCGGTCACTACCAGCCCTTCCACACGCAGGAGCGCGACCGCATTCCGCACGCTGTTCCGCGACACCCCGTACCGCGCCATCAGCTCTGTCTCCGACGCCAACACCGCCCCATCCGCCAGCTCCCCACCCCGAACCGCCGCCCGCAACCCATCCGCCACCTGCTTGTACACCGGCCGATCACTCCCCCGATCCACACCCATCGCTATCCCATCCCCTCGTCACCTCGTGCCTATCAGTGCGGATGGGAGCATATCCGCTCAGCCTCGACCACACGCCACGATCACCCGCGTTAGAGCGCCGGCCGGAAAGCGACTCCTCAGTCGAGGTGATACGTGGCGGGGGGCGCGTCTGCTGGCGCGCCGGAGCCGGATGGCAGGTCGGGACAGGTTCGCACGTACGGCCGGCCAGCGCCCACGAACTGGTCCCACTCGTCTTGGGTCAAGTTGCGGCTCGCGAGGGTGCAAGCGTGCTCGATCCACGCCTCGACAGTGACCGGCCACAGCCGCACGGTCACGTCACCCGCGGAGGCGAGCATGGCGCCGTCCGGGCTAAACGCCACCCCATAGACGAACAGGAGGTGGCCCGTGAGGGGTGAGCCGATCTGCTGGCTGGTGGCGGGATCCCACAGCCGCACTGTGGCATCGTCGCTGGCGGAGGCGAGTGTGGCGCCGTCCGGGCTGAACGCCACGCTGGTGACCGTGTCGGTGTGGCCGGTGAGGGGTTGGCCGATCTGTTCCCCAGTGGCAGGGTCCCAGAAGCGCACTGTGTTGTCTCCGCTGGCGGAGGCGAGCGTGGTGCCGTCCGGGCTAAACGCCACCGCGGTCACTGGACCCTCGTGGCCAGTGAGGGGTTCGCCGATCTGTTGGCCGATGGCGGGATCCCACAGCCGCACCGCCCCATCTGCGCCAGCGGAGGCGAGCCTGCTGCCGTCCGGGCTGAACGCCACTCCCCCGACACCGCCCTCGTGGCCGGTGAGGGGTTGGCCGATCTGCTGGCCAGTGGCGGGATCCCACAGCCGCACCGTCCCATCCTGGCCGGCGGAGGCCAGCCTGCTGCCGTCCGGGCTGAACGCAACCCCCCTCACGCGGCCGGTGGGGAGTTGGCCGATCTGTTGGCCGGTGGCGGGGTTCCACAGCCGCACCGCCCCATCGTCGCCGGCGGAGGCGATCCTGGTGCCGTCCGGGCTGAACGCCACCGCAAAGACCGGGCCCTCGTGGCCGTTGAGGGGTTGGCCGATCTGCTGGCCAGTGGCGGGGTTCCACAGCCGCAGCGTCTCGTCGAGGCTGGCAGAGACGAGCATGTCGCCGTCCGGGCTAAACGCCACGCTTATTACTGAGTCGGTGTGGCCATTCAGGGACTGCCAGAGCGGTTGGTCGATCGGGGCGCCGGTGTTGAGGTTCCTTACTCGCACCGTCCCGTCGCGGCTGGCGGAGGCGAGCGTGGCGCCGTCCGGACTGAACGCCATTTTTGTGACCACGTCGGTGTGGCCGGTGAGGGGTGGGCCGATCTGTTGGCCGGTGGCGGTGTCCCACAGCCGCACCACCGCCCCAGAGTCGCCGGCGGAGGCGAGCGTGGCGCCGTCCGGGCTGAACGTCACCGCAAAGACCGGGCCGGTGGGGAGTCGGTCGATCTGTTCGCCGGTGGCCAGGTTCCACAGCCTAGTCCCGTCAAAGCTAGCGGAGGCGAGGGTAGCGCCGTCTGGGCTAAACGCCACCGCAACGACTGGGCCGCTGGGAAGCTGGCCGATCAGTTCGCCGGTGGCCAGGTTCCACAGCCTCACGGGGTAATTGAAACCCCCCGAAGCGAGCATGCCGCTGTCTGGGCTGAACGCCGGCTCCTCGAATGAGCCTTCGAGCTGGGTGAGGGGTTGGCCGATCTGCTGGCCGGTGGCGGGGTCCCACAGCCGCACCGCCCCATCTGCGCCAGCGGAGGCGAGGGTGGCGCCGCCCGGGCTGAACGCCACCTCGATGACTGGGCCCTCGTGGCCGGTGAGGGGCTGGCCGATCTGCTGGCCGGTGGCGGGGTCCCACAGCCGTACGGTCCCGTCGTCGCTGGCAGAGGCGAGGGTGGCGCCGTCCGGGCTGAACGCCACCTTGATGACTAGACCCTCGTGGCCGGTGAGGGGTTGGCCGATCTGCTGGCCCGTGATGGGGTCCCACAGCCGCACGGTCCCATCCTGGCCGCCAGAGGCGAGCGTGGCGCCGTCCGGGCTGAACGCCACCGCCCGCACGGAGCCGGTGTGGCCGGTCAGCTCGCCTTCATGAGAGGGTTCAAGCAGCGCTTGCAACAAGCTAGACAGCCCCTCGTTGGTCCGTGCCACGCGTAGGCTCTCCAGGCTCAACAGCAGCGGCAACGCCGGCTGGTCGAGGTTTGCCGTCGCCTGGGCAGCCAGCTGCCGCGCAGTGGCATCCCGCCGCTGGCGCTGCACCGTCACCACGCCGAACATCCCGGTCAACACCAGCAGGACGGCCAAGACCCCGGCCAGCGCCTGGACACGGCGGAGGCGGCGCCGGTTGCGGCGCTGGGCTGCCTCCCGCTCCTCCCGCTCTTGATCATCGCTCGCGGCCAGAAACGCGCGTTCCAGCGTGTTCAACCGCGCCTCGCGGCCCTCGGCCCACTCGCGCGCACCGGCAAGCCGCACGCCGCGGTACAGCGCTCCTGGATCGCGGCCCAGCGCCTCCCACTCGCCGGCTGCCTCGGTCAGGCGGCGGTGGATGCGCAGCCCCTCCCGATCCTCCGCCAGCCAGCCTTGCAGCATCGGCCACTCGCGGATCAACGCCTCGTGCGCGACCTGCACGCTGTCCTCATCGAGGATGACCAACCGAGCCTCAGCCAACCGGTCCAGCACGCCCTCCACGGCGATGGCATCCCGGCCGTCGAGCACCTCGGCTCGCCTCGCCCGCCGACGGGTGTCCTCGGTGCCCTCGCCTAGCGCGGTCAGCCGCAGGAACACGTCCTTGGCGATCCCCTGCTCAACCGGCTCCAGCCGAGCATACACCGCACTAGCGGTCTGACCGATCGCCTGGCGGATCCTACCTACACCCCGGTAACCCTCGACCTCCAGTGTGTCGCCTTGCCGGCACTGCCAGGTCGCGAACAGCGCATGCGACAGCAACGGCAGCGACCCCGGTTCCTCACCCAGATCGGCCAGGACCATCTCGACCAGGCCCGGCTCCAACGCGAGCCCGGCACGGGCCGCCGGACTGGTGATCGCCTCACGCAACTCCCCCGGTGTCATTGGCCCAACCAGCAGCTGGCGGTCCTGCACCACGTCGACCAGCTCGGGATACTCCCCGCAGCGGGCGTAGAAATCCGCGCGTATCCCGAGCACCACGATCGCCGGGTTATCCGCCTCGCTCACCAACGCCGCCAAGGCGCGGATAAAGCCAAGCCGCTCACCCTCGTCCTCGCAGAGGGTGAAGATCTCCTCGAACTGGTCGACCAGCAGCAACAGCCGCGCTCCGTCAGGCGCGTCGGTTAGCACCTGGCGGACCGCCATCCGCAGCCAGGCCGGCTCGGCCCGCCAATCGCCCAGCAGCGACCGCGCGGCCACATCGCACTGCGCGCTGAGCCGAAACGCCAGCTCCTCCGAGGGCCGCCTGCCCGGGGTGACCACGATCGTGGCCCACACATCCGCGCCCGGCGGTGCGCCATCCCAGATCGCGGGCAGCAGCCCCGCACGCAGCACCGACGACTTTCCGGACCCCGACGGGCCAAGCACCGCCAGGAACGACGTTTCTGACAGGCGGGCGATCAGTTCGGCGACCAGCCGCTGGCGGCCGAAAAACCAGTGTGCGTCCTCGGGCTGAAACGCCGCCAACCCCATATAAGGGCAAGGCTTCTCCACCGGTTCGTCCGGGCCGATCGGCTCAGCTGGAGCGGCTTGGCGGCCGACGAGCAGGTTGATCTTGACCTGCATCTGGCGGGTCAGGTCGATCTGGTAGCGCTGCGTCCGCTGGATCGCCGCCAACGTGCGCAGCGACTCATCAAGCATCCACCCGAACTCGCTGAACTCACCGCTTAACTCGCCAAAGGCGTCGGTCAGCGCGAGCTTGACCTCGTAGGATGCCGCCTCCAATGCGGCCTGCACTCCCTGCACCGACTCCAACAGCGCGCCGGCATCGATGCGCAGCCTGGCCGCGCGCTCGTCGTGGGCCTGCAGGCAGGCCAGCAGCTCACGCTCCAGCTCACGCTGCACCTCCGCCTGGGACCTCGGCCTCCTGCCGTCCTGGCTTTGCAGCCGGTCGATCACGCCCTTGATGAACTCGCTGATATACCCACCACCGGTCGCCCCCGCCAGGGCGACGATTGCCTCGACCGGCGCGCCAGATGTCACGATCGGCGCACATGCGGCGGCGACAAGCGCCGCGATCATGCCCGCAGGTGTCGCTGCCTTGAGCCGCGCGCCGTGACGGCGCACTACACCGTGGATCGCCTCGCGTGCCTGTGCCCGCTCGTGGTCGTCCGTTGCCCGCGCCGAGCGAATCCCCGAGGGTGGTTCCCCCGACGGGCTCTGCGCTGACCCAGACGACGCCAACTCCCCGACCTACCCCGTTCGCGGCGCTTCACCTCACCTGGACAAATGTACAACCGGCGTCCAGCGATGGCATCTCACCAGGGCACCGATCCGTCACTTCAGCTCTACCATCCATATGGACCCGCGGACTCGTGAATTTGAGAAACGGCGGACCCGAACCATGCAGCCCCGTGAGACCTCCACCGCCGTCTTAAATCTTTATGCTCCTGACCCCGCGCGGCCTCTCACCGGTGCTGGTGAGGGGTTTCTCTACCAGTTCAAGGGCGGCGGCGCGGCCGCCGCCGGGCGGAGGGGCACGGCGAAGCCCACTGGTTGTGGCGCTTGCGGGCGAGGAGCGAGGGCGGGCCTTGCGGGCGGGGGCTGGCGCCCCCGTCCTCGGCCCGCGCGCGACCTGAGGTGGAACGGCCTGTCAAGTGTCTCCCGAGATCGAGGGCGGGGCATCAGGTTTAGGCCCCCGGTGTCATTGAAGGTCCAGGCGGCGGTGAGTGCATGCTGGTCGCTTCCTGGCCTA
>Ga0187893_10009748_pt1 | contig 14632 bp, 14 predicted proteins | sample MA1701074metaG_FD_139574 | JGI IMG/M metagenome (GOLD analysis project Ga0187893, IMG submission 139574) | White microbial mat communities from a basaltic lava cave in the Kipuka Kanohina Cave System on the Island of Hawaii, USA - MA170107-4 metaG ...
CTCGAGTCCGAGCGCGCGACGCGCGAGCTGCCCGTAAAAACTGCGCGGCTCTTCGGCTGCGATCCGCAGCCAGTGGCTGACCTGGTCGGGCCGGCGCGCGCGCAGATGGCTGCGCGCGGCCCAGTAGGCCGCGGCCGAGCGGGCCCAGACATCTTTGGCGTTCGCTGCCGCCAGTTCGAACTGCAGCGCGGCGCCGACCGCATCGCCCTGGCGCCAGGCTTCGAGGCCGGCCGCCCATTCGCCGTTCTCGCCGCCGGTGCCGCTGTCGGGCGTGCCGCCGCGGAAGGTCGGCACCGACGGTTCGACCGGCGGGCTCGTGCCCGCGGGCATACGCTTCAGGGCGAGTGCATAGAGCCGCGGCGCATCGGGATGGTCGCTGAACCGCGCCAGCCAGGAGGCGAGCTCGGAATAGGAGGTGCGATAGGTGTCGCTGAGATAGCGATCGGCCAGTACATGACCGAGCAGGCGCAGATCGGTCAGACGGCCGATGATCGCGTCGGCCTCGTGCCAGCGCGACTCCGCCTGGAGCTCGAATATCTGCCGGTAGCGGTCGGCGTCGACACGGTCGAGCGGGGTCGGCGTCGGCACCGCATCGACGTCCTCGACGGTGCCGAGGGGCAGGGAGGCGGTCGCGGGCAAGCCGTCGTCGCCCAGGGTCTGGGCGCGGAGCGGGGCGGGATCGAGGTGGAGCGTCAGGAGGAAGCCGGCAATGAACAGGAGGGGCAGCAAACGCGCCGGCCGGACGCGCAAGAATCTTTCATGAATCATCGGGCGCCTTCGTAGCTTACGCAGACAGGACAGGCAACCGGCATTTCTGTGGCGATTTACCACATATTGCGGATAAATGCCAGCGACCCACAACCGCTAGGGGTGCGCCAATTGATCCAGCTTCTCCCGCAGGGCCAGCAGGTCGTGCCAGCTCTCGCGTTTCTGCGCCGGCTGGCGCAACAGGAAGGCGGGATGGAAGGTCGGCAGGGCCGGCACCGGCCGGCTCATGCCGGTGCTTTCGTAGAGATGCCAGCGTCCGCGCAACCGCATGATGCCCTCGTTGCGTGCCAGCAGCGTCTTGGCGGACGCACCGCCGGCGAGCAGCAGCAAGTCGGGGTTCACGAGCTCGATATGGCGCTCGACGAAAGGCAGGCAAGCCGCGACCTCGCCGGTGGTCGGCTGCCGGTTCCCCGGCGGACGCCAGAAGATGATGTTGGCGATGTAGACGCTGGTCCGATCGAGCCCGACCTGCGCCAGCATCCGGTCGAGCAGCTGGCCCGACACCCCAACGAACGGGCGGCCGACGCGGTCCTCGTCGGCGCCGGGCGCCTCGCCGACGATCATCACGCGGGCTTCCGGATTGCCGTCGGCGAAGACGAGGTTGGTCGCCGTGTCCTTTAACGGGCAGCCGTCGAAGGCGTTGAGCGCATCGCGCAGCTCTTCGAGATTTCGAGCGGACCGGGCGAGCACATGCCCCGGCGTTCCGCCGATCGCCTCGATGCCCGGCGGCGGTGCCGCCACCGTCACCTTGCCGAAGCGCGGACGGGCGCGCGCGACCATCGCGGTCTGCGGCTGCGCGTCGGCCAGCTTCGGTCTTGCGGCGGCGGCTGTCGCGGCCGGCGGCACGAACCGGTCGACCGGACCGGGCTCGATTGCCTCATCCGCGCCGGCTTCGACCTGCCAAGCCAGCGCCGCCAGCGCATCGCGCTGCGAATCGGGCGGGTTCATCCGTCGAGGCTAGCGGCGGCGCGGCGCGGCGTCAGCCGCCCTTATCCGGTTCCGAGAGCCTGTGCTAAACGGGGCCGCCCGCCGCCGGGCGCCAGCGGCGGTGCAGGCGCCGGCGGCACGCGCCGGCCAAGCGCAAGGAGCAGGGACGATGGCCGAACGCGAGGCAATGGAATTCGATGTCGTGATCGTGGGCGGCGGCCCGGCGGGACTGGCCGCCGCGATCCGGCTGAAGCAGCTCGCGGCCGAGAAGGGCGGCGAGGTCGCGGTCTGCGTGATCGAGAAGGGCTCCGAGGTCGGCGCGCACATTCTTTCCGGTGCCGTCGCCGATCCGATCGCGCTCAACGAGCTGATCCCCGACTGGAAGAAAAAGGGCGCGCCGCTCAACACGCCCGTCATCGAAGACCGGTTCCTCTACCTGACCGAGAAGGGCGGCTTCCGGTTTCCGAACTGGACGATGCCGCCGCTGATGAACAATCACGGCAATTACATCGTCAGCCTCGGCAATGTCTGCCGCTGGCTGGCGCAGCAGGCCGAAGCGCTCGGCGTCGAGATCTATCCGGGCTTCGCCGGCGCCGACGTCGTGTTCAACGAGGACGGCTCGGTCAAGGGCGTCGCCACCGGCGACATGGGCGTCGGCAAGGACGGCAAGCGCAAGGACTCGTTCCAGCCGGGCATGGAGCTGCATGCCAAGTACACGCTCTTCGCCGAAGGCGCGCGCGGCTCGCTGACCAAGGGTCTGTTCCAGCGTTTCGGGCTGCGCGACGGCGTCGATCCCCAGAAGTTCGGCATCGGCATCAAGGAACTCTGGGAGATCGATCCCGCGAAGCACAAGGCCGGGCTGGTCGTCCACAGCCAGGGCTGGCCGCTCGATGCGCGCACCGGCGGCGGCTCGTTTCTCTATCACCTCGAGAACAACCAGGTCGCGGTCGGGTTCGTCGTGCATCTCAACTACGAGAATCCGTACCTGTCGCCGTTCGAGGAGTTCCAGCGCTTCAAGACGCACCCGATGATCCGCGGCTTCTTCGAAGGCGGCAAACGCATCTCGTACGGCGCGCGCGCCATCAACGAGGGCGGGCTGCAGTCGATCCCGAAGCTGGTCTTCCCCGGCGGCGCGCTGATCGGCTGCTGCGCCGGTTTCGTCAACGTGCCGCGCATCAAGGGCAGCCACAACGCGATGAAGAGCGGCATGCTCGCCGCCGAGGCCGCGTACGCCGCGCTGCAGGAAGGTCGCAGCCACGACACGCTCGATGGCTATCCGGAGGCGCTGCGCAATTCCTGGATCTGGACCGACCTCAGGAAGGTGCGCAACGTCAAGCCGGCGCTGCGCTGGGGCACGATCTGGGGCACCGTCTACGGCGGCGCCGAGATGTGGCTCAACTCGCTCGGCCTCGGCTTTCTCGCACCCTGGACGCTGAAGCACCGCAAGGCCGACCACGAGACGCTGAAGCCCGCGGATCAATGCAAGCCGATCGAGTATCCGAAGGCGGACGGCGTGCTGACCTTCGACCGGCTCTCCTCGGTGTTCCTGTCGAACACCAACCACGCGGAAGACCAGCCCGTGCACCTGCAGTTGAAGGATCCGTCGGTGCCGATCGCGCGCACGCTGCCGCTCTACGCCGAACCGGCGCAGCGCTATTGCCCGGCGGCCGTCTACGAGGTGGTGGAGGAATCGGCCGGTCCCCGTTTCCAGATCAACGCGCAGAACTGCGTCCACTGCAAAACCTGCGACATCAAGGACCCGTTCCAGAACATCGATTGGGTGGTGCCGGAGGGTGGCGGCGGGCCGAATTATCCCAACATGTAGGTACGGTACTGCCCGCGTCCGGCCGGTGGCGGAACCGGTCGGGCCTCGGCTAAAGTGCCGACACAGCAAGGTGCCGCCGTGCCGCCCCCATGGACGGCGGCCCGTAACCGACAGCCTCGGATCTCGCATGCGCTTCCTGTTCCAACCCCGGCCCGGTCTGGCTGGCCGCCTGTCCGTCGCCGCGTTTGCCCTGGTGGTCGCCGCCGCCTGCGTCCCGCGCCCGACCACGGCCGAGGCGACGTCGCCGGAAGCGCCGATGTCGGCCTCGCCGCTCGGCCAGTATCTCGCCGGCATCCATGCCGAGCGCACCAAGGATTTCGGCGCCGCCGCGGACTTCCTGCAGGAGGCGCTGCGCGCCGATCCCGACAACCCGGCGCTGCTGCTCGAAACCTACCTGCTGATGGTGAGCGAGGGGCGCATCGACGAGGCGGTGCCGCTGGCCGAACGCGTCGTCGCCTACGATCCCGCCTCGCCGCATGCCTGGCTCACCCTGGCAATCGCCGCCGTGCACGAGGGCGATTTCGAAGCCGCCGACGGCTACGTCGCAAACCTGCCGGTCGACGGGGTGAACCGCGTGGTGGTGCCGCTGGCGAGTGCCTGGATCGGGCTCGAAGCCAAAGGCATCGAAGAAGCGGTCGCGCGCCTCGGCAATCTGCAGACGCTCGGCGGCGCCGAGCCGCTGCGCCGCATGCATCTCGGCCTGATGCACGAAATCGTGGGCGACGCGGCCGAGGCCAGGTCGATCTACGACGCGCTGGCCGCCAACCCGGCGGAGCTTTCGCTGCGCGAAGTGCAAATCATCGGCAATTTCCGTCAACGCCAGGGCGACGAGGCCGGCGCGCGCCTGCTCTACGACGCCTATGGCGAGAGCACCGGTGTCGATCTCGCGCTCGAGCCCGCCTACGCGGCGCTCGAGGAGGGTGCGTCGGTCGATCCGGTGATCGCGGATGCGACCGACGGGCTCGCCGAGGCGCTGTTCGATGTCGCCTTCCTGCTGCAGCGCCAGCAGGCCGTCGATACCTCGCTCGCGCTGACCCGCAAGGCGATCTATCTCAAGCCGGATTTCGCGGTGGCGCAGATCTTTCTCGCGGATACGCTGGCGGGCGACGACCGCTACGAGGCCGCGATCGATGCCTATTACCGGGTGCCGGCCGGTTCCGGATTCGACTGGCAGGCGCGGCTCGAGGCCGCCCGCACGCTCGATTTCATCGACCGCACCGACGAGGCGATCGCGGCGCTCGACGTAATGATCGGGGAGCGCGCGGACCGCTCCGATGCGGCGCAGCTTCTCGGCACCATCCTGCGCGGTCGCGAGCGTTTCGAGGAAGCGGTGCCCTATTACGACATCGCCGTCGATCGCCTCGGCGAGCCGACGAACGCCGACTGGCCGCTGTTCTACTTCCGCGGCATCGTGCTCGAGCGCACCAAGCAGTGGGATCGCGCCGAGGCGGATTTCCTCAAGGCGCTCGAGCTCGAACCCGAGCAGCCCTACGTGATGAACTATCTCGCCTATTCCTGGATCGAGTTCGGCGAGAAGTACGACGAGGCGCTCGACATGCTGATCCGCGCGGTCGAGCTGCGGCCGGAGGACGGCTACATCGTCGACAGTCTCGGCTGGGTCTATTACCGGCTCGGCGAGTACCAGAAGGCCGTGGAGCAGCTCGAGCGCGCCGTCGAGCTGACGCCGCTCGATCCCACCATCAACGACCATCTCGGCGACGCCTATTGGCGCGTCGGCCGCCATGCCGAGGCGCGCTTCCAGTGGCGGCGCGCGCTCTCGTTCGACCCGGACGAGGAACTGCGGCCGCTGATCGAGGGCAAGCTCGAACGCGGGCTGATGGAAAGCGACACCGCCGAGAGCCAGACCGACGGGTGAGCGAACGGCGTTCGCAGCCATCGGCGGGCGAAACCGACACCGCGACCGTCGTCGAGGCGGCGCCGGCCAAAATCAATCTTTACCTGCACGTGCTGGGACGCCGGCCCGACGGTTATCACGAGATCGACAGTCTGGTGGCGTTTGCCGACTGCGGCGACCGCGTCACCGCTTCGCCGGCGATCGACGCCACGCTGGCGATCGAGGGTCCGTTCGCGCACGACTGCCCGCAGGCGAGCGCCAACCTGGTGATGCGCGCGGCGATCATGCTCGCCGCCGCGACGGCACGCCCGATGATGGCCGCACTGCTCCTCGACAAGCAGCTGCCGGTCGCCGCCGGCATCGGCGGCGGTTCTGCCGATGCGGCGGCGGCGCTGCGTGCGCTGCAGCGGCTGTGGCGAACCGACCTCGACGGCCCGCTGCTCGCGGGCATGGGCCTCTCGCTCGGCGCCGACGTGCCGGTCTGCCTCGACGGCCGTCCGGCGCGCGTGCGCGGCATCGGCGAGCGCGTCGAGACCGTGCCCGTGCTGCCGGCCGCGGGTCTCCTGCTGGTCAATCCCGGCGTGCCGCTCGCAACGGCCGAGGTGTTCGCAGCGCGACAGGGTGCGTTCGGCGTACCGGCGCCGGCCTTGCCGTCGCGCTTCGCCGATGCGCGCGCGCTGGCGAACTGGCTCGGCCCATGTCGCAACGATCTGACCGACGCCGCGATCGCGTGCCGTCCGGTTGTCCGATCGGTGCTGACCGCACTCGAAACGGCACCGGCTTGTCTCCTGGCTCGCATGTCGGGCAGCGGCGCCACCTGCTTCGGACTGTTCGCGGATCGTGCGGCGGCCGAGAGCGCCGCGCGCTCGGTCGCCGGCGAACGGCCGAACTGGTGGGTGTGCGCCAGCGCGCTCAAAACCGATTGACGGCGAAACCGGCGGCGGCGCGTCGGCGAAACCGGAGAATGCAGCGATGGACCCGACGGTCGAGCTCTACTGGTCGTTCCGCAGCCCGTATTCCTACATCGTGCTGCCGCGCCTCCTCGCGCTGCGCGAGAAGTATCGCGTGACGATCGAACTGCGCGTCGTCCATCCGGCGGCGATCCGCAACCCGGCTTATTTCAAGCGCATGGACCCGCTGGCGCGGCCCTATTTCCTGCTCGACAGCGCGCGCGCCGCTTCGTTTCACGGCATGAAGTTCCGCCGTCCGGTGCCCGATCCGATCGACCAGGATCCGAAGACGCTGGCGATCGCATCGGAACAACCGTTGGCGCGGCGCCTCGGCCGACTCGGAGTCGCCGCGACCGAACGCGGACGCGGTCTCGAGTTCGCACACGAGCTCGGCACGCTGCTCTGGGACGGCCGTACCGACAATTGGCACCAGGGCGATCATCTCGCTGAAGCGGCCAGGCGCGCCGGTCTCGATCTCGCCGCGCTCGAAGCGACGGTTGCCGCCGATCCCGAAGCGTACGAGACGAAGCTGGCGGCGAACGACGCGGCGCTGCGCAAGGCCGGCCATTGGGGCGTACCGACCATGGTCGTCGATGGCGAGCCGTTCTTCGGCCAGGACCGGTTCGACGATCTGGTCTGGCGATTGAAGCAGCGCGGGCTCGCGCCGCGCTGATACTTACACTCTATTGCTGCGCGTCGCCGTCGTGCCCGCCGTCGCCGGCCACCGCGCGCATGTCTTCGAGCAGCGCGCGCGAGGGCTCGCCGTCGACCGGCAGGCCGGCCGATTGCTGATAGAGCCTGATCGCATCGACCGTGACCGGATCGAGCTCGCCATCGATGCGGCCCGGCTCGAGCCCGAGCCGTTCGAGCAGGCGCTCGGTTTCGTAAACGAGATCGACCGTCTCGCGTTCCGGCACGCTATGCACGCCGAGCAGGGCGCGCAGTTCCGTTTCGATGTCGGTGTAGCGCCAGAGTGCCCAGCCGCCGGCGCCGAGCGCGAGCAGCAGCAGCCAGAAAAGCGGGCCGGCGCGCCGTTCGGCCTCGCGGCTCGCCACCGGCCGTTCGCCCTCATGGACGCCACCGAGCCGCGCGGCCCATTCCCGCGCATCGCCGTCGAAATGCGGCTCCTGTCGTTCGCTCTGCGCCATCGAAATCCTGCCCGCTCGCCCGCGAGGCGGCAGGCTTAGCTGTCTTCGCCTCGCTTGTGAATGGCGCCCATGGTGACCATTCCGTGCCCGATCCGACAACCGCCCCGTGGAATCCCGGCCGGATGCCGCGGTTTTCCCTCGCCGCGCGAAATGCGGTAGCGTCCGCCGGCGGTTGCGGAGGAGCAGGGTCGCATGGCGGAAAAGGTTGCGCTCATCACCGGCATCACGGGCCAGGACGGCGCCTACCTGGCCGAGCTTCTGCTCGGCAAAGGCTATGTCGTGCACGGCATCAAGCGGCGTTCGTCGTCCTTCAATACCGCACGCGTCGACCATATCTATCGCGACCCGCACGGTAGCGGCGTGCGCTTCTTCCTCCACTACGGCGACCTGACCGATGCCACCAACCTGATCCGGCTGATCGCCCATTGCGGTCCCAGCGAGATCTACAATCTCGCGGCGCAGAGCCACGTGCAGGTCAGCTTCGAGACGCCGGAATATACCGCCAACGCCGATGCGCTCGGCACGCTGCGCCTGCTCGAGGCGATGCGGATTCTCGGCATCGAGAAGACCAGCCGCTTCTACCAGGCCTCGACGTCCGAGCTTTACGGCAATGCGACCGAGTTTCCGCAGAACGAAGAGACGCCGTTTCGTCCGCGCAGCCCCTATGGCGCAGCCAAGCTTTACGCCTACTGGATCGCGGTCAATTATCGTGAGGCCTACGGCATCCACGCCTCGAACGGCATCCTGTTCAATCACGAGAGCCCGATCCGCGGCGAAACCTTCGTCACGCGCAAGATCACGCGCGCGGTGGCCGCAATCCATCTCGGCCTGCAGGAAAAACTCTATATCGGCAATCTCGATGCCAAGCGCGACTGGGGCCATGCGCGCGACTATGTCGAAGGCATGTGGCTGATGCTGCAGCAGCCCAAGCCGGACGATTACGTGCTGGCGACCGGCGAGAGCCACTCGGTGCGCGAGCTGGTCACGCTCGCCTTCGCCGAAACCGGCCGCACGATCGAGTGGAAGGGCAAGGGCGCAAAGGAAACCGGCGTCGACAGGAAGACCGGCACGGTGCTGGTCGAGATCGATCCCAACTATTACCGGCCGACCGAGGTCGATCATCTGCTCGGCGACGCCTCGAAGGCGCGCCGTGTGCTCGGCTGGCAGCACAGGATCGGCTTCGATGCGCTGGTGAAGGAAATGGTCGCCTCCGATATCGAGCAGATGAAAAATGGCGGGCACGATGGACCGCACCACGATCCGTCCGCTTGATCCGCCCTTCGCGCTGAAGGGCCGCCGCGTCTTCGTCGCCGGCCATCGCGGCATGGTGGGTGCCGCCTGCGTGCGACGGCTCGCCGCCGAGCAATGCGAGGTGCTGATCGCGACGCGCGAGGAGGCCGATCTGCGCCGCCAGGAAGAGGTCGAAGCCTGGATGCAGCAGGCGAAACCGGATGTCGTGATCGTCGCGGCGGCAACGGTCGGCGGCATCCTCGCCAATTCGACGCGGCCGGCGGAGTTCATCTACGACAATCTCGCGATCGAGACGAACCTGATCGAGGCCGCGCGCAAGGCCGGCGTTGCCAAGCTGCTGTTCCTCGGCTCGTCCTGCATCTACCCGAAATTCGCCGAGCAGCCGATGCGCGAGGATACGCTGCTGACCGGCGCGCTCGAACCGACCAACGAATGGTACGCGATCGCGAAGATTGCGGGCATCAAGCTCTGCCAGGCCTATCGGCGGCAGCACGGAAGCGACTTCATCTCGGCGATGCCGACCAACCTCTACGGGCCGGGCGACAATTACGATCTGCAGAGTTCGCATGTCGTGCCCGCGATGATCCGCAAGATCGATACGGCGAAGCGCGAGAAGCGCGACAGCGTCGAGATCTGGGGCTCCGGGAAACCGCGGCGCGAGTTCCTGCATGTCGACGATCTGGCCGATGCGCTGGTGCACCTGCTCAAGCGCTATTCCGGGGAGAGCCATATCAACGTCGGCACCGGCAGCGACGTCACGATCGCGGAACTCGCCGACACGGTGGCGCAGGTCGTCGGCTGGCGCGGGCGCTTCGTCTACGATGCCTCGAAACCCGACGGCACGCCGCGCAAGCTGCTCGACGTTTCGCTGCTGGCCTCGCTCGGCTGGCGCGCGAAGATCGGATTGGAAGCGGGCTTGCGCGACGCTTACGGCTGGTACCGGGCCCATCGCGAAGAGGCCGCAGCGTAGGCGCTACGCCGCCGCGCGTTCGCGCCGCACTCCCTCCAGAAATTCCCGCATCTCGGCGCGAGAGCGCAGCCGGACGACGCGCTTGCCGTCTCCCATCTCGGCGCCGAGCCGCCGGTAGCGCGGCGTCAGTTCGCGATGGCAGGGCAGCAGAACGCCGTAGCTGTTGAGACTGCTGCGCCAGACCGGGCTGCCTTTCGGCCAGCCTTGCGGATCGGCGAACTGACCGGCGATCAACCGCCTCGTGATGCCCCAGAACGATGCCGGCAGCGGCGGATCGACATGGATCAGCGTGTCGGCGCGCGCGAAACGCTGCCAGGCCGTCTCGACGCTGCCGAACCCGTCGACGATCCATTCATCCTGCGCGATCGAGGCCGCATGCGCCGCGAGGAACTCCTCATGCGGCACCTCGGCACCGCCTTCGCGGAACTGCATCATGTCGATGACATGAAGCGGCAGACCGGTGATCGCCGCCAGCTCGCGCGCCAGTTTCGACTTGCCGGCACCGGCATTGCCGATGACCGCCACCCGTTTCATGCGCCCCGCCGTTTCGCCGGAACCGTCACCCCGCCCCTGCCGCATCATGGGCGACCGAGTTCGCCCGTCACCCAGTCGTGGAAGCGCTTGAGCAGATATTCTTCCGGCAGCAGCACGCCGCTCTCGTGCCGCAGCGAGGCGAGGCCGGCCTGGTTGATCTCGCAGATCTTCGCATCCTGCTCGAGCACCAGCTTGCCGATCGCGACATTGTTCATGATGTCGATCGAGAAATCGGCGAGCGTCTCGGGCGGGAACAGCCAGCTCATCTCGACCTCACAGCTCGCGACGTCGAGCGGCCGGATGCGATAGGCGCGCACATAGTCCGCGTTGGCGATCAGCATCAGCCCCGGCAGCACCGAGAGGAAATTCTGTCCGTTGCGGCGTTCGACCTCGCTGAGACCGGGGAAGACGGTCCCATGCGCCTTGCCGTCGAGCGAGAGCGTGACCGCGCCGCCGGCGAGCCCGCCGCGATATTTCGGATCGTCGCTGCCGGCATGATCGCGCCAGTTCGGGTCGTCGCGCTCGCCCAACAGGCCGCGCGCGAAGATCGGCACGCGCTCGCACAGTTCCGGGTGCGTGCCGGGACAGTGCAGGCACTCGCTGTTGTTTTCCCAGAAGAGCTTCCAGTTGCAGCCGATGCGCAGCGTCTCGACATGACCGGCGCGCAGCGTCTCGAACGGCCAGTTCTCCAGCAGCGACCAGTTGCGCCTGATCGCCTCCTTGAACGAGAGCGCCGCATCACCCGCGAGGTTGACGAACAGGAAGCCGCGCCAGTCTTCCAGCGCGACCTCGTAGAGCGGATAGTCGTCCTTGTCGAAATCGGGTGCCGGCCGTTGCGAAAAGACGCGCAGCAATTTTCCGTCGAGCCCGTAGGTCCAGGCGTGATAGCGGCAGGCGATGCATTTCGCCCTGAGCCGGCCCGAGCCCGGATCGACGAGGCGCGAGCCGCGATGGCGACAGGTGTTGTGGAAGGCGCGGATCGTGCCGGCTTCGTCGCGCACCAGCAGCACGCTCTGGTCGCCGATTTCGAACGTCCGGTACGAGAGCGGCTCGGGCAGCGTTTCGGCGCGACCGACATAGAGCCATTGACGGTAGAAGATCGACGACAGCTCGCGCGCATGGTGCGCCGGATCGACATAGAAGGATGTCGGCAGCGTCCGCTCGGTCTTCCTGAGCCCGTTATAGGGCGCGGCGTTCGGAATCGGCGTCGTCACGGGCCGGTGCGCTCCCCCCAAGCATAAGGCGGCAATCCTAGGAACCGGGGCGGGACAGGGCAATCGCGGCGGTCCGCAGGGCCAAAGGGATTGGGCCCGTCATTGCCCCCCGCTAGCGGCTTGGGCTAAGCCTTGCCGCGCGTGCACCGGCCGGTGTTGGGGCGTGGCCAAGCGGTAAGGCAACGGGTTTTGGTCCCGTGATCCCAGGTTCGAATCCTGGCGCCCCAGCCAACGCATGGCCGTGCGCCATCACGGGTACGGGCCCGACCCGGAAAGGCGCCGAGACATGTCGATCACGAGCTTCATCGCAGACTGCACCGCCATCGCCGACCGGCTCGCCGATCCGGCCGACCGCGTCGTCGCGGTCGCACCGCTGATGGAGCGGCTGCTGCCGGCGGCGCCCGGATTTCTCACCGCGGCGCATCGCCGGCCCGATCCGACGCATTATGCGCGCCATAAGCTGCACGTCGCCTCCGACGGCAGCCTCTCGCTCTTCGCCATCGTCTGGCAGCCGGGCCAGTGGACGCCGGTGCACGATCACGGCAGCTGGGGCGTGGTCGGCGTGGTCGAGGGCGTGCTCGAGGAACGCAACTTCATGGCGGTCGACGGCGAAATCCGCAGCGACGCCGGCATCCGGCTCAAGCGCGGCGGCACGATCCTGCTGGGCGCGGGCTCGGTCACCAGCTTCGTGCCGAACCCCGATCACATCCACATGACGGGCGTGCCCGAGACGCGGCGGTCGGTCGTCAGCCTGCATCTCTACGGGCGCAACATGAACTCGTTCCACGTCTACGACGTCGCGCACGGCACGCGGAAGCTCGTGCAGCTCCCGCAGGAGAGTTGAGGCGGCTCAGCGCGGCGCCCCGCCGGCCTCGACCGCATACTCGTCTTCCTGCGCGCGCAGATCGTCGAGCCCGACCAGCCGGTTGAACTCGTCGAACTCCAGCATGCGCTCGCGGACGCTTTCGGTATCGCCGTCGCGCTTCAGGATCGCGTAGACCTCCTGCAAGGCGCGCGCGATCGCATAGGTCGCGCTCACCGGGTAGGCGACGACCGCGAAGCCGATCGCCTCCAGCTCCTTCGCCGAGAGCAGCGGCGTGCGCCCGCCCTCGAGATAGTTGGCGAAGCACGGCGCTTCGATCTCGGAGCAGATGCGGCGCATTTCCTCGACCGACTGCGGCGCCTCGACGAAAATCATATCGACTCCGGTTTCGAGATAGAGACCGGCGCGCTCGATGGCGGCATCGATGCCCTCGACCGCGCGCGCATCGGTGCGCGCCATGACGACGAGATCGCCGTCGAGGCGCGCATCGAGCGCGGCGCGCAGTTTGCCGACCATCTCGGCGGCCGGCACCACGCGCTTGCCCGCCATGTGGCCGCAGCGCTTGGGCGAGACCTGGTCCTCGATGAAAAGACCGGCCACGCCCGCGCGCTCGTAGGCGCGCACCGTGCGCGCCACGTTCGTCGTGTTGCCGTAGCCGGTATCGCCGTCCGCGAAGACCGGGATCGAGACCGCATCGCAGAGCCGCGCGTAGAGTTCCGCCATTTCCGACATCGAAAGCTGGCCGACATCGGGCGCGCCGAGCAGGCTCGCGCTCGCCGCGTAACCGCCGCAGGTGACGGCCTGGAAGCCGGCCTGCTCGGCGATCTTCGCCGCCAGCGCATCGTGCGCGCCGGGCAGGAGCAGGATCGGCGGCGCGTCGATCAGTTCGCGCAGTTTGGTGCTGGTCTTCATCGGTCGATCGCTCCTTCGACGGAAAACGCCGGCCCCGCGTCGAAAGAGCCGGCGCGACACCATCCTATCACCCGTCGTGACCGTTCCGTGGCGGCGCTTTTCGGCCCGCGCGGCCGCGCCTACATTGCCGACCAGCCTTTGCAACCAGGAGCGATTCCATGATCCGGCCCGCCTTTCGCCTCGCCAGCCTCGCGGCCGCTCTGGCCGCCGTCGCGGCAACCGCCGCGCCCGCCGCCGCCGAAACCGCGCAGGACGTGTACGTGCGCTATCACAGCGCGATCTACGCGGCCGATGCATGCACCGACTACCGGCTCATCCAGGTGGGCGAGGACGACGAGGATGCGGTCTGGATCGGTCAGGCGCAGGACAATATGGGCGCCTATATCGACGCGCAGGTCGGCGGCGCGGTCGGTGCCGGCGAACGGTTGCACCTGATCGAGCGCGCCAAGGGCGAAACCGATGCCTATATCGGCGATCACGGCTGCGAGGATCCGCAGGTGGTCGAGCTGCTCGCGATTTTCGATCGCGAGCTGGAGCCGCTGCTGCCGCCGCGCTGACCGGCCGCGCGACCGGCGCGGTCGCCGCTTCTCAGTGGTTCGGATCTTTGTCCGGCGGGTCGGTCGTCCGGATGTTCCACGTCATGGTGATGCGCGGCCGCCGGCCGCGATGAGGGTTGACGGCATGGGCCAGCCAACCCGGAAACAGCAGCATCGTGCCCGGCAACAGCTTCGGCATCACCGGGTTCGTCACGAAGCCCTTCTGGTTCCCGCAGCAGGCCGCATAGCGCGGGTCGACGACGGCGAACACGCCCGCCAGCGGGTCCGCGTCGTCGGTTTCGTCGCGTCCGGGATCGACGACGTAGAGAACGCTGGCCGAGGCGCCGGGATGGCTGTGCGCCATCGCATAGTCGCCGCTGCCGTAGAGGTTGGCCCAGCTTTCGACGATCTGCGCCGACGCGATCGGAAGGGCGGTCGTGCAGAACGCCATCGCGCGTCGCGCAAGCAGCGTCGCCGCCGGCACGGTCCAGCGCTCCGGCGAGTCGATCTTGGTGCCGCCGAAAGCGGCGATGTAGCGCCGCCTGAACGGCGTCGCTTCCGATCGGTGAATCGCATCGAGCGCGGTGAGCAGGCCGGGGTGGTAGTCGGACCAGTCCTCGAAGCGGGTCGCCAGCAGAACCTGTTCGTCGCCGTGGTGACGGATCTTCTGGCCCTCGGGCCAGACCGGGTGCCCCGCGACCCGGTCCGTCGGGTGCCCGGACATGGTCGCCGTTGGTCCGGATGCGCGCAATTCGTCCTACCGGCTTTCGCGATACCAGGCGGCCATGATGCCGGCGAGCGCCGCCGCCAGGACCAGCAGCGCCGGCAGCAGCGACAATTCGCGCACGCCGACGACGCGATAGGAGCCGTTCTCGGTGAGGCCGATCCAGCGCTGGCCGGCGCTGTCGTGACCCGGTTC
>Ga0187893_10009749_pt1 | contig 14628 bp, 13 predicted proteins | sample MA1701074metaG_FD_139574 | JGI IMG/M metagenome (GOLD analysis project Ga0187893, IMG submission 139574) | White microbial mat communities from a basaltic lava cave in the Kipuka Kanohina Cave System on the Island of Hawaii, USA - MA170107-4 metaG ...
GCCCTTGATATCACGCAGGCCGGGCCGGTCTGCGGCTATAGCACCCGTGTGGTGGGCACCAACGGCTATGATGAAACGGCCGGCTCGTCGGTGGCGGTGATCACCTCCGGAATCCCTCGTACACCTGGGATGAGCCGTGATGAGTTGTTGACCACAAACGCGAAGATTGTGAAATCGGTCGTCTCCGAGCTGGTGTCGCGATCGCCGAACGTCATCCTGATCCTCGTCACCAACCCGCTGGACGCCATGGTTCACGTCGCGCGCCGTGTGAGCGGATTGCCGAGATCGCGGGTCTTGGGTATGGCGGGCGTACTCGATTCCGCCCGCATGCGTGCGTTCATCGCCGCTGAATTGAGTGTGCCGGGTCTCGACGTGGATGCGATGGTGTTGGGCGGGCATGGCGATACGATGGTGCCGCTATTGAGGCATACGACAGTGAAGGGGAAACCGGTCTTGGAGCTGATGTCGAAGGAGAGGTTGGAAGCGATTGTAAAGCGGACACGCGAGGGAGGCGCCGAAATCGTGGGCTTGTTGAAAACGGGCAGCGCGTACTATGCTCCCTCGGCCTCGGCTGTCGAGATGATCGAGGCGATTGTGAAGGACAAGAAGCGGGTGTTGCCCTGTGCTGTGCTCTGCGAGGGCGAGTATGGAGTAAGGGATGTCGTTATCGGTGTGCCGGTCAGGCTGGGTCGGGGTGGGGCGGAGCAGGTGGTCGAATATGAGCTGACGGCGGAGGAGCGGGCGGCAGTGGCGACTTCTGCCAGTGCGGTGCGCGAGCTTTGCGCGGCAGTCGATCGGTTGATGGAGTAACCAGTATTATTTATGAGCACTTCTGCTACAATCACCGACCCGCAGTTACGGACGAGCCTCTGTCCGGCAGGCTCGCGTCGAACGGTCATGAACAATGCGGGCTCAGTGCGCCTGAGTAGGAGGTCTGCTTGACAAGCAGAAGAGGATCGATAGTTCGGACAACGAGTTAGCAATACACTGGCGAGGAGATGCTATGAAATTTCTTGAGAGTCCGACGCAGACGATGGCCGTAGGGTTTGGGCTTACTTTGGTCTTGATCATGGGGTATCTCGCTATGGTAGGCGTGCCGGTTGGTGATGCCGACTGGTTCGGTTTGCTGTTACGCTGGACTCATTTCTTGGCCGGAATCACGTGGATCGGCTTGTTGTATTTTTTCAACCTGATCAATGCGGCGTTCTTGAAGAGCCTGGATGGCCCCACCAAAAACATCGTGATTCCCAAGTTGATGCCTGCCGCGCTGAATTGGTTCCGTCATGGCGCGACGGTCACAGTGCTTGCCGGGATTGTGTTGTACCTCTACATGTATCAAAGAGGTGGAACCGGCGCAATCGCGCTGGGAATTGGCGGGTTGTTGGGCATCATCATGATGGCCAATGTCCACGCGGTTATTTGGCCGAACCAAAGAAAGATTATTGCGGCAGTGACGGCAGCAGCCCAGGGGACCCCTGCGCCTGCAGAAATGGCCCAGTGGGGTCGGACCGCGCTCCTCGCGTCTCGGGTCAACTTTATGTTGTCGATCCCCATGCTGTTATTCATGGGAGCCGGCAGCCACCTCAGGTAAGATGGTGTATGACGACCGGCGGGAAAACCCGCCGGTCAGTTCGTGTAGCCTTTCTGCTTCCGCCTCTAGTCTTTCCAATCTGCTCATAGGGCCTATATGCCCGATTCTGTATAGGGCGGTGGCCCTAAGTCATTGAGATTCAGGCCTATTATCGTGGCATTACCTTGACGAACAACAGGCAGGGACCTTATAGTGTTGCGATATTCGCTGAGCCAAACGGGTAAAGACGAATCTATGACAACTGCGACTGAACCACGAGTTCTCCACACACTTGATGGTGCTCCATGGGACATCGAGGCCTACCGGAAGATTGGCGGCTACGAGGCCTGGAGGAAGTGCGTCAAAGAGCTGAGCGCGAACGATATCGTCAATGAATTGAAGAAAGCCGGGCTCCGTGGGCGAGGGGGCGCGGGATTTCCCACCGGCATCAAGTGGGAGAAGGTCCTGAATCATCGGGTGAAGGAACACTATTTCGTCTGCAATGCTGGTGAACATGAGCCGGGGACGTTTAAAGATCGTTACTTGCTCAAACAGGCGCCACACCAGCTCATCGAAGGCTGCCTCATCGCGGCCTACACGGTGCAAGCGAAGGCGGCCTTTATCTACGTGAATCATGAGTACCACGAAGAACGGGAAAATCTGAAGAAAGCGTTGGTGCAGGCGAAGGCTCAAGGGTTTTTGGGCAGCAATATCATGGGGAGTGGCGTGGATCTCGATCTGCAAGTCTTCGAAGGTCACGGGAGTTACGTGGCGGGTGAAGAGACGGCGATGCTCGAATCCATGCAAGGGCGTCCGGCGATGCCGAGACAGAAGCCGCCTTTCTATCCGACGGACTTCGGTCTCTACGGGAAGCCGACGCTGGTCAACAATGTCGAAACTTTGTGCAACATTCCGCGGATTCTTCTGAAAGGCGTGGCTTGGTTCACGCAGGTCGGCACAGAAAAATGTCCGGGCACGATGATGTTCTCCCTGAGCGGCGCCGTGAATCGGCCTGGCGTGTACGAGATGCCGATGGGTACGACAATCCGGGAACTCGTGGACAAGTGTGGAGGGGGGGTACCGGGCGGGCGCAAGATCAAGGCGGTGTTTCCCGGGGGACCGGCGTTCTCGATGGTCACTGCCGATCAGCTCGGTCTAACGATGGATTTCGATTCATTGAAGAAAGCCGGCACGGGGCTAGGGTCAGCCGGCGTGATCGTGGTCGACGATGCCACGTGCATGGTGGCGCTGACGCTCAAATTTTCAAACTTCTTCAAGGTCGAGAGTTGTGGGCAGTGCCCACCCTGTCGAATGGGGACCATCAATCTCGCCGCGCTGATGACCAAGATCGAGCAGGGAGAGGGGACGGAGAAGGACATGGAGAGTCTCCTTCAGCTCTGTGGATTTGTGAAGGGAACGGGCTATTGCACGCTGGTAACCGGGGCTGCCGTGCTGGTTCAGAGCAGCATGAAATTGTTCCGTCATGAGTTTGAGGAACATATCCGACTGCAGCGCTGTCCCTATCAGCCGGTGGCGGCCGGCGCCATGGTGCATTGAGGGAGAATTACGATGCCGCGCGTCACGTTTCTCTATCCTGAGAGCAAGAGCGGAGAGGTTGAGGTCAATACGTCGTTGTTGGAGGCATCGAAGATTCTCGGGTTTGCGTTGAATCACGACTGTGGTGGGAACGCCTCCTGTACCACCTGTCGGGTCGAAGTGCAGATCGGCGCCGAAAACCTGTCGGAGATCGACTTTGATGAACAAGATCTCCTTGATAGGGAAGCCCTGAGTGAGCCGTGGCATCGCCTTGGATGCCAGGCCAAAGTGCTCGGCGACGTGGTTGTTCGGGTGCCGGAGAGTAAGTGGGTTGCGCCCACAACTCCACAATCGGAGTCGCAGGGTATTGAAATCCAGTAAAGAGATGTTACACTAAATCATTCCAGGCAGGTCTAAGAAGGACAGTCTGGTCACACGAGGAGGATCACAATGTTGACGATCACGCCGATTGCGGAACAGAAGATCAAGGAATTAATGGTGGAAGAGAAGGACATCGTCGGCCTGCGGGTCTATGTCAAGGGCGGCGGGTGCCACGGGTATCAATACGGGATGGCCTTCGAGTCAAAGATGGGTGACGACGACACCGTGGTTGAAAAGGGTGTGGTCAAGGTGATCATGGATTCGCAGAGCGCTCCGCTCCTTCAGGGGGCTGAAGTCGATTACGTGGACAGTCTCCAAGGGTCCGGGTTCTCGATTAAGAATCCGCAAGCGAAGACCACGTGTGGTTGCGGCAGCTCTTTCAGCGCCTAAGGAATGTGGGCTGAAGTAGGGCGAGCTGGCCGGTGAATGAGCGATAGGAGAAGCCAGGATGGTCCGAGTACGGCGGCCGATCCTGGCTTTTCTGTTTGTGCGCCGGTTGTGAGCTGAATATACGATGGCACAGGTGAGTGTCACGAGGCGATATCGGTTCTGTGCGGCGCACCGGCTGCACACAGACCATTTGTCTCCAGAAGAAAATCTGGCTGCATTTGGGAAGTGCAATAATCCCAATGGGCACGGCCATAACTATGTCGTGTTGGTGACCGTGAAATGCACGGCTCCAACCACGACCGGTGGAGGCGTCGACCTTGATCGGCTGGATCGGACGGTGAGACAACAAGTAATCGCGCGATTTGATCATCACGATCTCAATCAAGATCCTGAATTTACCGATCTCACCACGACGGGAGAAAATCTGGTGCTGTTGATCTGGGATCTGTTAGTGAAGCGCCTCCCCGCCGGGCAACTAGAAAAGGTCGGGCTGATTGAAACACGCGACAACTACTTCGAGTATGCGGGGTCGATGAGTCAGGCCTCGGTGCTTAGCCCGCATCATTCATGATGGTTCGTCGCGAAATCGCGCAGTCGCCATGCGAGACAGGCACGCGGAGCCGTGAGGGAGAGAGGCATACTTGAAATAGTATGTTGACCGACCGAGCGGCGAGCCTGCCTGCCTGGACGTCGGGCCCGCCGCGTCCAGGGTTGTCGCAGCGGCGAATCCGCGATTGCAGCAGAAGCGATCATGAATAATGCGGGCTAGAGAGAGGGGCGGTATGGCTAAACAGGGAATCCGGCCTCGAGGCCAGCAGCAGTTCGACGATGTCAGCGGGAATGGCAGTGCGCCGGATCTGGATACGGTGCAATCCCTGGTCGCAGGGATGCTGCTTGCGCTCGGCGAAAAGCCAGGACGGAACGGGCTCGTCAAGACTCCCGAGCGAGTGGCCAAGGCCTTCGCTTTCATGACCCAGGGCTATCACCGCAACATCGATCAGCTCTTGAACGGTGCCCTCTTTCCGATCGAATACGACGAGATGGTCATCGTGAAAGACATCGACTTCTTCAGCATGTGCGAGCATCACCTGCTGCCGTTTTACGGCAGGGTCCATGTGGGGTATTTGCCGAATAAGAAGGTGGTGGGACTCAGCAAAATTCCGCGCATCGTGGATGTGTTTGCGAGACGGCTGCAAGTCCAAGAACGGCTGACCGTCCAGATTGCAGAAACCCTGAAATCCAAGCTCAACGCGCACGGAGTGGGGGTGGTCGTCGAAGCGCGACACCTCTGCATGATGATGCGGGGCGTCGAAAAGCAGAACACCCTCGCCGTCAGCAGCTCCATGTTAGGCGCCTTCCGCAGTCAGCCGCAAACCAGGCAGGAGTTTCTGAAGCTTATCCGCCGAGGCAGCGTCGCCGACTCCGACTAGGCAGGGTGTTGAAAACGGCGTTCTTCTCACCCGCCCCGCTCCGGCGGCTACTTCACCCACCCGCCCTGAGGCTGCCAAGACAGCCTCTTTAACCGAGGACGCGCCTTTCCGCAGGCTTCGTTCTCGCGTCGTTCAGATCCTCTACGGCAACCCGGTCGCCTCGCCACTCGGCTGCACGCACGGTGCTCCTTATCCGTCGCATCTTGTGCCCCAGGGGTAGCTTCGGATCCTTCACTCGTTGCAGCCGTGCGGGCAGGCTTTTTCGCCATTCTCACCACAGACAGTTAGGATCACGTTTACTTGCTGAGTTCGGAGGCGAAGGCAGCGACGATGCGATTGAAGGCTTCTGGCTGTTCGAGGTTGGCTAGGTGTGCGGCATTTGGAATGATAGTCAGGCGGGCATTGGGGATTTGATCGGCCATGAGTTTCGCATCGGAGGGCGGGGTGGCTTGGTCCAGTTCGCCGACGATGATCCGGGTGGGGCAAGTGATCTGACTTAAGAGAGGGACTGAATCTGGCCGTTCGGCCATTGCCATCAGATCCCCCGCAATCCCGCTGATCTGATTTCCTTCGATCATGGCTCTCACTTGCCGGACGAGATCGGGGTTCGTCTGGATGGTTGCGGGACTGAGGAGCTTTGGGATCATGCCGTCTGCGATGGCAGACGGTCCTTTCCTATAGGCGATCTGCGCGAGTTGGATTCGCCCGTTTTTCCCTTCTTCTGTGTCTGCCTGGGCCTTGGTGTCTGCCAGGATCAATCCCTTCACGCGCGCGGCGTACTTCCGATAGAACGCAAACAGAATGTAGCCACCCATCGAAAGTCCTACAAACACTGCTCGCTGGATAGCGAGCTGGTCCAGTAGCGCGTTCACATCGTCAGCCGATTGGTCGAGCGTATAGCGCCACAGCGGCGCGTCCGATTCGCCATGCCCTCGCAGGTCAATCGTGATAATCCGGAACTGTGAAGAGAGTGCCTTCTCTTGCGTTGCCCACATGGTTCGGTTCAAGGGAAAGGCATGAAGAAAAACGATGGGGAGGCCAGTCCCTTGATCGCCGTAGCCGACTGTGATGTTGTTGGCTCGGGTGTGCACGCGTTTCCCTCTCGCCGTTGTTCGTAACATTGGCGATTGATTATGGTCAAGGGTCTGTTTGCGATCATAAAGCCCGGCGTATACAATTCACGCCATCGTTGAGGATTCGGATGGCGACTTCACGCGATCAGGCTTCCGATTTGTTTGATACTCCCGATGGAGAGAAATCCGTTGAGGCTCCGTTGGCCGAGCGTTTGCGGCCACGAGCGTTTGCGGACTTCGTCGGGCAAGAGGAGATCACTGCGCCGGATCGACCGTTGCGGCGGGCGATCGAGGCAGATCAACTTTTCTCCGTCATTTTCTGGGGGCCGCCCGGTTCGGGCAAGACGACAATGGCGTATCTCATCGCGCGCCACACGAAGGCGCAGTTCGTGCCCTTCTCGGCGGTCACAGGGGGCGTTCCCGAGCTGCGGGCCATTATCAAGACAGCTGAGCAACGCCAGGCAATCAACGGCCAACGGACCATTCTCTTCGTTGATGAAATCCATCGTTTCAACAAGGCGCAACAGGATGCCTTTCTGCCCCATGTCGAGCGTGGGACGGTCATCTTGGTCGGCGCGACCACGGAGAATCCCTCATTTGAAGTGATCTCACCGCTCCTGTCCCGTTCCCTGGTCATCGTGCTCCAGCCTCTTTCGGATGAGGCCCTGGGGCATATTCTGGACCGGGCGCTCGTGGACCCTGCGATCGGATTAGGGAAGTGGAATGCCCGCCTGTCAGCTGATGCCAGACAGCGACTGATTGCGTATGGCAACGGCGATGCCAGGGCACTCCTGACCGCACTAGATTTTGTGGTTAAACAGCAATCGGCCGGGTCTGACGGCACGCGTCTGATTGATGGAGCGGCGCTGGAAGCCGCGCTGTTGAAGAAATCAATACGTTACGACAAATCCGGCGAAGAGCATTACAACGTTATCTCTGCCTATATTAAAAGCCTGCGCGATTCCGATCCGGATGGCGCCCTCTACTGGCTCGCCCGTATGTTGGAAGGAGGGGAGGACCCGAAATTTATCGCCCGGCGCTTGGTTATTTTTGCCTCCGAGGACGTGGGGAACGCTGATCCGATGGGACTGGTGGTCGCGGCTGCGGTCGCTCATGCCGTACAGTTTGTGGGGCTCCCCGAGGCGCAGATCAACTTGGCTCAAGGGACTACCTATCTCGCGACCAGGCACAAAGATAATGCCTCCTATATCGGACTACTTGAGGCGATGGAAGACGCAAAAACCCATGGAAATCTCGGAGTTCCGCTTCACTTGCGAAATGCCGTGACCTCGATGATGAGGGGGCTTGGGTATGGGAAGGGGTATCGCTATGTCCACGACGATCCCCAGGCAAAAGCGCAGGAACACCTTCCGGAATTGCTCAAAGGACGTCGCTACTACCGGCCTAAAGGCACCTAATTAGAGCCGTATTAGGGTTATGGACAAAGATTTCTAATCGGTTATACTTAGGCTTATGAAACGGCAGAATTCGAAATCGACTGCATCAATAGCCTCCACGAACGAACGGCGCAAGTTTGTTCGGGCAACCCTGGTCGGTTCGGCCCTGATTTCACCGAAGAGCGGAGCCAAGGCCATTACTGCCGTGTTGGATAACGTCAATAGAGTCGGCGCAGGGTTGCACACGAAAGAGAAGTTGGCATTGGCCCAGCCGGTAACCGTGTCGTTGGCGTTTCTCGATTCGGATCGCTCGGAACAGATGGAAAAGCTCGAAGGAAGTGTCGCCTGGGTGAAGCCATGGGAGAAGGGGTTTTTGATCGGCGTGGTCTGGGATGAGCTTGTCACGAAAGAGAAGAACCGGTGGCTGTATTATTACTTGGAAGAAACGGTCAAATCCTCCGCGTGAGCGGACGGCTGAAAACAATCCCCAACTTCGTTCTCGGATCGAAATAATCCTCAACGTACCCAAGAGGGTACGCCTCCGGTTCTTTCTCTCCTGCGGCCTTGCTTGGGAGAAGGCGCGTCTTGGCGCGCTGGGGCCGGGTGGGTGAGAAGGGCGTTCGTTTTGAACCGTCCGCAGCAGGGTTCTCGTATCGTGAGACGAATATTCCCCTGAGACTGCTATACGAATGCAGTTAGCTTCTGTTTGACGTCTTCCAGTTCAGCCGAGAGTGTTTCCCACCGGGCGGTGAGCCGGGCAAGGTCTTTCTTCCACCCCTCATGTTCCAGGTGCAGCGCGCTCCACTTCGCGGATTCATCTTTGTAGAGTGCCGGGTCGGCCAGTTCGAGATCGCGCGCTTTGATTTTGGTTTCGTATTCGGCGATCTCCGCCTCAGCCCGCGCAACCTGTTTTTCCAGACGGGCCTGGGTCTTATTCAAATCGCGGCGATCTCCAGCGGAGGGTTTGGGCTGAACTTGCGAGGCCATCGCCCTGGTCAGCGCGGCAGCCGTCCCACGATCCGTTCCCTTCAGTTCGTCACTCGTTTCCTTAATGGACTCGACTTCCTGGGCTTTTTTCCACAAATAGTATTCATAGTCGCCGGAAAAGCTGCGGGCCTTGCCCTCTTCGATTTCAATAATGCGCGTCGAAATTCTGGTCAAAAAGGTGGGGTCGTGGGAAATAAAGACGATCGTGCCGGGGAAGTCTGATAGCGCATCGGTGAGCATATCGACCGAAGCCGGGTCGAGATGGTTGGTCGGCTCGTCGAGCAACAGAGTATTGGCTGGTTCGACCAGCATCCGCGCGAGCGCGACACGATTGCGCTCCCCGCCGCTCAGCGCCTTGATCGGTTTCTTTTGATCGTCACCGGAGAACAGGAAGGCGCCGGCTATTCCACGGAGAAAGTTCGTCTCTGCCTGATTGGAGACCTCGGCAAGAGAGTCGAGAACGGTATGTTCGGGGTTCAAGGTTTCTGCCTGGTGTTGGGCGAAGTAGTGCAAGGTGACACCATGGCCGACCGTTCGGGTGCCTTTCTCGAAAGCCAACACTCCGGCCAGCATCTTGAGCAGGGTGCTTTTCCCAGCGCCGTTTTCCCCCACCAGTGCCACGCGCTGGCCCCGTTCGATCGAACAATCGACTCTCTCATACACTACTTTTTCCCCATAGCGTTTGGCGACACCCTGGAGTTCCAGAACTTGCCGGCCGCTGGCTCCAGGAAGAGGAAACTTGAACTTGACGCGTTTGGGATCGCGTTTAATCTCAATCATCTTGATCTTCTCAAGCTGCTTGATGCGCGATTGGACTTGGCTGGCTTTGTTCGCTTGGTAGCGGAACCGGTCCACAAATGTTTGGACTCTGGCGACTTCTTTTGCCTGCCGCCCCGCGGCAGCCGCTCGTTGGCGGTCTCGTTCTGCGCGGATCTTTTTGAACAAGGAATAGTTGCCTCGATATTCTTCGATTCGATGGTGTCGAAGATCCCAGATATGGGTGACGACGCGATCCAGAAACGCCGTGTCGTGGCTGATGATCAACAGCGTCATCTCCGAGTTCAACAAGAACTGCTCGAACCAGCGCTGCGTCGGTTTATCCAAATGGTTAGTCGGCTCATCGAGGAGCAGCACGTCAGGATTGGACAGGAGCAGATGCGCCAAGGCGACGCGCATCCGATAGCCACCGGACAGCTTGTCGATCGGACGGCCAAAGTCGATCTCCGAAAATCCCAACCCCATCAGGATGCGTTCTGCTTCATGTTCGGGATACAGATCGCGATGGGTGGCGTCCAATACGGTCTTGCCCGTGATCGTTTCGAGTTCCTGCGGCAGGTAGCCGATGCGGAGACGAGGACGCTTGCGGATGGTTCCCTTGTCCGGCGATTCCTCCTCGAGGATCATACGGAAGAGAGTGGTTTTGCCGGCGCCGTTGGGCCCCACCAAGCCGACCCGTGAACCCGGACGAAGATGCGACGTCGCCTTCTCAAGAAGAATCTTTGTGGAATATTGCTTACTGACCGACTCGATTTGCAGCATGTAGTTTCTGGCAGGCTAGGGACTAGCGGCACATGGCTAGGGGGGAGGAATTCAAGAGACTAGTTCGGCGTGAGACCAGGAGCCAAATCCGAAAATTGCTCTTACTTCTAGCCCCTTACTGCCCGCCTCCTGCCCAGTGTTGAAATTTGGTGGAGCTGGCCGGGATTGAACCGGCGACCTCGTGAATGCCATTCACGCGCGCTCCCAACTGCGCTACAGCCCCACGTCGGTTGATCTGGAAATCCGCGAAAATCCTTGTGAAAACGCGGTCATGCTAACACGGTCCTTCCGTGTCAGTCAAGAAAACGGGAGGGGAGCAGCCAAACCATCCTTCTTGCTCGCAGAACGCGCACGATGAAACGGTGCTCGTCCGATGCGCGTAGTGAAGGACAGTCTGGCTGCTCCCCATAGGGCGGCGAGCAAGCTTGGAAGGAGCATGTATATCGTTTGACGCGCGCAATAAGAGACGGGTGGCGCCCGCCCTTGAAGCTGAAAGGAGCCAAATGAGAAGAACGATTTGACCGTTACGGTTCTTGACAAAGTATAGTGTCGCTCCTACCATGACCCCTCGGCTCTGGCTCTCAGTCTGACCAGAGTCTTTTTTTTGGGAGCAACGCAGGCGATGGGAAATCTCGTAGTAGTCGGGGCGCAGTGGGGCGACGAAGGCAAAGGCAAGATCGTTGATATCTTGGCCCGCGATGTCGACGCAGTGGTGCGCTACCAGGGCGGATCCAACGCGGGGCACACGGTGATCAACGATCGTGGCACCTTCGTCTTTCACCTCATCCCCTCAGGGATCCTCTATCGCGGGACCCTCTGTGTGATTGGGAACGGGGTTGTCGTGGACCCGGCCTCCTTGATCGAGGAACTGGACCAGCTCCAGACTCAAGGCGTGAAGATCGGAAAGAATTTTGTCGTGAGTCAGCGCGCCCATCTCATCCTGCCGTACCACAAGGCCATCGACAAAGCTGCTGAACAGTCCAAGGGCTCTCGCCGAATTGGAACGACGGGACGGGGGATCGGCCCGGCCTATGCCGATAAGATGTCGCGGATCGGTATCCGAATGGGAGATCTGCTCAATCCGAAGGTGTTTCGAAGCAAACTTGAAGAGAACGTGGTCGAGATCAACTGGTTTCTCGAGCAACTCTACAAGGTGGATCGTTTCGAGGTCGACAAAGTGTTCCGGCAGTATATGAGCTATGCCGACCGGTTGAAGAGCCATATCGTTGACGCCGTCATGCTCGTGAATAAGCTGATCGACCGGGGAAAAACCGTCTTGTTCGAAGGGGCGCAAGGGACACACCTGGATGTGGACTTGGGCACCTATCCCTACGTGACCTCGTCGAGTGCAACGGCCGGCGGCGCTTCAACGGGAACGGGCGTGGGACCGACGAAGATCGACGCGGTGCTCGGGGTTGTCAAAGCCTATACCACTCGGGTCGGCAGTGGGCCCTTCCCCACGGAATTGACCGATGCAGTGGGAGAGGGGCTCCAAGCACGGGGGAAAGAGTTCGGATCGACGACGGGACGTGCGCGCCGCTGCGGCTGGTTCGACGGTGTCGTGGCGCGATACGCCACCAAAGTGAATGGACTCACATCACTCGCCGTTACGAAACTGGATGTGCTCGACGGCTGCAAGGAACTCAAGGTCTGTACCGGCTATCGGTATCAGGGGAAACTCTATCGAGACATACCGGCCGATCTCCAAGCGCTCACCGACTGTGAACCTGTGTATAAGACGTTCAAGGGATGGTCCGGTACCACCACCGGCGCGTCCACATATAAACAGCTTCCTGTGGAGGCCAAACGCTATCTCCAGTTCCTTGAAGATCTCTCCGAATGTCCCATTGACATGATCTCAACCGGCTCGAAGCGGAGCGAAACAATTGTTCTTCGCAACCCCCTCAAAATCCGCTCCCGTGCGCGATAAGCGATGTGTTTTCTCTCTGGAAGGCTGCGGAAAAAATAATCTTAATATGCGGGAATTTCGACGTTCCACACGTGTGGAATGGGGGGAGTAGCTCCCGTAGGATGCTCAAAAAGGCCGTCCAGCAAGGCCGCAGCGAGTGAAGGCCCGAGGCGTACCCTTGCGGTACGTTGAGGGTCTGAACGATGTGAGAACGAAGCTGGCGGACTTTTTCAGCGTCCTACTAGGCACAAGTCGAGCGTCGGTGGTAAGATCCGCGCGCTGCGCTCGGTGAGCCGGTAGCTCAGTCGGTAGAGCATCGCCCTTTTAAGGCGAGGGCCCTGGGTTCGAGTCCCAGCCGGCTCACCAATTACAATCAGTCACTTGCGAGAGTCTTCGCTCTCACATGACCACTCAAAATCGCCCTGGACTGACCCCCTAGATTGAGACACGGCGAATTGGCACACTTGGCACCAGGAGGGGGTGACAGGTGGCCAAGAAACGCGTGGGCAAGTTTCCAAAAGCCTTTCGACAGATGGCCGTGGACTGGCTGAACCACTGCGAGAACATCGTAGCACTCGCGAAGGAACTCGGCATCAGTCGGCGGCTGGATGCCTGCCCGATCGCGCGCCTCGCAAAACTCCCGAACCAAGTAGCGTACTTGAAGTTCATCAAGCGCACACGTCCCTCTCGAGACGATCACCCGACACACTAAGTTGTCCTTCAGCTCATACGTTGCCCCCCTTTCGCATGCGTTTGTGCCTTACTCCACTTTTGTTTTCGTCCTACTCTCTCGTCATGAACGAGTATGTTTTTTTTACATGAGGCTGGCTCGTACCAGGAAGGAGTACGCCACATACAGCTAGCTTACGCGTCATACGCGGCCTTACTCGCTTTGTTAGAAATTACTAGCTTACTCGGGCTAGCACTTAAGAGAGACGCTTTTTTGGATTAAATGGGCGAAAACCGCTCTCATCCACGATAGCGCCGAACTCTCGGCACGTGCCGTCATTTCGGCAGATCCTCCTCGGCACGTTGCCTGTTTCCTTAAAAGAGTTCATTCAATCTTCACTAGTTTCAGAGGCTTCGACGACTAAGCCACGCGAAGGCTGCTGGAATGTATTTTGCTCCTTGTATATGCAACAATATGCACGAATGAAAATGGAGTCAGACCACTATGAAACAGGATAAGGATATTATTAATTGTATAGCGCGTGAGTGCCTGCTGATGCGCGTGCGCAAACTTGATCGTGTGCTCACCAGTATCTACGATGCTGAACTCCGTCCTTTCGGCCTGAAAGCAAGCCAAACCACTCTTTTGGTTCTTGTAGGAAAGGCTGGCCCCATTCGACGTATCGAGATTGGGAAGCGTCTGTGCCTCGACCCATCCACCCTGACCCGGAATCTGAAGATCATGCTGACCAATGGTTGGATCCAGGAGATTCCGGATGGGGAAGACGGCCGGGGGCTTCCCGTACAGATTACAGTTCAAGGTCGTGCCCTGCTGAATCAAATCGGTCCGTCTTGGCGAAAGGCCCAAACTCGCACGGAGAAGTTTCTTGGGACTGCTGGCGCGACACTTATGCGAAAGCTTGCGACAAATAGAATCGAACTGCCGTCAGGGTAAGGGCTTTTTTTTGACCATGTACTTGCATATACAAATACAATGAATTCGTCCCTCACCAATTCTTATAAGGAGCATATCATGACACGCACTCGACTTAGCTTTACCGGTCCCGTCACCTATTTGGTTGGTGTCTTCGTTGTGGCATTGATGCCCACTCTGGGATGCAATCATCAAGACGACCAATCCCCGCAGATGTCCCGGCCCGTGAAGGTCGCCCGAATCGTGGATCAGACTGACAGTGTGATGAGTTTCGCCGGGGACGTGCGAGCGCGCTATGAAACGATGTTGTCCTTCCGCGTGCCCGGCAAGTTGTTAGCACGACACGTCGACGTGGGTGACCGCGTGCGCAAGGGGCAGGTGTTGGCGCGGCTGGATCAGAACGATTACCGTCTCGCCGTGCAAGACCTTCAGGCGCAGCTGGCCTCGGCCGTCGCCGATCGGGACTTCTTACGCGACGATGTGGCGAGATACCGTGAACTGTTGGCGCAAAAGGTCACGAGCCCACCTGAATTCGACCGCCATCAAACCGCCTACACCACAGCGCGAGAACGGGCGGCGGCGCTCGAAGCCCAATTGGGCCATGCGGTCAATCAGTTGGCGTACACCGAGTTGGCGGCCGACCGGGATGGCGTAGTCACAGCATTGGAAGTCGAAACGGGGCAGGTCGTGAGCGCCAGTCAGGCCATCGTTAAGCTGGCCCAACTCGACGAAAAGGAGATCCACTTTGACGTCCCCGAGCATCGCCTGCCGGGACTCAAACGTCGGCAGGCCGTGAGCATCACGCTATGGGCC
>Ga0187893_10009751_pt1 | contig 14626 bp, 18 predicted proteins | sample MA1701074metaG_FD_139574 | JGI IMG/M metagenome (GOLD analysis project Ga0187893, IMG submission 139574) | White microbial mat communities from a basaltic lava cave in the Kipuka Kanohina Cave System on the Island of Hawaii, USA - MA170107-4 metaG ...
CCGACCCCGAGCGCGGGTGAAGACGATCTGGGATCGGTGCTCCCGGCCCCGGTCGGCCACGACGTCGATGGCGGCGCCCCGGCGCCGGCACGCCCGCAGGGGCACCCGCTCGATGACCTCCGCATCCTCCGGCCAGTCGCTCGCCGGGACCGGGTGGCAGTAGAGCGCCGCCGTACGCGGCCAGGTGCCCTTCGTCCGGAACACGAGCCCTCCCCCGATGGGCAGGCGCAACAGGTAGGGCAGGGAGCTCTCGAGGTCCGGGTTGCGGGCGATCACCAGCTCCACAGGCCACGATTCTGCCCGCCCTGGACTCGAGATGGCGGTCCGCGGGGAGGTAGCGGGCTCCACTACGAGTGCCAGGGCAGGGGATGGAGCGCCACGAGATCGCAGCGCTCGTCGTCCCGCTCGGAAGCGTTGGTCGTGGCGCCACGATGGTCGGGACCCCGGGCCGGCCCGGCGCCGGCTGTGCCAGGATGCGCTTCGATGGGAAGGGCCGCTGTGCTGGCCGCGGCGCTGGGCCTCGTGGCGCTCGGGTGCCGCGGCGATTCGGCCACCCGGGCCGAGCGGGTCGCCTGGGCCGAAGCCAACGCCGCCGCCGTGGAGTCCTTCGCCCTCGACGTGGCCTCGGCCCGGGCCGCGGTGAACCAGGGGGAGCGCACCGTGGTGCTCACCGCCTGCCGGCAGGTCCAGACGGCGGTCGGCCAGCTCCCGGGGCGGGCCCTGCCCGTGCCCGACGACGAGGTCGACGACCTCCTGGGGGACGCCGTGCGGGCCGCGCAGGCCGGGGTCCGCTCGTGCCTGGAGGGGGCGACGGCCTCGACGTCGGTCCCGGGCCAGGACCTACCCGAGCGGGAGGACACGCTGGCCCGCTTCGACGAGGCGACCCGCCTGCTCGAGTCGGTGAAGGCCGCGGTCCAGGGCTGGCGAGGCTGACCTCAGCCCCGCAGCACGGCCCCCACCGCCCGGGCGGCGTCGATGCAGCGGTTGCGGATGGCGGCCAGCTCGCGCTCGCTCAGCGTGTGGTCCTGGGCCACGACCCGGATCCGGTAGGCGAGGCTCCGCTGCCCCCTGCCCACGCCCGGGCCCCGGAAGACGTCGAAGAGCCCGAGCTCCTCGAGGGTGTCGGCCGCGGCTCGGCGCAGGGCCGCTTCGAGGGCGGCGGCCGGCGTGGCGTCCTCGAGGACGAAGGCGAGGTCGAAGTCGGCCGAGGGGTAGCGGCTCACCGGCCGGTAGGTGTGGGTCCGGGGCCCACCGCGGGTCACGGCGTCGAGGTCGACCTCGAGGTAGGCGACCGGCGCCTCGAGCCCGTGGGCGGCCACGAGCTCGGGATCGAGCTCCCCCACCGCGCCCACCCCCTCGCCGTCCACCACCACCGTGGCCGAGCGGCCGGGGTGCAGCCCCGGGCCCCCTCCGGGGTCGAGGTCGGCGGCGAGGCCCAGCTCGGCCACGAGGCCGTCGAGCACGGTCTTGGCCCAGCCGGCGTCCCGGCCCGAGCCGGCAACGGCCAGGTGCTCGGGCTCCCGGGGCAGGTCGGCGCCCGGGAGCGGGGGGCGGAACACCCGTCCCAGCTCGAAGAGCTCGACCTCGGGGTGGCGGTGGGCGGCGTTCGTGGCCAGCGCCCGCAAGAGGCCCGGCCGCAGGCTCGTGCGCAGCACCGACTCGTCGCTCGTGAGGGGGTTCTCGAGCTCGACGGCATCGGTGGGGGCGGCGGCCCGGGCCAGGTCGGCGGGGGCGAGCAGCGACGTCGACCACGCCTCGGCCAGGCCCGCTCCCACGAGGACGTCCCGGAGGCGGCGGCGACGCCGCGGGCCGGGGCCGAGGCGACCGAGGCCGCGCACGGCGGGGACGGTGCGGGCGATGCGGTTGTAGCCGTGGTGGCGGGCCACCTCCTCGACGACGTCCACCTCCCGGGAGGCGTCGGGTCGCCAGGTGGGGATGGTGACCACCAGGGCGTCCGCGGCCGGATCGGCGCCACGCTCGGCGGTCCGGGTGGCGAAGCCGATGGGCTCGAGGAGGGCGGCGATCTCCTCGGCACGGAGCTCGGTGCCGAGGAGCCGGTTGAGGCGGCCCGTCCGAAGCATCACCGGGGCCGGGGGCGGAGCCGGCTCCGAGCGGTCGGTGACGGGCCCGCACCGGGCGCCGGCGACGGCCGCCGCCAGCTCGCAGAACCGGGCGACCGCCCGCTCCAGGCCGGCCGGGTCGACGCCTCGCTCGAAGCGCACCGAGGCCTCGGTGCGCAGGCCGAGCCGCCGGGAGGTGGTGGCCACCGCCATCGGATCGAAGGATGCCACCTCGAGCACCACGGCGGTGGTGGCGGGCCCGATCTCGGAGGTGGCCCCGCCCATGATGCCAGCGATGCCCACCGCCGTGCCCTCGGCGTCGGCGATGAGGCAGTCGCCCGGGGCCAGGCGACGCACGGTGCCGTCGAGGGTCTCCAGGGTCTCGCCGGGACCGGCCCGCCGTACCGACAGGCCCCCGCCCGGCAGGCGGTCACGGTCGTAGGGGTGGTTGGGGTGGCCGAGCTCGAGCATGACGTAGTTCGAGATGTCGACGACGGGGCTGATGGGCCGCATGCCGGCCAGGCGCAGGCGGGCCGCCATCCACGGGGGCGTCTCCCCCCCCACCACCCCCTCGAGCACGGTGGCCGTGAACCGGGGGCAGAGGTCGCCGGCCGTCACGGTCACGGGGGCCACGGTGGCGATGGCGGGGGCGGGACCAGGGGCGGGCCCGAGCGTGGGGATCGTGAGCGGGAGGCCGAGGTTGGCGGCGAGGTCCCGGGCCACCCCGAGCATCGAGAGGGCGTCGGGCCGGTTGGGCGTGACGTCGAGGTCGAAGACCACGTCGGGGGCCAGGCCCAGGGCCTCGGCCAGGGGCTGGCCCGGCGCGCCGGAGCTCAGCACCATGATCCCCGCCGTGTTGTCGGGGAGCCCGAGCTCGGCGCCGGAGCAGAGCATCCCCTCCGACCACTGGCCCCGCACCTTGCGCCGGGCGATGGTGAGGCCGCCGGCCAGGGTGGTGCCCACCGTGGCCAGGGGCACGAGGTCGCCGGGGCCGAAGTTGAACGCCCCGCACACGATCTGGAGGTCGGTCCCATCGCCGGCTACGACGTCGACGAGCTGGACCCGGTCGGCGTCGGGGTGGGTGCGGGTGGCCTCGACCCGGGCCACCACCACGCCCTCCAGGCCCCCCACCGGGGTGAGCCCCTCGACCACGAGCCCCAGCCCCGAGAGGCGGGCGGCGAGGTCGGCGACGTCGGCCGGGAAGGGCGCGAAGTCGCGCAGCCACGAGAGGGGGACGAGCATGGCCGGCAAGGCTACCGAACGGCTCTGGGGGGCCGGCTAGAACTGGCGGAGGAAGCGGATGTCGTTGGTGATGAAGTGGCGGAGGTCGTCGACGCCGTGGCGGAGCATGGCGCAGCGATCGATGCCGAAGCCGAAGGCGAAGCCCTGCCAGCGCTCGGGGTCCACCCCGGCGGCGGTGAGCACGGCGGGGTCGACCATGCCGCAGCCCCCCAGCTCGATCCACCCCGACTGCGAGCACACCCGGCAGCCGTCGCCGGCGCAGAAGATGCAGGTGACCTCGAACTCGGCCGAGGGCTCGGTGAAGGGGAAGAACGACGGTCGCAGCCGGCTGTGGATGGACGGCCCGAAGTACGCCCCGGTGAAGGCCTCGATGGTGCCGGCGAGGTCGCCGAAGGTCACGTCCCCGTCGACGAGCAACCCCTCGATCTGGTGGAACACCGGGAGGTGGCGGGCGTCGGGCGTGTCGCGCCGGTAGCACCGCCCTGGGGCCACCACCGCCACCGGGGGCTCCTGGGACTGCATGACCCGGATCTGCACCGGGGAGGTGTGGGTGCGCAGCACGGTGGACTCGGGGGCGCCGAGGCGCACGTAGAGCGTGTCCCACATGCTGCGGGCCGGGTGGCCGGGGGGCATGTTGAGGGCCTCGAAGTTGTACCAGTCGGTCTCCACCTCGGGGCCCTCGGCCACGGAGTAGCCCATGCCCACGAAGAGGTCCTCGAGCTCGGTGAGGGTCTGGGTGACGAGGTGGAGGTGCCCCCGCGACCATCGGCCTGACACCTCGGTGAGGTCGAGGCGCTCCTCCTCGGACCGCTGGCTCCGGAGCTGGGCCTCGAGGTCGCTGCGCCGCTCCTCGAGGGCGGTCGCCACCGCCGCCTTGGCCTCGTTCACGGCCCGGCCCCGGGGCCGGCGCTCCTCGGGGGCCAGACCGCCCAGGGCCTGGTTGGCCCGGCCCAGGGCCGAGCGTCGGCCGGTCACCCGCTGCTCGACGCCCCGCAGCTCCTCCAGGGTGGTGGCGGCGGCGGCGGCGGCCCGGGCGTCGGCCACCGCCGCCTCGAGGTCGACGCCGGCCTCGAGGGCGCTCACCGGCCCGCTCCGGGGTCGTCGCCGGTCCGGGGCAGGGTGAAGGAGAAGCGGGACCCCCGGCCCACCTCGGAGGTGACCTCGAGGCGGCCACCGTGGGCCTCGACGAGGCCCCGGCTGATCCACAGGCCCAGGCCCGAGCCGGTGGGGCGGGTCTCGGCCCGGCGGAAGAACTTCGTGAACACCCGGGCCAGGTCGGGTGCGGGGATGCCCTCGCCGGTGTCGACGACGGCCACCGACACCTCGCCGTCACCGTGGTGGCCGACGATGCGGATCCCCTGGGGCCGGGCGTACTTCACGGCGTTCTCCACGAGGTTGGTGAGCACCTGCTCCACCTTGTCGGGGTCGGCGGAGACGGCCGGGAACCCGTCGGGGAAGGCGAGGGCCACCTCGGCCTCGGCCTCGGTCATGCGCACCTTCTCCACCACCACGGCGGCGAGGGCGGGCAGGTCGACGAGCTGGCGGCGCAGCACGAGGCGCCCGCTCTCGAGGCGGCTGATGTCGAGCAGCTCGTTCACCAGCCGCGTGACCCGGTCGGCGTCGTGGTGGACCTGCTCGAGCATGAGCCGCTTCTGGTCGTCGTCGATGCGCTCCCAGCGGTTGAGCAGCAGGCTGGTGAACCCCTTCACCGACGTGAGGGGGGAGCGCAGCTCGTGGCTCACGGTGGAGATCACCTCTACCCCGTCGGGCACCGCGGCCCGTCCCCGGGGAGCGTTGCGCAGGGCCAGCACGGTGGCCACGAGCTCGCCGTCGGGGCCCCGAACGTACCGGCCGGTGACCCGGGCCAGGACCTCCCGGCCGCCGGCGTGGCGGAGGCGGACGAGCTGCTCGGGGATCCCCCGCACCGAGCGAAGGGCCACCGACGGGTGGCGAGCGGCGGCCAGGGGCACGCCGTCGGCGTCGCGGAGCTCGAGCAGTTCGCGCAGGCGCGCCCCCTGCAGCCGGTCGACGGCGTAGCCGGTGAGGGCGGCGGCCGCCTCGTTCGCCCCCACGACGGCGCCGTCGGCATCGAGGGTGAGCACGGCGTCGGGGAGGGTCTCGGGGTCGAGGCCTCCTCCCGCCCCGTCGGCCCCGGGCCCGGTGGCGACCGGCGCCACGGGCCGGCGCGTCATCGCCGACGTCTCCGTTGCCGGGCCGCCTCGAAGCAGAGCACGGCGGCGGCCATGCCCACGTTGAGCGACTCGGCCCGGCCCCGGATGGGGACGGTGAGGCGGAGGTCGATCGCCCCCTCGACACCGGGGGGCAGGCCCCGAGCCTCGTTGCCGAGGACGAGGGCGGTGGGCCGGGTGAGGTCGGCCTCGTCGTGGGGGACCCCCCCATGGGCCACGGTGGCCGCCCGCTGGAGGCCCCAGGCGCCCAGGCGCTCGAGGACGGCCGGGGCCTCCGGGCCCGGGGCCAGGGGCACGTGGAAGAGGGAGCCGGCCGAGGCCCGCACGCACTTGGGGTTGAAGGCGTCGACGGTGCCGGCGCAGGTGACCACGCCGTCGGCCCCGGCCGCTTCCGCGCTGCGCAGCACGGTCCCCAGGTTGCCAGGGTCGCGGAGGTCGGCGCACACCACGAGGAGGCTCGACCCCTCGAGGGCCCCGAGGTCCACTGTGGGCATCGCCACCACCGCCACCACCGGCTGGGGCGAGGTGGTGGTGGCCACCCGCTCGAGCACCCCCGGCGCCAGGCGGAAGATTCGGACGCCGGCGTCGGCTGCCCGGGTCAGCACCTCGTGGTCGTACCCGGGGCCCGCGTAGACGCCCTCCACGGCCGCCCCGGCAGCCAGGGCCTCGCCCACGAGCTTGGGCCCCTCGACGACGAAGGCCTCCTCCTGGTGGCGGAGGGCGGGTCGGGCGGCCAGGCGCCGGATCCGCTGGACCCGGCGGTGGCGGTAGCCGAGGCGGCCATCCCCGCCGGCCCCCGCGGCCGGATCGCTCACGCCGAGGCCGCGGACCCCTCGGCCACCCGCACCAGGGCTTCGAAGGCGGCCGGGTCGGTGACGGCGAGATCAGCGAGGACCTTGCGGTCCACGCCCACCCCGGCGGCCCGCAGGCCGGCGATGAAGCGGCTGTAGCTCATCCCGTGCTGGCGGGCCCCCGCGTTGATGCGCTGGATCCACAGGGCCCGGAAGTCGCCCTTGCGGGCTCGCCGGTCGCGGTAGGCGTACTGCAGGGAGTGCATGACCTGCTCGTTGGCGGCCCGGAACGACCGGCTCTTGTTCCCGTAGTAGCCCTGGGCCTGCTCGAGGACGGCCCGGTGGTGCTTGCGACCGTGGACGGCGCGCTTGACCCTGGCCATGACTGCTCCCTTCCTTCTCGACGGGGGGTGGGCGGCTCAGCCGCCGAGCATGGTGCGGACGCGGGCCCGGTCGCCGCCCGTGACCTCGGTGGTGGCCGCCAGCCGGCGCTTGCGGCGGGGTGACTTCTTCTCGAGCAGGTGGGACCGGAAGGCCTTGCGTCGCAGCACCCGCCCCGAGGGGGTGACCTTGAACCGCTTGGCGGCGCCCCGGTGGGTCTTCATCTTCGGCATCAGGCCTGCTCCGTCCCCTCGGGCCCCGATCCTCCGGGGGCCTGCTCCTCCGATCCGCCGTCCCCCGCCTCCTCACCCCGCCGGGCCCCGCCCTTGGCCGCCGCCCGGGCCCGCCGGTCGGGAGCGAGGACCATGGTCATGTTCCGGCCGTCGAGGCGGGGCATGGCCTCGACCTTGGCCGGGGGCACGAGCTGCTCGGCGATGCGGTCGAGGATGCGCCGCCCCAGCTCGGGCCGGGCCTGCTCCCGGCCCTTGAACATGATGGTGATCTTCACCTTGTGACCCTGGTCGAGGAAGCCCGACACCTTCCTCGTCTTCGTGTCGAAGTCGCTCACACCGATCTTGATGCGGTACTTCATCTCCTTCACCGGGTTGGCGCTGCTGCGCCGCCGGGACTCCTTCTCCCGCTGGGCGGCCTCGTACTTCCACTTCCCGTAGTCGAGGATGCGGCACACCGGAGGGTCGGCCAGGGGCGCCACCTCCACGAGGTCCATGTCCATGTCCCTGGCCAGGGAGATGGCCTCGGGCAGGGGCCTGATGCCCAGCTGCTTGCCCTCGGGGTCGACGACGCGGACCTCCCGGGCCCGGATCCGGTCGTTGACCCTCAGGTCGCTGTCGTCTGCTCCAGCTATCCGACATCACTCCCCGCCACGGAATCGCCGCAGCACGCGAAAAGGCGGACGTCGGGAAGCAACGTCCGCCCTGGACCGACCCGAGCGCACCGACCCGGTGAGGCCTCTGGGGGCAGCCGGGCTCGGTGGTCGGGTGGGGACGGGTCGGCCATGGGTGGCCGGTCGCCCCGCTTCCCTCGAGTTGTGGCTCTAGGGTAGCAGCATGAGCACGATCTGGACACCCTCCGGCGAGCGCCCGGTCGGTGGTGGGTCCCCGGCGCCGCCCGGCCCTGGCCCCGGCCCCGGCCCTGGCGCCATGGGCCCGGCCGCCGTCGCCGACGGCGACGAGGTCAGCGAGGAGGAGCTCGCCGAGCACATGGCCCAGGTCCAGGCCGAGATCCGCGCCACGCCGGCCTCGGCCATCGTGGCCAACCACTGCATCGGCCTCTTCCAGCTCGCCGTCATCCACCTCGACCCGGAGGCGCCCGAGCTCGGGGAGGCCAAGCTCGCCATCGACGCCATCGCCGGCGTGCTCGAGGCCGTGGGCGACCGCCTCGGCCCCGAGGCCGCCAGCCTCCACGACGCCCTGGCCCAGCTCCAGCTCCGCTACGTGGAGGTGCGGGGCTCGGCCCCCTCGGGCCGGTGAGCGAGGACCCCGCTCGACCCCCCCCGCCGCCTCGGCCCCGGCCCCAGCGCTGGGGGCCCCGGCGCCGCTGGGCCCTGGGGGCGGTGGCCACCCTTGCCGTCCTCAGCCTCGTGGGCTTGCTCGTGGGCCGCTCGGGCCCCGGCGACGCCGCCGCCGCACCCGAGCCCGCCCCCCGCCTCGAGCTCCCCGCCCTCGACGGCGATGGCACCGTCTCCCTGGCCGCCCAGCGGGGCCGGCCGGTGGTGGTGAACTTCTTCGCCTCGTGGTGCGTGCCCTGCCGCCGGGAGCTGCCGAACCTGGCCCGGGTGGCGCGCTCGGTGGGCGACGACGTGGTGTTCCTCGGCGTCGACCACCTCGACAGCCGGGAGGGCGGCAGGGAGCTCGTGGCCGCCACCGGCCTCGACTGGCCCGTGGGCTGGGATCGGGCGGGCACCGTGGCTCCCGCCGCCGGCCTCCTCGGGCTCCCGGGCACGATCTTCGTCTCCCCCGCCGGCGAGGTGCTCGAGGCCCACACCGGCGAGCTCAGCGCCGAGGCCTTCGCCGAGCGCCTCGAGCGCCACTTCGGCGTGCAAGTGCCCCCGGCCTGAGGCGTGGCGGGGACCGGACCGGCGGGATCAGGCCGGGGTCGGGATCAGGCCGGGGTCGGGATCAGGCCGGGGTGAGATCGGCCGCCTGCCAGCGACCGGCCTCGCCGGGGCGGAGAACGAAGGTGACGTCCGTGCCCACGGCGACGGTGCGGGAACCGTCGGCGATCGCGGTGCAGTGGAAGCCGTAGGCCCGGCCCTCGGCGTCGGTCACCGTGCCCAGGCCCCGGTGCTCATCGAAGGCGGTGACCGTGCCCGGGCGGCGGTCGCCGAGGCGTTGCATCCCGGTCAATGGACGATCTTGGCGATGGGGAGCTCGATGATGTCGGAGGCCCCGGCGTCGCGCAGGGCGGGGATGAGCGTGTTGATCTCGGCCTTCGGCACCACCGTCTCCACCGCGAAGTCGTGCTCGGAGCTGAAGAGCCGGGAGACGGTGGGCGAGCGCAGCGAGGGGAGCAGGGCGATGACCCCGTCGAGGTCGGCCTCGCCCACGTTGAGCTTCACCAGCACCCGCCCCCGGGCCTCGAGGGTGCCCCGGAGCAGGGTCTGGAGCTGGCCCATGGCGTGGCGGCGCTCGGGGTCGGCGTGGGACGCCGGGTTGGCCACGAGCTCGGTGTAGCTCACGAGGATCGTGTCGATGACCCGGAGGCCCGCCGCCCGCAGGGCCCGCCCCGTCTCGGTGATCTCCACCACGGCGTCGACGATGTCGGGGACCTTGGCCTCGGTGGCCCCGTAGGAGAGGCGGACGTCGGCGGCCACGCCGTGCTCGGCGAAGAACCGCTCGGTGAGCCGGGGGTACTCGGTGGACACCCGCACCCCTCCGGGCAGGTCGCTCACCCGCTGGGCCTTCGAGTCGCCGGCCACGGCCAGCACCATGCGGATGGGGCGGGCGGTGGCCTTCGAGTAGTGGAGCTCGCCGAGCGACACCACGTCGGCCCCGGTCTCGGCGATCCAGTCCCGTCCGGTGATCCCGAGGTCGAAGAGGCCCTCGGCCACGTAGGTGGGGATCTCCTGGGGGCGGAGGATCTTCACCTCCTCGATGCGGGGGTCGTCGACCGAGCCCCGGTAGTCCACGGCCGAGGACCGGGAGACGGCGAGGTCGGCGGCCTCGAAGAGCTCGAGGGTGGCCCGCTCCAGCGAGCCCTTGGGCAGCACGAGCTTGAGCACGCCTAACCCACGAAGCCCTTGGGGAGGCGCCCGAGCAGGTCGGCCGTCTCCACGGCGGCGGCGGCGGCGTCGGCTCCCCGGTTGCCCCGCTCGCCCCCGGCCCGGGCCGCGGCCGCGGCCTCGGTGTCGGTGGTGAGCACCCCGAAGCTCACGGGCACGCCGCTGTCGAGCTGTACCCGCATGACCCCGGCGGCCGCCTGGGTGCCCACGTGGACGTGGTGGTCGGTCTCGCCCCGGACGACGGCCCCCAGGCAGATCACGGCGTCGTAGTCACCCGAGGTGGCCAGGCGCTGGGCCACGAGGGGGAGCTCGAGGGCCCCGGGCACCCACGCCACCCGCACCGTCGAGCGCTCCACCCCCCGGCGGTCGAGCTCGGCCAGGGCCCCCTCGAGGAGGGCCTCGGTGATGGCGTGGTTGAACCGGCTGGCCACGATGGCCAGGCGCAGCCCGTCGCCCCGCACGAAGGGCGCAGCGTCGTCGCCGGTCACGCCCACCGCTACTCCAGGCCCTCGAGGAGGTGGCCGAGCCGGCGCTGCTTGGCCCGCAGGTAGGCGATGTTCTCCGGGGTGGGGGTGGACTGGAGGGGTACGCGCTCCACGATCTCCAACCCGTAGCCCTCGAGGCCCCCGTACTTCGCCGGGTTGTTCGTGAGGATGCGCATGGTCGTGACCCCGAGGTCGACGAGGATCTGGGCCCCGATGCCGTACTCCCGGGAGTCCACCGGCAGGCCGAGCTCGAGGTTGGCGTCCACGGTGTCGCGGCCCTCGTCCTGGAGGTTGTAGGCCCGGAGCTTGTGGGCGATGCCGATCCCCCGGCCCTCGTGGCCCCGCAGGTAGACGACCACGCCCCGGCCCTCGGCGGCGATGAGGCGCTGGGCCTGGGCCAGCTGGCTGCCGCAGTCGCAGCGCAGGGAGCCGAACACGTCGCCGGTGAGGCACTCGGAGTGGACCCGCACGAGCACGTCGTCCTCCCCCGCCACCGCCCCCCGCACGAGGGCCAGGTGCTGCTCGCCGTCGAGGGTCGACTCGTAGACGTAGGCGGTGACCTCGCCCCACGCCGAGGGGATGCGGGCCTCGGCCACCCGGCGGATGAGCTTCTCCCGCTGGCGCCGGTGGCGGATGAGGTCGGCGATGGAGATGAGCAGGAGCCCGTGGTCGGAGGAGAACCGCTCGAGCTCGGGCAGCCGGGCCATCGTCGCCTTGTCCTCGCTCACCACCTCGCAGAGCACCCCGGCCGGGGCCAGCCCGGCCAGCCGGGCGAGGTCGACGGCCGCCTCGGTGTGGCCGCCCCGCTTCAGCACCCCTCCCTCCCGGTAGCGCAGGGGGTACATGTGCCCGGGCCGGGCGAGGTCCTCGGGCCGGGTGGCGGGGTCGATGAGGGCGGCGATGGTGGCGGCCCGGTCGGCGGCCGAGATGCCCGTCGTGGTCCCGTGGCGAGCGTCCACGGAGACGGTGAAGGCGGTGCGGTTCGTGTCGGTGTTGTCCACGACCATGGGGGGCAGGGCCAGCTCGTCGAGGCGCTCGCCGGTCATGGGGGCGCAGATCACCCCGGAGGTGTGGGCCAGGAAGAAGGCGATGCGCTCGGGGGTGGCGAACTCGGCGGCGACGATGAGGTCGCCCTCGTTCTCGCGGTCGTGGTCGTCGACCACCACGACGACCTCGCCCCGGCCGAAGGCGGCGACGGCGTCGGGGATGGCGGCGAAGGGCACGGGTCAGTCTCGCGTGAACCGGCCCAGGCGCTCGACATACTTGGCCACCACGTCGACCTCGAGGTTGACCCGATCGCCCGGCCGGCGCCGGCCCAGCGTGGTGACGGCCTCGGTGTGGGGCACGACGGCCACCCGGAACGACCCCCGGCCCACGCCGGCCACGGTGAGGCTCACGCCGTCGACGGCGACCGAGCCCTTCTCGGCCACGTAGCGAAGGATGGCCTCGCCGGCGGCCACCTCGAGGTCGGGGGCGGCGACGACGACGGTGCCCACCCCGTCGACGTGGCCCTGCACGAGGTGGCCCCCCAGCCGCTCGCCGAGGCGGAGGGGCCGCTCCAGGTTCACGGGGTCGCCCACCGCCAGGCTGCCCAGGGTGGTGCGGTCCAGGGTCTCGGCCACCACCTGGGTGGCGAAGCACCCCGGGCCGAGCTCGACGACGGTGAGGCAGGCGCCGTTCACCGCCACCGAGTCGCCCGGCCCGAGGTCGTCGAGCACGCCGGCGGCCCCGAAGGTGAAGCGCTCGCCGCGGCGCTCGACGAGCCGGCCCAGCTCCTCCACGAGCCCGGTGAACACGCCGGGCTCAGGGCTCCAGGTCGATGCGCACGTCGGGCCCGAGGCGAGTGACGGCCACGATCCGGCCCCGCCAGGCCTCGGCCAGGGTGCTGGCCCCGGGGCCGGCGAGCACCGGGGCGCCGTCGTCGCCGCCGAGGAGAGCGGGGGCGAGGTAGAGCACGTAGCGGTCGACGAGCCCGGCCCGGTGGAGGCGGCCGGCCAGGGTGGCCCCGCCCTCGACGAGGAGCTGGAGCACCCCCTTGGCCCCCAGGTCGTCGAGGATGGCGCCGGGGTCGCCGCTGAGCGACTCGGCGGGCTCCACCCGGGCGCCGGCGGGGACGGCCCCGAACACCGCCCGCAGCGGCTGGCGCCGCGGCTGGCCCCCGGAGGGGGTGGCGCCGGCGGCCCCCGGGACGGGGTCGCTCGCGCCCGGCGGGCGCAGGGCACCGTCGGGGCGGACGGTGAGGGCGGGGTCGTCGGCGCGGACGGTGCCGGCGCCCACGGCCACGACGTCGCTCACCGCCCGCAGGCGGTGGGCGTCGGCCCGGGCCTGGGCTCCGGTGATCCACCGGCTGGAGCCGTCGGGGGCGGCGGTGCGGCCGTCGAGGGTGGCCGCCAGCTTGAGGACCACGTAGGGCCGGCCCGTGGCCCGGTGCTTGCGGTAGGGGGCGAGCTGGGCGGCCACCGCCTCGGCCCGCACCCCGGTGAGGACCTCGACCCCGGCCTGGCGGAGGCGGGCCAGGCCCCGCCCCGCCACCTGGGGGTCGGGGTCGGCCATCCCCACCACCACCCGGGCCACCCCGGCAGCCACGATGGCCTCGGCGCAGGGCCCCGTGCGGCCCCGGTGAGCGCAGGGCTCGAGGGTGCAGACGAGGGTGGCCCCCCGGGCCGCCGGCCCGGCGGCGGCGAGGGCGACGACCTCGGCGTGCGGTCCCCCCGGTGGGCTCGTGGCCCCGGTGAAGCCCCCGGGCTCGACTACGCAGCCCACCCACGGGTTCGGCGACGTGGTGCCCCGGACCGCCTCGGCCAGGGCCAGGGCCCGGTCCATGGCCGCCTCGAGCTCGGTCCCGGTGATCGGCGCGCTCACGACGGGTGGGGGCTGGCGGCATCGCCCCCAGCCAGGGACACGGCGTGGTCGAGCACGTCGAGCACGGCCTCGAGGCTCTCCAGGGCCCCGGACGGCGAGCCCGGGGTGTTGAGCACGAGGCAGCGACCGGCGGTACCGGCCAGCCCTCGGGACAGCCGGCCCAGGGCCGGGTTGGCCAGGCGCATGGCCTCGGCCAGGCCCGGGGCCTCCCGGTCGAGCACGTCCCGGGTGCCCTCGGGGGTGAGGTCCCGGGGACCCAGGCCCGTGCCCCCGGTGGTGACGACGAGGCCGGCGAAGTCCCGGGTGAGCTCGCTCAGGGCGTTGGCCACCGCCTCCCGCCCGTCGGCCACCGCCCGCTGGAGGTCGACCTCCCAGCCCTCGGCGGCCAGGCGCTCGGCCAGCGCCGGCCCCGAGCGGTCCGGCCGGCTGCCGGCCACCACGCCGTCGGAGACGGTGAGGATCCGGGCCCGCCGGGCCTCGACCACGGCCCGGCCCCCGGCCCCCGTCACCCGCCAGCCTCCTTCACCACGCCCACCACGTGGCCCTCGGGGTCGGTGAACAGCCCGATCACGAGCCCGGGCATCGGCTCCTCGGGTCCCATCATGCGGGTCCCGCCCAGGCTCTCGGCCCGGGCCAGGGCGGCGCCCACGTCGGGGACCTCGACGTAGAAGGTGACGTGGCCGCCGTAGCCCTCGGGGCCCCCGCCGACCCCCCCGCCGATGCCGATGCCCTCGGCGTTCGTGTTGCCCTCGCGGGCCACCACCCCGTAGCGCATGGGGTTCTCGGCGTCGATCTCCCAGGCGAAGAGATCGCCGTAGAAGCGCTGGAGGGCCCCCCCATCCCGGCCCACGACCTCGAAGTGCACGACTGGACGTCCCATGGGGCTCCCTTCCCTCGCCGGTGGCGAGAGTCTACGGGCGGCCCGTCCCGGGGCCCGGCTCCTCCCGGAGCGGGGCGGGGTGGTCACTCGCCGGGTGGCCACCGGGGCCGGATGGTGGTGCCGGGAATCGACCCAGGCCCTCGCCGGGGGCGAGGCGGGCCCCCCGTACCCAGGCCGCGGCGGCCACCACCGCCCGCCCCTCGGGCTGGACGGTGAGGAGGCGGAGCCCTCCCCCGCCGGTGGCCACGACGGCGGTGGCGGGCTCGAGGGTACCGGGGGGGCCGCCGGGGCCGGCGCCGGGCTCGGGCTCGGCCTCGTGCACCTTGAGGCGCCGGCCCCGGAAGGTGGTCCAGGCCCCCCCCACCCGCACCACCCGGTCGAGGTGCTCGGCCGCCCGGCTCCAGTCGAGGTGGCGGTCCTCGGCGGTGAGCTTGGCCGCGTAGGTCACCGGCCCCACCTGGGGGCTGGGCTCCCCCAGGCCCTCGTCGAGGGCGG
>Ga0187893_10009753_pt1 | contig 14624 bp, 11 predicted proteins | sample MA1701074metaG_FD_139574 | JGI IMG/M metagenome (GOLD analysis project Ga0187893, IMG submission 139574) | White microbial mat communities from a basaltic lava cave in the Kipuka Kanohina Cave System on the Island of Hawaii, USA - MA170107-4 metaG ...
CTGCGACCTGATGCAGATGCACAACCTGCTCAACTGGCGCGCGCACCTGGCGACCCTGCGCGAATGGAAGCGGCGCGGCCGCGTGCGCTACGTCGGTGTCACCACGTCGCACGGCAACAAGCACGACGAGATGCGCAAGGTCGTCGAAAGCGAACCGCTCGACTTCATGCAGGTCACCTACAGCCCGGCCGACCGCAGCGCCGAGCCGCTGCTCGACCTCGCTGCCGCGCGCAACGTCGCGGTGCTCGTGAACCGCCCGTTCGACGGGGGCGCGCTGCTCGACCGGCTGGCCGGCGAGCCGCTCCCCGCGCTGGCGCGCGAACTGGAGTGCTCGCATTGGGCGCCGCTCGTCTTGAAGTGGGAGCTGGCGCATCCGGCGGTGACGTGCGTGATCCCCGCCACGTCGCGGCCGGATCACATGGATCAGAACATGAGTGCGCTCGCAGGGCCACTGCCGAACGCAGACGAGCGCAAGGCGCTTTCGGCGGCGTTCGAGCGCGTGATCGGATAGCGCGCGCCTTCCCCGACAATCGCGCCCCATGCAGTTGCAGGCCGCCGCACCCGATGTCGACGCGGCGGCTGCGACCCAGCCCGAGACGCTGGCGGCGATCGACCTCGGCTCGAACAGCTTCCGGCTCGAGATCGGCCAGGTCCAGCAGGGGCTGTACCGCCGCGTCGACTACCTGAAGGAGACGGTGCGGCTCGGCGCCGGGCTCGACCGCGACGGCCATCTGACCGAGGACGCGATCGAGCGCGGGCTCGCGTGCCTGGCGCGCTTCGAGCAACGCTTGCGCGGCTTTGCGCCGCACGGCGTGCGCGCGGTCGCGACGCAGACGTTGCGCGAAGCGGGCAACCGCGACGCGTTCCTTGCCCGCGCGCGGCACTTGCTCGGCCTGCCGATCGAGGTGATCTCGGGCCGCGAGGAAGCGCGCCTCACGTTCGCGGGCGTCGCGCGCCTGCAGCCTTCGCAGGCGTGGCGCCTCGTCGTCGACATCGGGGGGCGCTCGACCGAGCTGATCCTCGGACGCGGTCGCACGGCGCGGCGCGCCGAATCGTTCCAGGTCGGTTGCGTGAGCCTGTCGATGAAATACTTCGGCAACGGCCGCTACGGCGAAGCGGCGTTTCGCGCTGCGCAGATCGCCGCCGGCGCCGAGCTCGAAGAAGCGCTCGACACGTTCGCGCCGACGCACTGGAAGGAAGCGCTCGGCTCCTCGGGCACGGTCGGCGCCGTCTCCGCGCTGCTCGCGGAAAGCGGCATCACCGACGGCACCATCACGCCCGAGGGCCTGCGCTGGTGCATCGAGAAGTGCCTCGCCGCGGGTCACATGGACAAGCTCGTGCTGCCGGGGCTGAAGGCAGAGCGCCGGCCGGTATTGGCCGGCGGCCTCGCGATCCTCTACACCTTGGCGACGCACTTCGACATCGCGTCGCTGCAGCCTGCGCGCGGCGCGTTGCGCCAGGGCGTGATCTACGACTTGAGCGAGCGGCTCGCCGCGGCGCAGGGCGCCATTTCGGGCCACGAGTTGCGCGACGACTCGGTACGCGAGCTGCAGCGGCGCTTCGACGTCGATATCGCGCAGGCGACGCGGGTACGGACGGTCGCGCTCGCGCTGCACGAGTCACTGGCGGGCGATGCCGACTCCGACGCGTCGCGCGAACTCGCATGGGCGGCGGCGCTGCACGAACTCGGCATGATGGTCTCGCACCACGACCATCACCGCCACAGCGCGTACCTTCTCGGTCATGTCGATGCCGCCGGATTCTCGCAATCGCAGCAGCGGCGGCTCGCCACGCTCGTGCTCGGACAGCGCGGCGGCTTGCGCAAGATCGAAACCGCGCTCGGCGACGAGCGCTTTGCGCTGCAGGTGCTGAGCCTGCGGCTGGCTGTCGTTCTGTGCCACCCGCGGCAGAACCCGGACGTCGCCGCGCTGCGCGTCAGGCGCAATGCCAGGCGGGTGTCGATCGAGTACCCCGACGCGTGGGGCGAACTCCACCCCCAGACCGTCTACCTGCTCGAGGAGGAGGCCGCGGCCTGGGACAAGGCCGACGCACCGCTGCGCATCGGCCTCGCTGCATGATCGTCCGGTGCCAGGACGACTGCGCGCTGCGAACGCATCGTTCGCCCGCGCGGGGATCAGCGCCCCTCGTCCTTGCGCTCGCCGCGTTCGTGGCCGATGACGCCGCCGACAGCGGCGCCGCCGAGCGTTCCGGCCTTGCTGCCGCCCGACAGCACGGAACCCGCGACGCCGCCGATCGCAGCGCCGCCGACGGTGCCCTTTTCGGCATTGGTCAGGTTTTCGCAGCCGACGAGCGCGGCCGAGATCGAAAGGCTGCCGGTGAGGATGGCAAGACGCGATAGTGACTTCATGCTTTGCTCCTGGATGAACGTGATCGATCCTCCGGCGCCGCTCGCGCGCCGACCATCGGCCGTGGCCACCGAAGCGGGTCGGCGAGTCCCGCGTGCCGCTGTCAGCCCCCGCTCACAAGCAGATGTGGCTTTGCCACTTTGCTGGACCCGCGCGGGGGGCGAGCCGGGCCAGGCCCGGCCCTGGGGGCGCTCACAAGCAGTCCGGCCCGATCACGACCTGGATCACGACCTGCGAGCCGTCCTCGCGTTCGCGCCCGCGCAGCCACCAGACCGCACCCTTCCTGATGCCCCACGGCTCGAGCAAGCCGGCGACCAGCGACGAGGCGACGAGGCCCAAGGTCGGCTGATGCCCGATCACGAGCGCCGGTTCGCTGGCGTTCGGCCACTTCGCCGCCTTCAGCACCTCCTCGGCCGTGGCACCTGGAGCGAGCGCGGCGATCGTCTTGAAGCTGCGCTCGAGCGCCTGCGCGGTCTGCTGGCAGCGCAGCGCCGGACTCGCAAGGATGCGCGTCGATTCGGCGAGGCGCCGATTCAACCACTCGGCCATGCGCTTGGCCTGGCGCTCCCCCTTTGACGTAAGCGCGCGCTCGAGGTCATCCTCGCCGGCGCTCGCTTCGTGCGCCTCGGCATGGCGCCACAAGATCAGATCCAAAGCTCAATCTCCCAGGTCGAACAGCGCCATCAGCGCCTGCTGCGCGCTCGCGCCATCGCAGCCGGCGCGCGCGTAACCGCCGCCCGTCTGCTGCACCCACGCGTCCTTGGTGTCGTGCAGATACGGCACCAGGCACTCGTCGATCACGCGCTGGCGCAGCTGCGCCCCGCGCACCGGCCACGCCACCTCGATGCGGCGCAACATGTTGCGGTTCATCCAGTCGGCGCTCGACAGGAACAGCGCCTCCTCGTCGTCGCTTTCGCCCCAGCGGAAGTACAGCACGCGCGAGTGCTCGAGATAGCGCCCCACCACCGAGCGCACGCGGATGCGTTCGGTATGGCCCGGCACGCCCACCGGCAGCATGCACGCGCCGCGCACGACGAGGTCGATCGTCGCGCCGGCCTGCGCCGCTTGCACCAGCGCCTCGATGAGCGGGATGTCGGTCAGCGCGTTGATCTTGAGGACGATGCGCGCGGGCTTGCCGGCGCGCGCTGCCTCGCCGACCAGCGCGACGTGGCGCAGCATCTGGCGGTGCATGCGGAACGGCGCGGTGATCAGGTGGCGCGGCGGCTTCACGCGCGTGAGGCTCGCGAGCTGCTGGAACACGCTGTCGGCGTCGGCCGTGAGGTCGGGGTCGGCGGTGAAGTAGCCGATGTCGGTGTAGAGCTTGGCGGTCTCAGGGTTGTAGTTGCCGGTCGAGAGGTGCGCGTAGCGCGCGAGCGCGTTGCCCTCGCGCCGCGTCACGACCAGCAGCTTGGCGTGCGTCTTCAGCCCGACGATGCCGTAGACGACCTGCGCGCCGACCGCCTCCAGCCGTTCGGCCCAGTTGATGTTGGCCTCCTCGTCGAAGCGCGCCTGCAGCTCGACGACGCACATCACTTCCTTGCCGCGCTGCGCGCCGTCGATCAACAGGTCCATCAGCGGCGATTCGCTGCCGGTGCGGTAGATCGTCTGCTTGATCGCGAGCACGTCGGGGTCGTGCACCGCCTCGCGCAGGAACTGCACCACCGGCTCGAACGACTCGAACGGATGGTGCAGCAGCACGTCGCCCGCGCGCAGGCGCTCGAACATCGGCTGCCCGCGCGGCAGGCGGCCTTGCGGCCACGCCGGCCGGTAGCTCGGAAAGCGCAGGTGCGGCGCGTCGGCCTGGTCGATCAACTGGTTGAGCCGCACCAGGTTCACCGGCCCGTCGACGCGGTACAGCGCCGCGGCCGGCAACGCGAACTGCGCGCGCAGGAAGTCCGACAGCGCCGCCGGGCAGGTGTCGACGACCTCCAGGCGGATCGCCTGGCCGAAGTGGCGCGTCGTGAGCCCCGAGCGCAGCGCCTGGCGCAGGTTGAGCACGTCCTGGTCGTCGATCGCGAGGTCCGAGTCGCGCGTGACGCGGAACTGCGAGAAGAACTCGACCTCGCGCCCGGGAAACAGGTCGGACAGGTGCGCGCGGATCACGCTCGTGAGCAGCACGAACGCCTGCTGCTGCGGGGCGACCTCGCGCGGCAGGCGGATCACGCGCGGCAGCACGCGCGGCACCTTGACGATCGCGACCCTGTTGTCGCGGCCGAACGCGTCGCGCCCGCCGAGCTGCACGACGAAGTTGAGCGACTTGTTGGCGACCTGCGGAAACGGGTGCGACGGATCGAGCCCGATCGGCACGAGCAGCGGCCGCACCTGGTCGCCGAAGAAGCCATCGACCCAGGCGCGCTGCGCGTCGTCGCGCTCGGCGTGCGAGAGGATCACGATGCCCTCGCGTTGCAGCGCGGGCATCACCTCGTCGTTGAAGACGGCGTACTGGTCGTCGATCAGCGCGTGCGCCGCCAGCGCCACCGATTCGAGGTCGCTCTTCGAGACGCCGGTGCCGGGCTGGCGCGCGGCCTCGATGGTGTCGGCGAAGCGCACCTCGAAGAACTCGTCGAGGTTCGACGAGACGATGCAGACGTAGCGCAGCCGCTCGAGGAGCGGCACGTCGTCGCGCTGCGCCTGCGCGAGGACGCGCCGGTTGAAGTCGAGGATCGCGCGCTCGCGGTTGAGCAGCGGCAGCGGCAACGCCGGCTGCCGGACGACCGGCGACGGCCCGAGCGCCACTGCCGGCTGCGCGTCGCTGAGCCGATCGTTCATCAGGGCAGTTTATGAACCTTTTGCGACGCAACGGTGACAGCGCGCACCGCGAGGCGGCGCGCGGTTCTCAGTGCGCCTCGTCCCAGTTTCTTCCGACGCCCACTTCGGCGACGAGCGGAACTCTCAGTTGCGCGACGCCGGCCATCACGCGCGGCAGCTGCGTGCGGGCCCAATCGATCTCGCGTTCGGGCACCTCGAACACCAGCTCGTCGTGCACCTGCATGATCATCTTCATCGACTTGCCGGCCTCGTCGATCGCGCGCTGAACGGCGAGCATCGCGAGCTTGATCAGGTCGGCCGCGGTGCCCTGCATCGGCGCGTTGATCGCTTGCCGCTCGGCCGCCGAGCGGCGCGGCCCGTTGCCGCTGTTGATTTCGGGCAGCACGATGCGCCGGCCGTACAAGGTCTCGACGTAGCCCTTGGCCTTGGCGCTCGCGCGTGTCTCGTCCATGTAGCGCTTGACGCCCGGATAGCGCGCGAAATAGCGGTCGATGTAGTCGCGCGCCGCCTTCTGCTCGATGCCGAGATTGGTCGCCAGCCCGAACGGCCCCATGCCGTAGATCAAGCCGAAGTTGATCACCTTCGCGTAGCGGCGCTGCTCGCTCGACACCTCGTTCACCGCGACTCCGAACACCTCGCTCGCGGTCGCGCGGTGCACGTCGAGGCCTTCGGAGAACGCCGCGAGCAGCCCCGCGTCGCCGCTGATGTGCGCCATGATGCGCAGCTCGATCTGCGAGTAATCGGCGCTCGCGATCGCGTGGCCGCGCGGCGCGATGAACGCCTCGCGCACCTTGCGGCCCTCGGCGGTGCGGATCGGGATGTTCTGCAGGTTGGGGTCGTTGCTCGAAAGCCGTCCGGTCACCGCGACCGCCTGCCCGTAGTCGGTGTGCACCCTCCCGGTCGCCGGGTTCACCATCAGCGGCAGCTTGTCGGTGTAGGTGCCCTTCAGCTTCGACAGCGCGCGGTGTTCGAGCAGCCGCGCCGGCAGCGGATAGTCGGCGGCGAGTGCGTCGAGCACGTCCTCGTCCGTCGACGCCGTGCCGCTCGCGGTGCGCTTCTTGACCGGCAGCCCGAGCTTGGTGAACAGGATCTCGCCGATCTGCTTCGGGCTGCCGAGGTTGAACGGCTGCCCGGCGAGGGCGTGCGCCTCGCGCTCCAGCGCGAGCATGCGCTCCGCCAGGTCCCGGCTCTGCCGCGCGAGCAGCTCGCCGTCGATCAGCACGCCGTTGCGCTCGACGCGCGCGAGCAGCGCCGAGATCGGCAGCTCGATCTCCTCGTAGACCCGGCGCAACGCGGGCGCGGCTTCGAGCTGCGGCCACAACGTGCGGTGCACGTGCAGGCACATCTCGCTGTCCTCGCACGCGTACTCCGTCGCCTTCGCCAGTTCGACCTGCGCGAACGCGATCTGGTGCGCGCCCTTGCCGCACACGTCCTCGTAGGAGAGGCCGGTGCGGTTCAGGTGGCGCGACGCGAGCGAGTCGAGCGCATGCGGCTTGTGCGCCTCGAGCACGTAGCTTTCGAGCATCGTGTCGTGCGCGTAGCCGGCGACCGCGATCCCGTGGTTGGCCAACACCTGGACGTCGTACTTGGTCTGCTGGCCGAGCTTGCGCTTGCGCGCGTCCTCGAGCCACGGCTTGAGCTTGCCGAGCACGGCGTCCAGCGGCAGTTGCCCCGGCGCGCCCGCGTAGGTATGCGCGAGCGGGACGTACGCCGCCTCCCCGGGCGCGACCGAGAACGAGAGCCCGACCAGCCGCGCGCGCATCGGGTCGAGCGAATCGGTTTCGGTATCGAGGGCGGCGATCGAGGCGGCGTCGATCTTCGCGATCCACCGATCCAGCGCGTCGATGGTGAGCACGGTGTCGTAGCGTTTCTCGATCGCGACGTCGTGCGCGGGCGGCCGCGGAGCGGTCTGCGGCACGGTCGCGGTGACGACACCCTGGCTCTCTTCGAGCTCGCGGCGCCAGGTCTTGAAGCCGAGCCGCGTGTAGAAGGCGAGCAGCGCGTCGCGGTCGATCTCGCGCAGCGCCAGCGCGTCGAGCACCGGCCATCCCGGGAGGTGAGCGGACAGGTCGCAGTCGGTGGCGACGGTGACGAGGCGCTTGCCCTCGGGCAGCCACGCGAGCGCCTTGCGCAGGTTGTCACCCGCGATGCCCTTCACGGTGGCCGCGTTGTCGATCACGCCTTCCAGCGAGCCCTGCTCGGCGATCCATTTCGCGGCGGTCTTCGGCCCCACCTTCTCGACGCCCGGAATGTTGTCGACCGAGTCGCCGACCAGCGCCAGGTAGTCGACGATCGACCCGGGCGGCACGCCGAACTTGGCGCTGACGCCGGCCACGTCGAGCCGCTCGTTGCTCATCGTGTTGACCCAGAGGACGCGCTCGTTGACGAGCTGCGTCAGGTCCTTGTCGCCGGTGGAGATGACGACCTCCATGCCGGCGGCGGCTGCGACGCGTGCGATCGTGCCGATCACGTCGTCGGCCTCGACGCGTGGCACCATCAGCAGCGGCCAGCCGAGCAGGCGCACCACTTCGTGGATCGGCTCGATCTGCTCGGTGAGCGCGTCGGGCATCGGCGTTCGCGTCGCCTTGTACTCGGCGTACCAATCGTCGCGGAAGGTCTTGCCGGGCGCGTCGAACACGCAGGCGGCGTGCGTCGGGGCGAAGTCCTGCACTCCCTTGCGCAGCATGCCGACCATGCCGTGGATCGCACCGGTGGGAAAGCCGTCGGGGGCCCTCAGGTCGGGCAACGCGTGGTAGGCGCGGTAGAGGTAGCTGGATCCATCGACCAGCAACAACGTGTGTGTCGGCATGCACGGATTGTCTTGTAAGAGGATGCGAACGCTCGGTGCGAGCGCCGCGCGCGGCTTGCTCGGCACCACTAGAATGGTCCGCATGAATCCGCGTCTGCTCCTCGTCGCAGCGTCGGTGCTCGCGTCGCAAGCGCTCGCGCAGGATGCGCCGACCCTGCCCGCGGAGCCGCACGTGCGAAGAGTGGTGGTCGAGGACGACGGAGCGCGCATCGAAGAACTGCGCGTGCGCGGCGTGACGACGCGCATCACCGTGCAGCCCAAGCGCACCAACGCGGCCGCCTACGAGATCATTCCGCTCGACCCGGCCGCACGCGACGACCTGTACGGCCCGCGCGGCTCGCGCGGCGCAGGCGGGCAGCGGGTCTGGAACGTTTTCAGTTTCTAGCCGCGCGCGGCGGGTCTTCCGACCGATGGCCGTCTTCACCGTGGTCTCGCACGACGAGGCCGCCGCTCTCGTGGCGCGGCTGTCGATCGGCACGCTGACCGTGCTTTCGGGCATCGCGTCGGGCATCGAGAACACCAACTACTTTCTCGACACCACGAGCGGGCGCTACGTGCTGACGGTGTTCGAGCGGCTGTCGCGCGAGCAGCTTCCGTTCTACCTGCACCTGATGAAGCACTTCGCCGAGCGCGGCATTCCGGTGCCGTGCCCGCACGCCGACGCGAGCGGCGAGCTGCTGCACGCGCTGCGCGGCAAGCCGTGTGCGATCGTCGATCGGCTGCGCGGCGGCCACGAACTCGCGCCCGGCGAGCGCCACTGCGCGCAGGTCGGCGCGATGCTCGCGCGCCTGCATCTCGCCGGCCTCGACTATGCGCGGAGCCAGCCGAACCTGCGCGGCCTCGGCTGGTGGATCGAGATTGCGCCGCAGGTGTCGCCGTTCCTCGACGACGAGCGGCGCGAGCTGCTCGAGGGCGAACTTGCGTTCCAGCAAGCGCTTGCCGCGTCGCCGGCGGGCTGCGGCCTGCCGTCCGGGCCGATCCACGCCGACCTGTTTCGCGACAACGCGATGTTCGAGGACGGCACGCTCTCGGGCGTCTTCGACTTCTATTTCGCCGCGGTCGATCACTTCGTGTACGACATCGCGATCTGCCTCAACGACTGGTGCATCGACCTGCAAAGCGGACGCCTCGACGAAGCGCGCGCGGAAAGCTTCGTGGCCGCGTACGACGGCGTGCGCGCGCTGGGCGGCGACGAGCTGCGGCTGCTGCCGGCGATGATGCGCGCCGGCGCACTGCGCTTCTGGCTCTCGCGGCTGTGGGACCTGTACCTGCCGCGCGACGCGACGATGCTCCAGGCGCACGACCCGGGACACTTCGAGCGCGTGCTGCGCGAGACGGTCGCGCGGCCCTGGCACTACCTGCGCGCGTAGGACCCGAATTGAAGCTGAAGCCGGTCGCGGCGCGCCAGGGCGCGCAGTGGGTGCGCGATGGCTTTCGCGTCTTCTTTCGACGCCCGCTCGCGTACACCGGGTTGTTCGCGGCGTTCCTGTTCGGCGCGCTGGTGTTGCTGCTCGTGCCCTACGTCGGAGCGCTGCTGTTGATGATGTCGCTGCCGCTGCTCACGCTCGGTTTCATGCTCGCGACCCGGCGCACGCTCGAAGGCGGATGGCCCGCGCCGAACGCCCTCGTCGCGCCGCTCGCGGGCGAGCGCAAGCGGCGCCTCGCGCTGATCCGCCTCGGCCTCGCGTACGCGCTCGGAACCCTGCTCGTGATGCTCGCCACCGACTGGATCGACGGCGGCAAGTTCGAGGCGCTGCAGACGGCGCTCGCCGACCGCGACACGAGCCGCGAGCAGGTCGCCGTCCTGCTTGCCGATCCGCAACTGCAAGCCGGCATGCTGCTCAGGCTCGCGTTCGCCGGCGCGCTGTCGATTCCGTTCTGGCACGCGCCGGCGCTGATCCACTGGGGCGGACAGGCGGTCGCGCAGGCGCTGTTCTCGAGCACGCTCGCCTGCTGGCGCACCAAGCGCGCGCTGTTCGTCTACGCGCTGTGCTGGGCGCTGGTGGTCGGCGCCTTCGGCTTCGCGCTCAACCTCGTCTTCATGCTGATCGGCCAGCCGCAGTTCATCGGCATCGCAGCGCTGCCTGCGGCGCTGATGTTCACGACCGTGTTCTACGCGTCGCTCTACTTCACGTTCAGGGACAGCTTCGAGCTGGAGGACTCGCGCGCTACTCCACCGGCGTGAGCTTGGCGACCGCGAGCGCGAGCCACTTCATGCCGTGGCGCCCGAAGTTGACCTGCGCGCGCGCGTCGCTGCCGCTGCCTTCGAGCGTGACGACGACGCCCTCGCCGAACTTGTCGTGGAACACGTTCCTCCCGGTACGGATCCCGTGGGCCGCCTCTCCCCGCCGGAAAGACGGCTCGGGTGAGGGGCCGGCTGCCGCAGCTGCGACACCCGCCCGCCCCCACGCCTCCCGATACGCCGATCGCTGTCCCTTAGGCGTGATCCAGCGCAGCGCGTGCTCGGGCAGCTCGTCGAAGAAGCGGCTCCTGATCGCGTAGCGCGTGTGCCCGTGCAGCATGCGCGTCTGCGAGAAGCTCAGGTACAGGCGCTTCCTGGCGCGCGTGATCGCCACGTACATCAGGCGCCGTTCCTCCTCGAGCCCGTCGCGCGATTCGAGCGAGTTCTCGTGCGGGAACAGGCCCTCCTCGAGCCCGGTGACGAACACGCAGTCGAACTCGAGGCCCTTGGCCGAGTGCACCGTCATCAGCTGGATCGCGTCGGCGCCGGCGTTGGCCTGGTTGTCGCCCGCCTCGAGCGCGGCGTGTGCGAGGAACGCGGCGAGCGGCGACAGCACTTCCTCGGCATCGTCGGCGGGATCGCGCCCGAACCCTTCCTGCGTGACGAACGCCTCCGCGGCGTTCACCAGCTCGGCCAGATTCTCGAGGCGGTCCTGTCCCTCCTTCTCGGTGCGGTAGTAGTCGGCGAGGCCGCTCGCCTCGACCACGTGCTCGATGATCTCGCGCAAGGTGAGGCCCGCGCTGGCGGCGCGCATCGCGGCGAGCAGCGCGCCGAACGCGCGCAGGTTGGCGCCCGCCTTGCCGGCCAGCGCATCGGCGCTTGCGTGCAGGCTTGTTGCACTCGCGCGCGCCGCATCCTGCAACTGCTCGATCGTGCGCGCGCCGATGCCGCGCGCGGGGAAGTTGACGACGCGCAGGAAGCTGGTGTCGTCGTCGGCGTTCTCGATCAGGCGCAGGTACGCGAGCGCGTGCTTGATCTCGGCGCGCTCGAAGAAGCGCAGCCCGCCGTAGACGCGGTACGCGATGCCGGCGTTGAAGAGCGCGCTCTCGATCACGCGCGACTGCGCGTTGCTGCGATAGAGCACCGCGATCTCGGCCAGCGGCGTGCCGTCGCGGTGCAGCTGCTTGGCCTCGTCGACGAACCACTGCGCCTCGGCGAAGTCGCTCGTCGCCTCCATCACGCGCACCGGCTGGCCGGCGCCCGCGTCGGTGCGCAGGTTCTTGCCGAGCCGGCGCACGTTGTGCGAGATCAGCGCGTTCGCCGCGTCGAGCACGTTGCTCGTGCTGCGGTAGTTCTGCTCGAGCTTGATGACCGTGCCGACGGCGAACTCGCGCTCGAAGTCGGCCATGTTGCCGACCTGCGCGCCGCGGAACGCGTAGATGCTCTGGTCGTCGTCGCCGACCGCGAACGTCGCCGAGCCCGGCCCGGCGAACATCTTGAGCCAGCGGTACTGGAGCCGGTTCGTGTCCTGGAACTCGTCGACGAGGATGTGCGCGAAGCGCCGTTGGTAGTGCTCGCGCAGCAGCGCGTCGTCGCGCATCAGCTCGTAGCTGCGCAACAGGAGCTCGGCGAAATCGACCACGCCTTCGCGCTGGCACTGGTCCTCGTACGCCTGGTAGACCTCGACCAGCCTTCGCGCGTGCTCGTCGCGGACCTCGACGTCCTTCGGTCTTCGGCCCTCTTCCTTCTCGCCGGCGATGAACCACGCCACCTGCTTCGGCGGGTAGCGCTCCTCGTCGAGGTTCATCGCCTTGACCACGCGCTTGACGGCGGCCTGCTGGTCCTGCGCGTCGAGGATCTGGAAGCCCTGCGGCAGCGCGGCGCGCTTCCAGTGGATGCGCAGGAAGCGGTTGCACAGCCCGTGGAAGGTACCGACCCACATGCCGCGCACGGGGACCGGCAGCATCGCGGAAGGCCGCGCGAGCATCTCGCGCGCGGCCTTGTTCGTGAATGTCACCGCGAGCACGCCGCCCGGCGAGACCTGACCGGTCGTGATCAGCCATGCGATGCGCGTGGTCAGCACGCGCGTCTTGCCGGAGCCGGCGCCGGCGAGGATCAGCGCGTGCCGCGGCGCCAAGGTGACGGCGGCGCGCTGCTCGGGGTTGAGATTGCGCAGCAACGGATTGGCTGCGGCCTGCGGCGCTGCGGCTGCCGGCAGCGCGTCGGACGACGGATGCATCGCCCATTCTAGGGAGGCGCATCGGCCGGCCCCTTCCGGGCGCGGTTGACGGCTCATTGCCGACAATGACGGCTCTTCAGTTGCAAGGAGCCGAGTTGAGCCGCTTCCCCTACTGCGTCGCGCTCGCGACCGCTGCGATGCTCGCGACGACACGGACGCATGCCGCCTGCCCGCCGGCGCAGCCGCAGGTGCTGCTCGAGCGCTTCATCCCCGCCGACTGTGCCGCCTGCTGGCAGGTGGTGCCGCCGAACCCGGCGCCCGAGCGCCGCGCGTTCGTGCTCGACTGGATCGTGCCGGCGCCACCCGGCAGCGACGCGCCGCTGGCCGCCGCCGCGCTGCCCGAGGCGACGCCGCGCGCCGCGCGCGAAGGCCGTCTCGATGCCAACGAGACCTCGACGCGCTCGCATCCGTTGCCGGCGACCAGCGCGTTGAAGGTGTCGATCGACGACGGGCCGGCGTTGAACGGCTACATCGGCTTGCAGATGAAGGTGCGCTACGGCGCGGCGCGGCCTCTGCCGCACGGCCTCCACGGCTGGCTCGCGCTCGTCGAGCGCATCGACGCCGGCAGCGACGAGACGCCCGTCGATCGGCTGCTGGTGCGCGCGCTCGCCGGGCCGCTGAGCCTCGGCGCTCTGGCACGTGCCCCCGTCGACCACCTGCGCGCGGTGCGCGTGCCCGACACCGGCAAGCCCGAGCGGCTGACAGCGGTCGGCTGGGTCGAGACCGGCAACGGCCGCGTCATCGCGATCGGGCGCAGCGCGACGCTCGACTGCCCACGATCAGGAACCCAGTGACATGGAAATCTTCGACTACGAAAACATCCTGCTCCTGCCGCGCAAGTGCCGCGTCGCGAGCCGCGCCGAGTGCGACACGACGGTGACGTTCGGCCCGCGCAGCTTCGTGCTGCCGGTCGTGCCGTCGAACATGAAGACCGTGATCGACGAGCCGATCGCCGAGTGGCTCGCCGCCAACGGCTACTTCTACGTGATGCACCGCTTCGACCTCGACAGCGTCGCGTTCGCCGCCGCGATGCGCGCGAAAGGCCTGTACGTCTCGATCAGCTCCGGGGTCAGGCCGAAGGACTACGCGGCGATCGACCGCCTCGCGTCGGAAGGCATCGGCGCCGACTACGTGACGATCGACATCGCGCACGGCCACGCGGAAAGCGTGCACCGCATGGTCGGCCACATCAAGCAGCGGCTGCCGCAGGCGTTCGTGATCGCCGGGAACGTCGCGACGCCCGAAGCGGTGATCGACCTCGAGAACTGGGGCGCCGACGCGACCAAGGTCGGCGTCGGGCCGGGCAAGGTCTGCATCACGACCCTGAAGACGGGCTTCGGCACCGGCGGCTGGCAGCTCTCGGCGTTGAAGTGGTGTGCGCGCGTCGCGACCAAGCCGATCGTCGCCGACGGCGGCATCCGCGGCCATGGCGACATCGCCAAGAGCGTGCGCTTCGGCGCCGCGATGGTGATGATCGGCTCGCTGTTCGCCGGGCACGAGGAATCGCCCGGCCGCACGGTCGAGGAAGGCGGCACGCGCTGCAAGGAGTACTACGGCAGCGCGTCCGACTTCAACCAGGGCGTGCGCCACCACGTCGAAGGCAAGCGCATCTTGGAGCCGATCAAGGGCCGGCTCGCCGACACCTTGCTCGAGATGCGCGAGGACCTGCAGAGCTCGATCTCGTATGCCGGCGGCACCAGGCTCGCCGACATCCGCAAGGTGAATTACGTGATCCTCGGCGGCGACAACGCGGGAGAGCACCTGCTGATGTGAAGGGACGCGGACACCGGCACCTGCGCCTGGCTGCTCGGCTCCCCCAGCGATGCAGCGCTCGCGACACGACGGATCGCTCGCCGGCTCGTGCCGATCAGCGCACGAACATCCCCTGCCCTTCGCCCGGTTCCTCGACCAGGCGCGACGCCGCACGCAACGCCTGCGTGCGGTCGCGCAGCGCGGCGACGGTGCAGTCGGCACCGTCTGCATGCGCGAGCGCCGTGGCGGTCAGCGCCTCGGCCGGGTCGCCGAGCGCCTTCGACAGATCGTCGCCCGCCGCGCACTGCGGCGCGATGCCGTCCCAGTAGCGGCCTTGCCCGTTCGCGTTGACCGATTCGAAGTTCACCGCGTTGAACGTCGTGCCGCAGCGGCTCTGCGCCTGGAAGCCGACCGGCTTGCCGCACGTCGTGCCGCCGACCTGCACCACCTCGGCGAACGGCTTCAGGCTGTTGATGACCAGTTCGCTCGCCGAGCAGGTGCGCACGC
>Ga0187893_10009754_pt1 | contig 14622 bp, 10 predicted proteins | sample MA1701074metaG_FD_139574 | JGI IMG/M metagenome (GOLD analysis project Ga0187893, IMG submission 139574) | White microbial mat communities from a basaltic lava cave in the Kipuka Kanohina Cave System on the Island of Hawaii, USA - MA170107-4 metaG ...
AGAAGGGTTGAGCAGGTCCCATACTACGAGATGTCGACGACCAGCAGGGTGAGTTGCGTCGGCAATCTCGATGCGGCGAAAGAGAGTTTGAAGTTCAGCTTTTCGACGAATGCTTCCTTCGACGCTGCCCCCACGAAATATGCAGTTTTGAATGTACTCTTCCATCTTGTTCTCATGATCTTCAAACTGTTCTTCCCAGGGAACCTGATGCGCTTGCGTTTCTACTTCACTCTCTGCCGGGTTTGCTTCATTCATACAATATGACTCCTGTTTTGTCTTTTTTCTAATTTCAACCGTTGCTTGATTTTTCAAGCGGCACTTGATCGTGTCTTTTTTCGTAAGCTCAACACTTAGACCAGTTTGTCCGAGAAGTTGACTTCGCTTTCCGAGTCCACTTCTCCAATCAACAATGCCGAACTTCATCGCGCCGGCAGACGCCATCACCACGCCGCCCCCACCACCACGCGCACAGAAGCCCTCACCGTATGACAAACGCCAGTAATTAAAGAGCGCCAAGGAGATTTACGCCGTCATGGAAACAACAACAGATCGCCCCGGCCCTTTTACTGGCATTGGCACAACATCTGAAATCGAAACGGGACTTGATGAAGCTTTCGACAAACTCATTCCTATTCGCGACGTCCACGATCCGGAAATACTCAGGGAGCTCGCCAAGCATCTTCCCCGACACGTAGCGATCGACAATCAGGCTGTATTACTCGAATGTAATCCGGATGGAAACTATGTCGTCGGTATGTCCGATCCGCTTAATGCGGTCAATGTTCGCAATGTCGTTCGCGCTCTACGAATACCTTCCAGCAGGGTGAGACCTCGCCTGGTCATCGCACAACGCCTAACCATGCTTCAGGACATCGCCTACGAAGACCGAGGCGATGAATTAGCGAGACCTGACCCGTCACTCGACCGATTACGAGAAGCGACGCACGAAACTATTGACTGGCACGCACTGGATTCCAATGCCGTAACCGCTACTGCCCAAGCAGAAGTGGCCCAACCTGATGTGGAAATCGGACTCGGCACTGGACTCCGTGCGACGGCAGAAAAAATCATTCTCGCCGCAATCAAACGTCGCGCCAGCGATATACACGTGATTCCGGGAAACGGAAGCGGCCGCATAAGTATCCGCACTGACGGCGTCGTCTCAACCCTAATCCCCAAGATCCCTGCCGCTCGCATGGAAAACTTAGCCAACGCCTTCTGCGATATGGCAGGCGTTAACGGTTACGAGCTCATGCAACGCAGCAAGGGCGCTGAAATAAACATCACCGTCCGTACAAACGCCGGCACAAGAGAACGCATGGCCCTGCGTTTTCACGGCACCCGTGGCTATTACGGACGAGCCATAGTCATTCGCATCAACCGATCAGTTTTTCGAAACTTCGACCAGATCGGAATAGAACCAAGCCAACAGCAAACACTTCAACGTGCGCTCGATCATCGCCATGGAGTCATCTTAGTTACAGGCGCTACCGGATCAGGGAAATCAAATACGCTCGAAGCCATGCTCAGGAAACTCGAGCGTACTCATCAGTACCACAAACACATTATTCAAATCGGCAACCCTATCGAATTCCCAAACGAACTTCGCACACAACTGCCTGTCGATGGCGATGACTCCTGGGGCGAAGCCCTCAAAGATGCAATGCGTATGGACCCAGACGTTTTTAGCCCTTTTGAATTTCGCGACGCCGACGAAGCAGCGATCGTTTTTCAAGGAGCGGCGACTGGCCACCTCACCTTAACCACGCTTCACACTAACGACGTAGCACAAACATTTTCACGTCTCGACTTCCTCAAAATAGGCCGCGATAAACAAGGAGATCTTATCCGTCTGATTGTTTCGCAAGAACTCGTACCGTTGCTTTGTCGCAATTGTCGCAAACCTGATCCTCGCGGGCGTGAGATCGCAGAACGCCTGGTCGAAATCGTTTTTCCAAATAGGCCAGATCTGAAAGAAGCAATCGCAACTGCTCAAGGCACAACCCCTTTCTTTCATGCTGAAGGTTGTCCTGCCTGCCACAACCTTGGGGTCAAAGGCCGCACTTGCATCGCCGAACTGCTGGAGATCACGCCAGAGATCAGCCGAATGCTTCGCCGAGGTGTGGAAGGTGAAGAGATCGTCGACTATGCGATACGCACACAGGGAATGATGACGCTCGCCGAAGCCGCTGCCCGAAAGCTCTGCCGCGGCATGATCTCCTCGGATCACGTGCAGCATCTCTTGATGTCAACACACCGCGCAGCTCCGGAAGAGGAAACTTACGCCTGGCAAACCAACTACGACAACGGACCAGCTCGCACCGCAAATCCATCTTCGACAGATACCAACACTGACTCAGAGATCCACAGTGAATCAGAGACTGTCTTGGGAGACGTTATTGACGTGGAATTCACCGTGCCGCCACAAGCACACGCCCAATCTACCCAGCAAGCGGCGGCAGGATTCTCAATGATTGAACTTCTGATCGTTGTGGCAATAGTCGCCATACTGGCCGCGATTGCCATCCCAAGCTTCATCGCATCTCGCCGCGCCGGTTACGAGAATACTGCCAAACAAAAACTTGCCGCTATCGGCCAACAACAAACAGCATTCAAAACGCTGCTGGGCAAACGCCGCTATGGAACCATCGCAGAATTGCAAGCAGCGACTGCCGGAGGATCAAAGCTTCTCACGACCAGCGACATAACCGTAAATGGCTGGACCTTTTCCGATGAGGGCGCCGCCTCGTCAACCAGTTTCGGTGCAAAGGTAGTGCCGGCCCAGGGTAATCCCGCTACTTACAGTTTTTTCATTTCTGAGGACCAGACTCTCCGCCGCTGTGCCCTGACTGGCCCATGGACCAAAGCAGCCTGCACCGCTGTCGATCAATAGAAAGACAAAACAATGTCAACACAGACCGTCCAACCACCAGCGAATCTTCTCGACGCCGAACAAATCTGCTACGACTACCAGGGCACAAACATATTTGGCGGTTCGCTTGTCAAACAGTACATATACGCCGCAAACGCCGATCAGGCCGAGGCCCTTCTTACCCGAGCGAAAATCGACGTTGACGTGATTACCCCGCGCCGCGAAGGATTCCGACGAAAGAAGAAGGCGTTGACCCGCGAGGAACTCGGAACTTTCGCCATCCAACTCGCCGAAAGAACCAAAGCCTCAGATCCAATTCCGAAAGCTATTCAGGACATCGCTCGCTCAAGCAACAATCCATTGCTACGCGAAGCACTTCTCGACGTTTACGCTGAAATAAAGAAGGAATTCGTCAATCTCGATCAAGCCTTCAATGTTCGAGCAGATGTGTTCCCTGATGCGTTTCGTCACATCATTCGCGTCGGGACTACCAAAGGCGATCCTTCCGACATGCTCTCAAAGTACGGTGAACGTCAGCTACTCACTGCTGAGAACATGGCAAAAGTCAAAGGTGCTCTTATCTATCCTTCGGTAGTGCTATCCCTCGCCAGCATTCTGGTCCTGATCCTCTGTACATTCGTATTGCCGAACATGGAACAGTTATATGTGGCCCTTATCGATCCAACATCTGGAGCATCACTTCCCTGGCTCACACGAGCTTTGCTGACATTCAGCAACTTCCTCGCAAGCCTGTATGGCCTAATAACCTTGGCCCTTCTCATTTTCGGGATCGTCTTACTCGTCCGCTGGCTACGCACTGATGCCGGCAAAGACTGGTTTCAACGAAAGAGTCTCAACTGGCCACTAATCGGAAACCTCATCCGCGAGTTCAATGCCGCTCACGTAATCGATCTGATGGCAATCCTTGCGCCTGTACTTACACCTACAGAGTTTCTGCGCGAAGCATCCGCAGCCGCACTCAACGTTGTGTATCGCGAAACACTGGATGCGATCAGGGAATCATTTAGAAGCGGCGCACTCAATCTAACCGATGCGATGACTCCCTATGCTCGCCTCTTTGGAGACGAGTTTGTGGCCGCAGTTGCCACAGGGGAACAGACAGGCCGCCTTGCCACACAACTTGGCAATTACGCTCGGCTCGTAGATCGCCGCGTCCAGGAATCAACGGCCCGATTATCCAAAACTGTTGAACCGCTAACCTTGATCATAGCAGGAATAGTGATCGGCTTGATTGTGGTCGCCGCCTACTGGCCGCTGTTCTCTCTTGTGGGAGACCTCGCTAACAAGAAATAGGAACAACGCCATGAAGTGCAAACCGAAAATGACCGTAACAATCCGTACTCAAGACAACCAGCGCGGTGTTGCTCTAGTGGAAGCGATCATCGGTCTCTTTATTCTTACCATCATCCTGTTGTCTGGTGCTCAACTCTTTCGTGTCCATGTCGAACACCTTGCTCTAGTTGAGCGGGCCAGGCGAGCTGACGAACAAGCGCATATCACCATGAATGCTCTCGCAGCACGTAGCCTTTCTACATTGGCTGACGGAAATCCTTTTTTGGGAAAGGAAAACCAAGACCCCTTTGCAGAAGGAGAACCAGTACAACTCGACACCAACAAATGCCTGGCCCAAGCCAATTGTGACCGAATTGTAAGAGTCCCTCACTCGACCGATACTGGCTCTGATTTCCTAACCATCGGCTGGAATCAAACTCCACCAACTAACGCATCTGTCATTTATTTCCGCGCCTGGCGAGTCACAACCTTAGATCCGCTTAAGAGGCTGCGCCGAATAACGCTCGTAATTTTTCCTGTCGAGCCTAATCAGGACTTCAACGTTCCAATTGAACCACTGGCGTTGCGGCAAACCGATGTGGTTCAGCGCCAGTAACTCCGCTAATCGCCACAGTCAATAACCACAGTCAATACCACAAAGGTAAAAGCAATGAGCACAACCGCAACCTCCCGACAATTGGATAAAGCCGTCCCTTTTATCCCTGGTTCGAGCCCAGAAAAACAACACGTACTGCTTGTGGTCGACGACGAACCTACCGTTCTTAGTATGGCCACGGACGCATTAACCATCGCTGGCTATCAATGCCTCACTGCACGCTCTGCAAGTCAAGCGCTTATTACCCTCAACAACCCTAACTACATCTTCGATCTAATGATTAGCGACGTGCTCATGAGCGGCATGAACGGAATCGATCTGATGAAACAAGCCCTTCACCTGATTCCAACAATGCCGATCATAGCAATGAGCGGCGCAGCCGAAATAGAGATTGCCGTTGAAGCCCATCGCGCCGGCGCCGCGGACTACCTAATCAAACCCTTCAATAACGAAGATCTGATTAACGCTGTCTCACGAACGATCACCCGATCCACTCGTACTACCCAGACAGAAACAGATTTTGAGAACTGGAATATTCTCGCTCGAGCCTTCGCCCTCGCACTTAACGCCCGAGATAAGGAAACTGAAGGTCATGCCGAACGTGTCGTTGCTTTCAGTGTTCGTCTCGGCCAGGAGCTTGGCATGTCCGGCTCTGATCTTATTGCCCTCGCACTCGGCGCCCGCCTCCATGACATCGGCAAAATAGCTGTACCGGACAATGTGTTGAAAAAGGCCGCCCAATTGACTGAGGACGAATGGGCCAAGATGCGTATTCATCCTGTCATAGGAGAACAGATGGTGCGCGCCATGGAAGGCAGATTGCCAGAAGCCGCCGCGCTCATTGTCGGACAGCACCACGAACAATGGAATGGTGAGGGCTACCCACTTGGTCTGAAAGGAAACGAGATCTGCCTGGGCGCACGCATCTTCAAGGTTGCCGACACCTTCGATGCGATTACTTCAGACCGAGTATATCGCCCTGCTCAACCCTACCAAGCCGCGCTCGAGGAAATTCTTAAATACAAAGGGATTGAATTTGATCCAGCAGTTGTCGATGCCTTTGCTCGGGTAGACCCAACCGAGTGGGAACGCCTGCGTCGGCAGTGCCTGGCCCACGCATAGACCCGACCTGCAATCAATCTAGCTATTCACATCATGCAAACAAACGACTTTCGCGACCCCGCTCCCAAACTTACTGAGTTGCTACAGTTGTTAATTAACCTTAACGGCTCAGACCTACACATAACCGTTAACACTTCCCCTCGCGTCCGCGTCAACGGCGATCTCTGCGAACTCTCCGACTACCCGATTCTAACGGCCGAAGATACGAAGACCTACGCCTACAGTGTTATGACTCACACACAGAAAGCCGACTTTGAAGACCGGCATCAAATAGATCTCTCTTTTGCTATCCAGGGACTTTCCCGCTTTCGCGTCAATGTATTTGATCAACGTAACGGCATCGGCATTGTCTTTCGAGCGATACCTTTCGACGTCGTCCCCGCCGACAAACTCAACCTTCCAGTTCCACTCGTCGATCTTTGCGATAGACCCAACGGCCTAGTACTTATTACCGGGCCTACCGGCTCCGGCAAATCCACCACTCTGGCCGCGCTTCTCGACAAGATTAACCGTGAGCGTCCAGTACACATCCTTACGATTGAAGACCCGATCGAATTCATTCACGGTCATAAGAAGGGATGTGTAAATCAGCGCGAGGTAGGACCCAATACCGCAAGCTTTCCTGACGCACTCCGCGGTGCGTTGCGTCAGGATCCTGACGTCATTCTCGTCGGCGAAATGCGTGACCTCGAAACAATCGAATCGGCTCTCCGCATCGCTGAAACTGGTCATTTGACCTTCGCCACTCTACACACCAATACCGCATCGTCGACTATCACCAGGATCATCGACGTGTTTCCGGCTAATCAGCAGGCTCAGATTCGCACCCAACTAAGCAACGTTCTTGCTGGCGTCATGTGCCAGCAGCTCTTACCCAAAGCGGACGGCTCTGGTCGCGTCATGGCCGTCGAACTGATGCTTCCGAATTCGGCAATCAGGAACAACATCCGCGAAGACAAGGTTCACCTTATTCAAAACGTCATGTCCTCCGGTCAGGACCAACATGGAATGATGGTTTTGAATCAATCGCTGGCCCAATTGGTCGCGGAAGGCACTGTTACCTTCGAAGCCGCTTGCCTCCGCTCTAACAACGTTGATGAATTAAGAGAAAAACTTGGCCACCTGAAAAATACCGAACACGTTTACGTGCCGTCGTCTGCAACAAGTATCCATTCCCATACAAGCATCCACTCCAATAACCGAGCAGGAGTATTCGCTTAGTCAATCTTGAGGCAATCGAAATGAGAAACATTATTCAATCAGAATCCCTCGCGGCTAAACGTCCAACCGAACGTGGCTCAGCTCTTGTCGTGGCACTGATGAGCCTTGTGGCCCTGTTTGCCATAACGTTTGCCGCCACCAAAATTCGTGTTGCCAGCGCTCGGGACGTTGAAGATAAAAACATTCATGCAACTCAATACTGGCAAGCACGATCCGGGGCCGCTACTATTCAAGCCTCGCTAATAACCGACATACCAGCAGTTTTTGATGCGGAGATGCTTCGCGCCCAAATCGCCGTCGCCGGTTATCCCCTGCCCGCATTTGATCCGCCTAATATTGGTCTCAACCTCAGCAGACCGGTACTCAACGCAGATGGTTCCATTACAAATAGCAACGCCAGCGACTGCACCAGTCTGCTTGGAAACTTAAATGCCTGGGCAGCACGAAAGACCGGGATCGCTGAAAACTACGCACGGGAACGCGGATATGGATCTGATAAGGCACGAGTGGCTGTCTTTCAGGAATCACTCAGGCAACAGTTTGTAGGAGCTTCCGCTAACTCGGAGCCTGCATACATTCTCGAATACCAAATTGACTCTGCGGTTGGAGAACAGGGAAACGCGCGCGGACGTGTGCGTCCCTCAGGCACCATCATGCTTGGTCCTGCTCGGCCAGGATGCAACACAACCGTTTCGCTTTCCGCTAATCCAACTAACATCGCCGTCGGCTCTTCATCGACTCTTACAATTACTTACACCAATGCCAGTCACGTGTGGGTCACGGATCAAACGGGTGCTACCGTCGCCGGCACCGATACCACTGGCCTGACTGAAACCAATATTTCTCAAACGCTAAACTTCAGCGTCTCCCCTTCTGACAACACAACTTATCGCGCTCACGCCGAAGGGTCTGGCTGCCGCGCTGTCTCCGCTGAAACGACAGTTATCGTTAATTACCCACCCCCCGAAGTAATTCAGTTCAGCGCAAATCCCTCGTGCATAAACCGAGGTCAATCTGCTACCCTTACCTTTCAAGTCCGATACGCCACTTCCATCACAATCACCGGCAGCGGCGTCAATCAAACCTTTCCCGGCAACTCGGGAACTACCATTACATCCGGAAGTTTGGTTGTCTCACCAACAACGGACTCAACATACACACTCACTGCGACTGGTCGAGGCGGAACCACCACTGCCACGACCTCGATAACAGTCAAACGATCATTTACCATCGATCAATTCCAATCAAACACCTATTGTGTTATCCCCGGAACGGCAGTAAATCTCTCGTGGGCCAATACCAACGCCGAAACAGCAACCATCACGGACAGCACAACTGGCTCATCTATACCTGTATCTCCTTCCAGCGGTACTCGGAGCTTCGTGGTCAACTCAAGCACAACCTTCACTCTCACCGTCACTCGCACTGGCTGCTCCGGAGTTGAAACCCTCACAAGTCAGATATCCTTAAACACGACCCCTTCACCAACCGCTACATTCGCCGCAAATCCTTCGGATATCGAGTTGGGCAACAACTCAACTCTTCAATGGATCACAACCGACGCATCGACAGTAACCATTACGCCCTCACCGGTCGCGGGTTCTGGTATGTCTGGACCACAAACTGTTACTGCCTCAGGATCGCTCACCATTAGACCTACAGCGATAAATCAGAATCCTGGCTATACCTACACTCTGACCGCTACCAGCGACGGTTGCTCACCACAAACAGTAACCAAAACAGCCGTTGTTACGGTGCGACCTGCGGCCGTCGCGCCAGCCTGCCCAAACGTAATTTCCTTCTCTGCGGATTCTTGTGTCGTCAGCGGGGGCAGTTCAACCCTCCGATGGAATGTCGCAGACTCTGATTTCGTAACGATTTCAGGGCCCGGAGTCACTCAGACGTTCTCCAGCAACCCGAATGGAACCGGCTCACTCGTCGTTAATCCAACGGCAGATTCCACCTATACCATTACCGCCACACGCTCGGGATCTTGTACCGCGGCCTCCCCTCCCGCTCCCACTACCGCCAGCATAAACGTTCGAATCAGTCAACCTGCCACAGTCAACAACTTTTCTGCTTCTCCATCTCTAATCGACGCCGGCCAAACCTCGCGTCTCACATGGAATGAATCTGAAAAGAATATTTCCAGTGTGCGAATAACCGGCATAGGAGGCGACAACAACACCTACAACATCCCACCGGGACAACAATTCCTCGATGTAAGCCCTGCTTCCACCGCCACCTATACGATCACAGTAACGAGCAATGACTGTGCCGCCCAAACAGCAAACCAGTCACTTACCGTCACCGTAGCAAGTTGTCCGACAATCAACTCCTATACTGCGACAACTACCAATATCGTCGCTGGCGGCAGTAGCACGCTTCAATGGTCCACGTCGAATGCTGTCCAGGTGTTGCTCAATGGAAGGCCTGTAAACACAACTGGAAGCTTAACAGTCACGCCCAGTACAACGACTACATATCGACTTACCGCCGTCAGCTCAAACGGCGCCTGTAATGTCGAACAATCGATAACCATCACGGTCGCTGGCTGCCCTGCCCCTCAAATAAATGCATTCACAGTAAATCCAACTGAAGTATTCGCTGGCGGTAATCAAATCATCAGACTTGCATGGTCCATAACTGACAGCTCCGGAACGGGTGTCACCGTAAATATAAGCCCTGGAGTTGGAACTTTTTCCGTATCTAACGGTTTTGTAGACATCACACAACCACAATCCTCCACTACGTACACGTTAACCACAACCAATGGCTGCGGCGCCTCTGCCACAGCACAAACAACTGTCACCACGACCTCGTGCCCAGCACCAACAATAGCTAACTTCAGTTCATCACCAAATGCCGTCACCATCGGCGGGGCTCAGACCATTCGCCTTTCCTGGAACGTCACCGACATCTCCGGAACCGGAGTTAGCGTCGCGATCGCCAATGTCGGTACATTCGGCCCGAGCGGATTTGTAGATATTGCTCAACCACAATCGACTACTACTTATACGTTGACTGCCACTGCTGGCTGTGGCGCGCAAATCTCCGCCCAAACAACCGTCGTCGCCAATCCTCCCACCGCAACCACATTGCAAATCAAGCTGCCATTCTTCGTTACGAGCGGTCCAGGAGCAATTTTTGCAAATCCCCTCGATCCGTCAGTTTTCACCTTTCCAGGCGATTACGCACTCACCGCTTCCGTAGGCCAGACTGCAACCGTCAACGTTCAATTCGGCGCCTACAGCCCAGGAATAGTCGGCAATAACTGTTTCGGGACGCAAACGTTTGTCGGAGACGATGGTGTCCCCTGGACGTTTTCAATCGTTGCCGCTGACGGAACGGTAATGGATAGCTTCACCTTCGACCGAGGGAGCTACGATGGATCCACGCTAACTTGGACTGGCACCAAAATTCTTACCCAGCCGCCAGCGTTTGTGATGTTCACAACCACCTTTTACATGAATCGCTACCAGCGAAATCGAGTGACAGGCGATTGCGAGTTGGTAATCGACCACGCTGTTGTAGGCAATTACACAGGAACCTGGGATCTAACCACGAATACCTTCACAAATGGAGGCAGCTTTCCCTAAGGAATCTGCGACGTCCAGCTCGGTCCACCACAACACGATCGTTTAACTAACCCAAAACTTTAGCGAACTTCCAGATACGAATTCACCAAACGGTGAAGCGCTTGAGGTGTGTATGAAATCTACAGGTGTGTTTCGACGCTCCATTCTCGCTGCGGTCGCGGTATGCCTTCTCTCATCCATTACTGGATTGCCGCGCAGCTACAAAACGAAAGCCGAGGTCAGTGCAGAGACTACACTTGTTCTCAATCAATTCCGCGACAAGACGCTGAACGATTGCGTGCAATACATGGATCGACTGCGGCCAAAGGCTGTGACCGCAGAAGAAAAAAGGACCCTGAAGGCTTATGGATTCGACCTAATAAATAAGGACACCGAAATCAACGACCCCCCACTCCTAAACCAGCTCTATCACAAGACTCAAAGAGTACTCGAATTCCACCATCGCGCTGGAATTGTTGAATATCTCCTATTCAAACACCGCGATCCTCTGCTTATGACAAAGGCTGGCGCATTCATTGCCATTTCAAACCGTGCCCTGAAAATAGCAAAAAACGATGAAGCTCTCTGCGGGATCATTGCTCATGAACTCTCACATGAATATTTCGCATTGCAAAAACTGCAAGCGCGAAACGCTCGTGATTGCGAGAAACTGCGAATCATCGAATTAATGTGCGACGCGTTAGCCACCATAACAATGCTCAAGCTAGAAATGGATCCCGACAAGTATTCCAACGCGTTGGAAAAGATCATCCGCAACTCCAAAGCTTCAGAACAGTTAAACAACGGCGCCGGAGAAATGCCATCACTCCAAGCACGCTTACATGTCATAGCTGAAATTAAGAAACAATTCTCCAGCCGGCCCTGAAAGGATATTTCAGTGGCAGTGGACGGCCTGCCAGACCGTTACAGAAACCAATAAGGAAGGAAGACGCTTCATGCTGCTTAGTTCCACCCCTTGGGGAGCCCCACAAACAAAACGCGAAATCGCCCCAGGCATTTGCTTCTATTCAACCGCCAGCCATGGCGGTTACCACCTATCCCTTGATCGTTTTGCCACCTTTCGCCAGTGCTTTCCCGATTACAAACTTTGGGCTGACGATCCGTGGTTTGAGGAAGATTGTGACGCCGCACTCGTAACCATTACCTTCGCCGAGGAGTTTTCCGATCAAGATGTGTTTTTTGCCGAGCAGAGCATTCGCGCCTGCGTCCGATATGAGAAAGGTTCTGATGGTCTCTGGCTGCGCGTCTGGACCACCATCACCCACAACGAAACTTTCGCCCCAGCACTTCAGCGCGCGGCCAAGTTGCGGCTCGACCATGCTGAAGACTGGCAAGTCGGTAGTGCCGGAACCAACCACCTGGGCGGCTGGAACGTACATCTGACACGCCTGAAAGACGAAGCCGAGCACTGGAAACACTTTCCCAACTACCCCGAAAAAACCTTTTACTCCACGACTGAAGTGTTCGGCTAAACTCTCTGGTACTCTGCAACGGGTTCGTCCGACTTTCCGGCTAATGTTCGCCAAAAGCAGTGGCCCGATCTCGCGTGTAATCCATCAGAGGAAACGCATGTTCAGCTCAGCTAGATTCAACAGTGTGGAAGAGAACGGAGTCTGCAACAGATCGTAGTCGATGCCTACACGCGGCTATGGGATTTCTTTTGGCTGCCCGATATGCTTCCTCGCCAAACTATTGTTGCATACCAAACTCTTTCGGCCCCGTTGGACACCATGACTGTGGTTTTGGCGAGTGCCAATCTTTCGCCTTTTGTCAGGACGCCGCGAACGCCGGACCGGGCCTCGGCACCCTTCACCAAAACTGTTCGCATCGTCTTCTGTAAAATCCGAAATTGTTCGCACTGACTCTTGTCTGCATCGCATCCACTTCTGTGAAAAACGCCGGACCCGGCCTTTTTCATTCGCATCGACTTCTGAAACTCATACTCTCGGCTAAAATGGAATGAAATGAAGCCGAGTCCGATTTACAGGTTTTTGGTCTTAGTCATTGGCCGTAAAGGCTGGTCTTTCGGATAGCGCGTTGTAACTGCATAAGTGGCCAGTTGCTCTGGGATTGTAATCGTCACACTTTTCCCGCTAAACGAGATTGGCTTGAATCGCCCGAATTAGCCGGGCGCGGCGAAAGGCATTCACGAGGAAGAATCGTGAGAGCCATGCTATCGCGCGCTCCGGTTGAATGAGTTGTTGATCGGCATGGCAAGGCTCTCCCGCTGACCCTGCCACCCCACAGTGCGTTTTTGGCTCGTCCATGGCGGTTCGATGGATTATGCTGACGGCCCCCAACTGCCGCAGTGCGCTTCAAGCGGCTCGCGCACGCAACTTAACAAAGAAGCCTGCTCATGACGAGTGCGCTGCAATCGCTGGTTTTTCGGACGACCAGAATCCTTAATTCGTTGAGCCGCGTTCTATCAGTGTATAAATCCATGCTGGTCTAGAGACCTTCGCGTGCGCCGCCGTGCTTGGAACGCTCAGCGTTGATCGAGGGGGCGGGTCGCCATATCTCCAGGTCTCGTGCTAAACCATGCGTTACTCGGCCAGGCGGGTCTCGCGACCAGCAAGTGGAACCCACCATTCCTGTCCCGACCAACAATCCAGATGGATTCTGGCAGCCAGCGGTCACGTCCAAGAATAGTAATTCTGATATTTCCAGGTTCTACATCCTCATGATCTATCTCGACATCACGAAGATCGAACTCGTACTGGTCAGTTCGTCCTCGATTACGTTCGTCATGAGGCAAACGAGGAAAGTTCGGCGCAAACCGCTGACTGCGCGTTTGAATTTCTAGCGAGAATCGAGCGTCAGTACCCGCCTCAGCTTGGCGAGATGTTGTATGAATCACCCATACTCTCTCCAGTATTGCCATTTTCACTTCCTCCTAACTCGGATTACTATCTCCGAAGACTGAAACCACCCCGGTTCATCAAATCGGTTCTCTCCTGACGAGAGAAGTCCTCTATGCGCGCACTGCTTATTTCAAACCCTGTCCGTCCCTTTGTTTTAGAAGCAGCTGAAGAGGGAACTGATAATCAGTACTTTCTCTATTCCAAATGTCAATATTAATCCCGCAACACCATGAGTATCCAACTTGAACAAGCACTCACGATCAGAACCGCGAGCGCTAGCAAGCAGGTCAAAGGTGAGGCAAGCACCAATGAGCAAGGCAGTCAACCACACCGCGAGCGCAGCGAGCGCCACCTAAGTCACCAGACGAGACTGCTCTGAAGTTAATCCGTTCGCCTCCCGCTCGCACTTTGCTGTTGTGCCGGCATGCGTCGCCCCAATACGCTTCTGCCAAATTTCTTCAACCACCCAAGCCGCTGCTTCACCGCGGAATCTGTGGAGGAGGCGCATGATTGATAATGACCTCATGGTAATTTGTAGATTGACAATTAGGGCACTGGCGTAGTTGGGCTATTTCGGATTGATTAGCTTCCAAGTTGCGCTTGCCTGAAGCTGTGCTGAAGGGTTGCAGCATTGAGCCACAACGTTACAGGCATTCGATTTTTCATTCCGTGAGATTTGGGTTTCGCGCGCAACCAGGGAATGCCACACTTTGCCACCAAACCAAACACGTTCTTCTGTATTCTTGACCTGCCAAGCCATCACCTCAGGTATGATTTCTATCCCAAATCTATCATAAAAAGGAACCCGGAAGCACCGGGAGATAGCTACGTGGCTTCTGTTTGGCGCTGGACTTAGGAACTCACTCTTCGCCGGGATACTTAGAGGATGCTGTCCGGGTCAAACATCAAATTGCTCGGCTCCCGACAGTTGTTACGCTGTCATTCTCCGTGTCCATTTTGGACCAAGCCCGATAACCCACGTGGGCTTGTTTCCTGTGACGACGATTCAAACGTGACTTCGATTGCCTTTCCTTATCC
>Ga0187893_10009755_pt1 | contig 14620 bp, 10 predicted proteins | sample MA1701074metaG_FD_139574 | JGI IMG/M metagenome (GOLD analysis project Ga0187893, IMG submission 139574) | White microbial mat communities from a basaltic lava cave in the Kipuka Kanohina Cave System on the Island of Hawaii, USA - MA170107-4 metaG ...
CAACATGTGCGTCAACTACGGCGGCGGCATCGTCTTCGACAGCAGTCCCGATTGCACGGTGACCGATACGCAAGTCGTCGATAACGTCAGCTTCTCCGAGGGCGGAACCGGCGGAATCTACGTTTGGAATAACAGCGCTCGCCTATTGCTTGCCGGTGATGAAGCGCAGACCGCATGCAACACGATATGCGACAACAGCGGCTGTGACGTGACCAATGCCAATAGCAACAGCCCGGCCCCCAACGACATCGACGCCAGGCGGGTTTCCTGGTGCACGACCGACCGTAGCGCCATCGAAATAGTAATCTGCGATAAACTGGACAACGCCCAACATGCTCAAGTGCTGTTCGACCCTTGGTGCGTAGCGGGCTGCGGTAGATGCGATGACAGCGACCCCTGTACGGAGGACGTTTGCGAAAACATGCAGTGCGCGCATCCAGCCGCGCCAAACGGAACGCCGTGTGGAAGTCCCGTCGACACCGAATGCGACGACCCTGATACCTGCAACGCCGGTGTTTGCCGAATGAATCTCGCGCCGCGCGGAACGCCCTGTCCGGACGCCATCTTCTGCGACGGCGTGGAAACGTGCTCGAACGGTGTCTGCTCAGCCACGGGCCCTGATCCGTGTCCGCCCGGAACGGACTGCAATGAGGCGACGGACATGTGCGAGGGCAAGGGCTGCACGGGCCGCCCGAACAGCACGCCCTGCGACGACGGCATATTCTGCACCGACGCTGACACCTGTCAAAACGGCGTCTGCGTGAGCGGCGCGGCGCGGATCTGCAACGATGGTAACGACTGCACGAATGACTCGTGCGACGAGCAGGTGAACATGTGCCGTTTTGTGGCCAAGATGGCCGGAACCCCGTGCGGGAGTCCGGCCAATACCGACTGCGATAACCCGGATGCCTGCAATGGACAAGGCACGTGCCAGCCGAATCATGAACCTGACCGAACCCCGTGCGACGATGGCGATCCCAATCCCCCGAACGATTGCTGCCAGGGTGGTGCATGTAGAACATGCACGAGCTGCGGCGACGGAGTCTGCGATGCAGCAATCGGCGAATCCTACCAGACCTGCCCGGACGATTGCCTTCCCAGCTGCGGCGATGGAATTTGCGATACCGCCTGTGGCGAGAACTGTTCCAATTGCCGGGGCGACTGCTCCCCCTGCGGCGACGGGGAGTGCTCGCCGAGCTGCGGCGAATGCGAAGATTGCCCACAAGATTGCGGGACCTGCGGCGATGGGCTGTGCGGCTACTTCTGCGGTGAATGTGAAACCTGCAACCAAGACTGCTGCGGCGACGGCACGTGTGATCCGTTCCGGTGCGGAGAGACCTGCCATAACTGTCCTCAAGATTGCACGCCTCCCTGCGGCGATGGCCGCTGCCAATGCAACTGCGAAAACCACGACAATTGTCCTCAGGATTGTGGCACCTGCGGCGATGGAACATGCGATCCGAATTGCGAGAATTGTGGAAGTTGCCCTGCCGATTGCCGTCCCTGTGGCGACGACGTTTGTGAATGTTACTGCGGCGAAAATCACGACAACTGCCCTCAGGATTGCGGGACCTGCGGTGACGGCATCTGTGATGAAAACTGCGAAAACTGCCGAAACTGTCCCGCGGACTGCAATTCCTGTGGCAACGGCCAATGTGACTACTTCTGCGGAGATTGCGAAAACTGCGTCCAGGATTGTTGTGGGAATGGTCGATGCGATTGGTTTTGCGGCGAATGCGAATCGTGCCCACAGGATTGCGGCACGTGCGGCGACCAGCAATGCAATCCGTTCTGTGAGAATTGTAGCAATTGTCCCGGGGACTGTCCGAACCGATGCGGCGACGGCCAGTGCCTGGGATTCTGCGGTGAGACTTGCGATTCGTGTCCAATGGACTGCGCGTGCTGCGGAAACGGCGACTGCGAGCACGAAAAGAACGAATCGTGTGAGACGTGTCCGTCCGATTGCATCCCGCCGCCGCGACCGCCATTTACGCTTACGGCGACGCCGGTCAAACTTTGGGACGTGCTGCCCCGCGGTTGTCCGCCGAACCGCTGGGACCGGCTGGACGACGGATCGCCCTTCTCCCCCGCAGGCCAAGGCGACAACGGCATTCACCTACAACGCCGACTCGCCCACTCCCCCGATTACTTCAACCTCAGTTGGGAATGGTGGGGCCATTTCCTCGGCTACGAGTACGCCTGGAGTCTGATTCGGGACTTTTTCCCCACGATTCCGCGAATCGTCGCCCAGCCCGGCGGTCAACGAATCTCAGCCGATCCCGGTGCCGGCGAACAGTTCAACTGCGGCGAAGACGGCGAGGAAGCGATCATCCGTATTAGGCTCGGACCGCCCGGAGGCCGCCTGCGCCTCATCGGTTCCACAGACGTCATCTCCGAACCGGTCGCGTTCAGCATCTACGTCGGCGCCGGAAATTGGGGCAACCCTACTTGGACGCGCAGCCTTCAGGAAGTCGCCGACGGCGCCAACGCCGACTTCGACTTGATCCTTACATACGCCGAGGGCGACGAACTCTTCCTGGCCACGGGCGGTCCGGTCACGCCTGACCGAAGAGCGAGTTGGATTAACGCCACGCTCGAGCGAATTCCCGATCCCACCTGCGGGGATATGACCTGTGATTCGATGATCGGCGAGACCTGTAACTCTTGTCCGCAAGATTGCGGCCCGTGCATGTGCCGCGCCATGCGCGTCGTCGGCGATTCTTATTGCCCCGAAATCCCACTGACGGTTTGCATCGACCTGGACGTTCCCGAGGGAACCCTGGCCGTCGGGGCGGAAGACTGCCCCCCGCCCGGCTGGACTGTTTCCAATATTACCAACGGCGGAGTCTGGGACCGGCTTCGCCACAAGGTCAAATGGGGTCCGCTCGCGTCGCCGTTTCCTGAACGGATCTGCTACGACCTGACCGCCTCGGCCGGCACATCCGGCATGCAGACCTTCTCCTGTGGCACGGCCTCCTTCGACGGATTCAACGAACCCATTTGCGGCTCGGACTCCGTGGACGGCCCACGCTGTTGCCCGTCGATCTGCGCCGACTCCCCGCACGACGCCTGCCCCGGCTGCGCCGATTGCACCTGCGCCACCTGCGAGGACGGCCGCGTCGAGCTTTGCGAAGTGATCGGCTACGCCTGCGCGTGGAAGCGCTTCTGCCACGATCAGATCGCGTGCCTTACGCAGTCGGCGTTCCTGTGGCGATGTCCCGGCTGCACCGAATGCTATTGCTGGGATGAAGTCCGTCGGAACTGGTTCCCCACGGCCTGCCCAGCGCCGGTATCCGGCTGCTGCGAAGCGGCTGCATTTCCAGAAGGGCCGGTGTCGACCGATCCGCCCGAATCGATGCCGCGGGGAGCTAATCACCGCACTCAAACGCCCGCCAGGGTCAACCACTCCCTTACCGTCGCGGCCCAGGATGGGGACACGGGTCGCTGGGGGGACCGCTCCCTTAGCCCGATGTACATCGGGACGGCTCGGAATCAAGCCGCGAGAGTGCTGCCCACAATGTCGTGCGGCGTCGAACGGCTCCCGGTCTCCATTCAACTCGACGCTCCAGACTCCGCCATCGCCGTGGCCGTGGAAGATCGTATCCCTCCGGGATTTCTGGCGACGAACATCGATCATCGCGGAACGTTCGACGCACGAACCGGAAAGATCCGCTGGTTTTTCCTGCTCGAAGAGTTCCCTTCGAGCCTTTCGTATGCGCTGACCCCATCGCCCGGTGCTTCCGGCGATCTCATGTTTTCGGGAATCGTCTCCATCGACGGAACGAGCACGCCGATCGGCGGCGGAGAGTGCCTCGGCTGCTGCGCGTTGTTAGGCGAGTTCGCCCGCTTCCAAAACTGCATGGGCCGCAATCTCGTTGAGACCACGGAAGACTGCGCCTGCTTTGACCTGGCCGCCGACGGAGAGATCGATCAGTTGGACTATGGGCGCATGCTGCCCGGCTGCGGAGAATGAATGAACGGGGTAGAATGAGGGCCGGTCCGGCTGTCCACAGGCAGCGGAGGAGATTCCGTCTTTGAAGGTGCTTTGCATCCACACGATTGCCGCACTGGCCATCTGGCTTACGGTGGTTGCTCGATCCTCCGTGGCCGAGCCGTAATTCGAGGTCACCTTGGTACTCGTGCCGGGAACAACCGTCACGCGAGGATCGACCGTAACCGTCGAAGCCTTCCTCAAGAGCAGCGGCGAGGATTCCCTTATCTGGGCATACCAGATTGACTTGCCGTGTATCCTAATTGGCGCCTCGAATCCCCACGGCCGGCTGCTTGCCGGTTGCCGCGAGTAGATTCTCCGGCTAGAATGAGATGAAGTGCCCGGCCTGCATTCGGGGGCCGTGGGGGGGTTTGTGAAAGCTCTTTACTTTCATACGGTGGCCGCTGTGGCCGTTTTTCTATCGTTTGGCGCATCCCAGTCGCTCGCCCAGCCGCAATTCGAGATCACCCTGGAACGTATACCGGGGACCACCGTCGCCCCCGGCTCGACGGTCACCGTCGAGGCCTTTCTCAAAAACAACGGCGGAGATTTTCTGATCCGCGGCATTCAAATCGACTTGCTCTGCATGTTGCCCGGTGAACCTGGTTCCGCGGGGACGATCATGACCACCGCTGCCGCCCCCGTCACCATTTCCAATCAAAGTTCGACGGCCAGCGGCAGAGTACCGTGGGTTTTCGCGGCTCAAGGAATCTGCATCGGCGGTTCAAACGATGGAACGTTTTGCCGGCCGCCAAGCGAAGCGACCGATTGCACGGGAGGAGGCACCTGCGATTCAGGGTCATTCAATGGCGGGCTGCGGCCCGTTGCGCAATTATTCTGTCGCTTCGGCGGTGCTCCGGGACCGGGTGAAGAACCATACACGATCCGCGCCGGCTCACGGGTCTACCTGGGCCACATTCGCTATAACGTGTCGAGTAACGCGGCGGGCACGTTCAAGATTCCCTACGAGGTCCAGACGACGCCCTGCGAAAACGTCAACCTCACACGCGTCGTGGGCGAGGACAACATGTGCCGCGACGCGAACTTCGTTCCGGGTTTCCTTAGCGTCGCGCCTTCCTGCACGTCGAACGCCCAATGCAACAACGGCCTTTTCTGCGACGGCGAGGAACTTTGCATCGAAGCGAGTTGCCGCCCGGGAACGAACCCGTGTGCCGCCACGGCGAATCCGTTCTGCCGCGAGGAAATCGACGCCTGTGTCCAGTGCCTACACGCTTCGGATTGTCCGACGTCCACGTGCAAGGTGGAGACCGACCCGGTCTGCAGCAAATCGGCCTGCGACGTTCTGGGGTCGTGCCGGTGTGATTTCAAACTCGATCCCTGCGATGAGGGGAACTGCTGCGCTTTGCTGAGCGAATTCGCCGACTTCCAGAACTGCATCGGCCGCAACCCCGACGATGGCTCGGGCGAATGCGCCTGTTTCGACCTGGTCCCCGATGGTAAAATCAACCAAATGGATTACGGCCAGTTGCTCCCCGCGTGTCATCCGGACGTGCCGTGAACGCAACCTACGCGGGCCAACACCAACGTGCCCTGCCGCGCAAGAATACGTCTGATTCCTGAACAGACTGCATCTCTTCGTGCTCTTCGCGCCTTCGTGTTAGGTCACACCGTCGCCCCCGAAAGGTGTGATTCCAACACAGAGGCACGAAACTGAGGTTATAACGAAGCTAAAGCGCAGCGAAAGTCCCGATCCATCGGGGTCCCGGCGCGCCGGAATTCGTAACCCGTAACTCGCGGACTTTGGTTGCCGCCAAAGGCTGCGCCGCGCCTTTGTGGTGGAGTACACGCGATTGCTACATCAACACGACGACACGCTGCATCGTCTCTCCGATCGGCGCGCGAATCACGCAATCGGCCAACCCGTCCAGCGGGGTTGGATCCCGATTGAGAATGACCAGCTTCGATCCATACTCCTTCGCCGTACGCGGCAGCGACGCCGCGGGCTCCACCATCAACGATGACCCGATGGCCAGAAAGACATCCGCATGGCGAGCAAGTTGCGCGGCGTCCTGCATTTCCCGAGCCGGCATGGCCTGCCCGAACGAAATCGTTTTGGATTTCAGCGGCGCCCCGCACTTATCACAATCCGGGGCATCGTTGCCCGCGTTGATCCACTCCATGATGGCTTCCGGCGGCCATTCCTTTCGGCACTCGATGCACGCGATGATCCGGGCCGTCCCGTGGATTTCGATCACCCGGCGGCTTCCCGCCTCCTGATGCAGCCCGTCGATGTTCTGCGTCACCAGGCCGATGATCCGCCCGCGCTGCTCGAGCGCGGCAAGAGCGTAGTGGCCGACGTTCGGCTTGGCCGCGGCGATGTCGCCGTACACTTCCTTCCGCTGCTTCCAAAACCGCACCCGCGCCTCCCGCGAGCGGACGAATTCGTCATACATCACCGGCGGGTTCCGCGACCACACCCCGCCCGGACTGCGGAAATCGGGGATGCCGCTTTCCGTGCTGATCCCCGCCCCGGTGAAAGCCACCCCGTGCTTCGCTCCGGCCAGCCACTCCGCAATCTGGCGTATCGCGTCGTCCATCGCCGCGATCCTACCATGCCGCGGCGCGCGAACTCCATCCGTCGGAATCCGCGCCGCGCACTCAGCGGCCGAGCCGATGCGGGCTCGTTATGCCACGACCTCGAGCGTGAATTTCGCGAGAAGGAGGGCCTCCGCTTCCTTGGCCGGAACCGGCGGAGAAAATAGGAACCCCTGACCAAAGTCGCAGTCCAGCGTGAGCACCTGCGCCAACTGTGCCTCGTCCGCGATTCCCTCGGCCACCACCGCAATTCCCAGATTTCGCGCCAAGGAGGTGACGGCATGCACGATGGCCGTCACCGTTCGACCTTGCTTCAGGCCTTCCACGAACGAGCGGTCGATCTTCAACGCATCGATGGGAAAATCCATCAGGCAGCTTAACGAAGAGAGCCCCGTGCCAAAGTCGTCGAGGTACAATTGAACTCCGGCCTTCTTGAGCCGGTTGATCGCCTGCCGCGTCATCTGCGGATCGATCACAATCACCGATTCGGTGATCTCCAGGCGAACGAGATGCGGGGGGATGGAAAATTCGGTGAGCAACTGCCGCAGTTGAGAGGCCAGCGACCGGTCGAACAATTGCCGTCGCGACACGTTGATGGTGATGCCGAGTTCCGGATCCACTCCGGTTCGTTGATGCCATGCGGCAAGCTGACGAAGGGATTGTTCGAGCACCCATCGGCCGATTTCGGTGATCAACCCCGTCTCCTCGGCAATGGGAATGAAGTCCGCGGGGTTGACCAGGCCGCGTTCCGGATGACGCCAGCGCAGCAACGCCTCAAAAGCCGCCACTCCGGCGGACGACAGATTCACGATCGGCTGGTAGAACAACTCAAACTGCTGCTGTTCCATCGCTCGCCGAAGCTCATTTTCCAGTTTGAGGCGTTCCTTGGCCGCCGCGTACATCCCCACATCAAACACGGCATGTTGCGCTTTGCCCGCTAATTTGGCGCGATACATGGCCGTGTCCGCCTCGCGAAGTACGTCTTCGGCCCGCGATCCGGGTTGAATCAGCGTCACGCCGATGCTCCCGCTGAGCGTGATCTCGTGCCCGCGGAGATGAAACGGTTGCGTAAGATCCTGCTGGATTCGCTCGGCCACGCGAAGGACATCCTGCGACGAGCGCAGCGCATCGAGCAGGATGACAAATTCGTCTCCACCCAGCCGAGCCGCCATGTCCACCGCCAGCCGCGCTACGCTGTCGTTGCCGCGAAGGGCGGTCAACAGTCGCCCTCCGGTTTGCACGAGCAATTCGTCGCCGGCGTCGTGGCCGAAGCTGTCGTTGATCAGCTTGAAGTTGTCCAGGTCGATGAACAGCACGGCGCAAAGATAGCCCGCCTGTCGATCCGCACGAAGGATGCACTGCCGCAGGCGGTCGGTCAGCATCGCCCGATTCGGCAAACCGGTCAGCGAATCGTGCGAGGCCGCGTACTGCAAGCGTTTCTCCGCGCCTTCGCGGTTGGCGATTTGAAAGGTCAGGCGCTTGTTGACCTCGGTGAGTTCCAGGGTCCGTTTGCGGACGCGCTCGTCCATGTCGTCGTGGCTGCGGCGCAGGGCGTGTTCGGCCTCGAAGCGGGCCATGGCCGTGCGTTGAAAAGTGCCGGCCAGATCGCTCAGTTCGTCGGCGAATCGTGGTTCGGTCAGTTTTTCGAGCTTTCCGTCCACTTCGGCGTGCATGGCCGTCTCGATCGACTCGATTCGCGCCGTGAGGTTCTTTCCCAGCAACCGCGCCGCCACAAGGGCGATCCCAAGCGTGCCGGTCAGAGTAATAAACGTCAGCGATTTCGCCCGAGCGGTCGCCTGTAGCGCCTCTTCCTTGGAGTTTCGCATCCCAGACCGAGAACATAGCCGCAGAACGCCGTGGAGAACCTCGCCGATCGCTTCACGGGATGCGGTAAGCTCAGCCCGAAGATCCCGTTCCTGCGCCTTCAGGTCGACGATTCGCCTCACTTGCGAGGTACCGTCGTTCCACAAAGCTCGCATCTCCTCGACCACCTGGCGCTCCGCCGCCGAGAGCGGCAAGGCTTGCCCGTGGTCATGCGATCTCTCAACCGTTCGTTCGACTTCCGCGACGGCGGTCTCGCAATCGATCGGCTCTTGCAGGCACGAAACGTCAAACCGGTTCGCCGTTTCGCGCACCGAGGCCTTCATATCGGCGATCACCGAGGGCGCCACATCTCCGAACGCCGCCGGCCGATGAACAGCGATCGCAAAATACGCATCGAGAACCGCGTGAATGGCATCGCGGTGAACGGTCAACGACATTGCCGTTTGCCATTGCTCGTCGCCGACGCGGATTAGACGGCCGGCCAATGCCTCGAACCGCGCCCGGCCCGTTTCGGCGCGCTCCGCCAGCCGCCGCGTGGCATCGCCATCGGCCAGCGTGGCAAATCGGCCCTGTGATCGCTTGAATTCCGCGATACCCTCGGCCATGTTTTTCAGGCGCTCGGCGTTGCGATCATCGAGGTATCCAAGGACCTCCGATTCCGCGAAGTGCAACCGCGACACCATTTCGTGGGCGGCGGTGCGGATCGGCTCATAATCCTGGGCGATCCGCGAAATGGCGACGCCGATCCCGGAGAGTTCCCGCGAGGTTACCCAGGCCACCGCGAGTATCGGGGCGAGCGCGACGGCCAAGGAAAGCCCCAGCTTGGTGCGAATGGAGATCCGCAAGGCGGAGTTGGAAATCGGCACGGGAATCCGGACCTCGCGCGGCAACATCGGCGCTTCGGCCTCACGGCGCTGCAACCACGCCGCGGACCTTGCCGACCTTCCCGGCCGGCGCCTCGATGTAGAATCGGCTTGGAGGTCCGCACGGTTGACGGTTCATGCAGGATACCTGGGTTTTCGCCCACGAGGCGGCGTGTCTACGTTCAATGATTCTCGGACACTCCGAAAGGTTGCGAAATTCACGCGGGCTGACGCGAAATTCAACCGGGACCATCCAACGTAACTACCAAATCCGCGTGGTCGTCCAGGTCCACGTCGCCATCGTCATCCAGGTCGAATGCCTCGCAGCCCAATCGAACCAAGGATGCTTCGGACGCTGCCGGACCGGTAAAACAGTTGGCCAGGCCGGCGAAATCGGCCAAGTCCTCATCGCGATCGCAATCCGAATCCCCCGCCTCGCCGGATGTCAGATCTTCGATCAGCATCTGGTACATCTTGGTCGGCGGAGACATGTCGGTGAGTTCCCAAAGTTCGTAAAGTTCGGTGCCCGCATTGGGAGCCGGATTTCGGTTCTCCGCACTCAGAAACTCGATGTACTCCTTGCTCGCGGTCTGATACGAGAGCGTCACGATCGCCGCCGTCGCCCCTTCGGGCACTCGAAACGCCGTCTCATCCCAATATTGCTCGTCGGCGTATGTCGCCCCGATGGGTTCCGCCTGCACGGCCGCGAAGGCCGCGTTAGTGAATCCACGCGGCGGTATGCGATTGTCCTTCAACACCTTGTTGTTCAACACCAAATGAAACGACGGCCCCACCGGCAGGCCGGTCATTTCGGACATCGCCTCATCCAAACCGTGGATGACCTCATAAACTTTCGTGTCGAGAGTGGTGAGTTCGGCCGTCATCGTGTTGTAGTGTCCCCGGCGGGCGATCACGTTCAGGTTGTCATCTCGGAATAGGACGCTGATCCACATTCGCCGCCCCTCCGAGTATCCCGTCGGCAATTTGTGCCCCGTTTCGTTTTCGATGCGTACCTGAATGGAGCACGAGTCCTTCGTGAGGCGCACCGTGGCCGCGGCGCCGAGCATCTCGCGAGCCCGCCGTTTGCTAGCGGTCAGGTACGGTTGGGGAAGGATTTCCGGCGAATAGAGGATGCTCAGCAAGTCCTGCGTCCAGGCGTTGCCTCCGTTGAAATTGTGCGCCGGCACGTTGTCGCGAATGAAAAAAGGATCCTCCTGAATGATGCATCCGAAGGTCGATTCCAGGGGCATGTGGCAATCCTGGCACGTCCGCATGATCCCCGTGGGGTGGTTTCCTCCAAACACTCCGCGTGCATCGACTCCGATCCTCGCGTAATCGCTGTTCGCCCATTCGCTGTAAGTTCTCTCGAGCGGAAACATGTCGTATTTGTCCTGCGTCGGATGCGGCGTATTCAACTGATCGAGGCGATACGAACCGTCCGCGGCCCGAACCAGCGCCGGGTTGCTCACGTCGTGACACGTCGCGCAGATATCCGATCGAGTGTGAAACGGAGAGTAGTACATCGGAACCCCGTGCCGATTGACCGGAACATCGTCAAACGGTCCCCGCCTCGTGTCCTGAGGGTCTACGACGAAATTTCCCCCACCCGGCGACGAAGGAAGCAGGCCCGCTTTTTCCAATGCCAAGAGGATGTCCCGATCCGGGGAAGGGCTCTCTCCGGGCCGAAACACCGGGTCAACCATTCTGTGACAAAAACTGCACGTCACTCCGTCAAGATCATCCGCCTTTAGCGGCGGATCACCCGGCGAAACGCCGCGTCCCGCCAGCCACCCGCCCGGTGCATGACAGCGGATGCACAGGTCTCCCGAAAAAGATGCGTCTTGATTGGCGATGGCCAGGGCTGCGTGAAACACAGGGTCGCGTGCGGAATTGGCCTTCATACTACCCTGCCAACGATTAAAGATGGGCACTTCCCGAAAAACGGGGGGTTCTCGCTCGACTTCATGACAAAACGAACACTGAAACGAAGTGATGATCGGGTCGAAGTTGGGCGAGTTCGGCTGCGGTTGAGTTCCGCTCTGAAAGAAGTCTTCTCGCGTCGTCGCGATCGGCAGCGACTGCGCGTGACCGCGCGACCCAATGGTGAAGAATGCCGCAAAGCCGACGAGGATTGAAAATTGGTAAGGTTGCGTTTTCACCCCCCAAACCCATTCGCGACGCGCGCACCTCAAGTAAACGCGAGTCCCTTCCCCTACTTACAAACATTTCAGGACCCACATTCGAGGCCGGTCCCGAACGCCACATAACCCCTCTCGCCTTCTTCCGATTATATAGAACGGCGACCGTCGTTCCAAACGACTCCCTGGCCCGATAACGGGCCTGTCGGGGGCTGTTCCAGCCAATGATCTTCACCGCGAAATGAACTTGACGGGGCCGACGGGGCGTGGTAGGGTTCCCGCGGTTTCCGTTCAAGCTGTTTGCAGGCGGCGCATCTATGCGGCGCGGAGAGGGCATCAGGCCCGAATTGGCCGTCATGGCCGGAAGGAGCAGGAGTCACGGCACGTTCGACGCGGCTCGGGCGCGGTACCTCGTTCGCCAAATGGACCCCCTCCTGGCCCAGGCCACGCCGCCCTACATGGCGATCTCCGACACCTGTTCGGATCACGATGGCGACAAAATCTACGGCGATTACACCATTACGGGAGGCGCGGCGAGTTCGACGGACGCGTACGAGGCCGGGTTGTGGCGGAAGGTGGGCGGAGTGAGCGAGTACCTCCACGGCGATCTCATCGGGACGCTGCGGCGGACTTCCACGATCGCCGGTCTCCCCGGCGCCGACTCCGACGTGTTCACGGTCTTCGGCGAGCGCGCGGGCGGCACGATCGACCGCTACGGCTACGCCGGCGCGTGGCAGTACCAGGCTCACACCTACTCCGGCGCTCCGCCCTTCCTCCACATCGGGCATCGCTACTATGATCCCGGCGCCGGCCGCTTCCTTCAGCGAGATCCGATTGGACTTGCGGGCGGCTTGCACTCTTACCGTTACGTAAGGAGTCCGATGACTGTTGTTGATCCGACAGGACGACAGATTCATCGCGATGGCGGCTGGTACGAGCAACAATACGGTGGCTTCGACTTTCCGCCGAATCCGCCCACGCCGGCACCCCCCCGGCCGGGGTCAACAGAAGAGATGGAAGCCGAGTTGTTTGAGAGTACCCTCGACGCTTGGGGCGCAGGAATTCTGCTTGGGGCATTCGGGTGTGTGATTGGCGGCCCCGTCGGATGGATCATACTGGGAATTGACGCGGCTGCGTCACTGTATTCAATTTGGCCTATATGATTGACGTGTGAGGGCTTGACTTCCATAACCGTGCGAAGCAACTCGGAGGTGCGCTGCCCAGCATGCAATTACTCGCTTCATGGACTACCCGAATCGTATAAATGCCCGGAATGCGGTTACTCCTACGATGGTCCATTGGTGGTCTTCAAGCGAGACATGAGAGGCTGGAAATGGCTCGCCCTTGCTAACCTCGTGTTAGTTCTGTTCGGGCTGTATGTCCTGTTCACGCTCAACCGGGTTACGTTTCTCCTCCTTGGCAGCATCGGACTCGTCGGAGCCGGTTGGCGGGTCTTCGCGCGTACCCGCTGGATCGTCGTGTCACCGCAGGAATTGACGGTTGTGATTGGGGGGCAGACCGTTGACCGATTCTCGCTTTCCAATATTGGTGCCTGCAAATGGAGCCCGGTCGACGGGAGTATCAAGTTGGTGGATGTTGGCGGGGCAGCGGTCGGTTGCATACCGAGAGGTTTTCTATGGTCTCATCGGCGCTCGAGAGCAGTCGCGGAGTGCGTGAACGGGATTCTGGGAAGGAGGGTAAGTCCGGGATCTTGAGAAGTGGCGGTTCGATCGAGGTGGGTGTGAGCCTATCCTGCCGCGCGGCCGGGTTGTGGCGACAGATCGCCGGAGTCAGTGAATACCTCCACGGCGACCTGATCGGCACGACGCGGTCGATGTCGCTGTCCACCGGCCTGCCCGATGCGACGGCCGCGACGGTCTACACCGCCTTCGGCGAACGCCTTTCGACGGCCAACCCACGCTACGGCTTCGCCGGCGCCTGGCAATACCAGGCCCACTCGTTCCCCGCCGGCAGCAACATTCCCTTCCTCCACCTCGGCCACCGCTACTACGATCCCGCATCGGGACGGTTCCTTCAGAGGGATCCGATTGGGCTCTTGGGAGGTAAGGTTGCCTACAACTACGCGCGCAGTACTCCCACTGGCCTAATAGATCCATCAGGGCTACAGCGCGTTCCAGTCAAGGGCATTGACGTACCTAAAGATTATCCCGGAGAACTCCGATGGCCGATTATACCGCCTCCGGCTCCCGCCACGCCATGGTACCTGCCGGACTTTCGTATCGGGCCTCCGCAACTGGCTATGTGCGCCGCAGCGGCAATTGGCGGTTATGTGGCTGGGCGAATCATTGACAAGATTGTGGAGGACACCACCGGCGAGAGCTTGAGTGATCGCTTCGGAGGATGGATGCACAGCGTGTGTCCGAGCTGTTTTTCATGGGGCTTGAGTTACAGCCAGGGGAATGGGAATCAGTCATCCGGTCCAGGAGCTGGTTGATATCTGGGTGCTTGTTGCGGGGAACGCTATGTTCGGATATTGGAACCTGCTCTACCTGCGTGTCGATCTCGATACGGCCTGGGCGAAAGACATTTCGCTTGAAATCGAGGAGGCCCAACCCAGGCTCGATCCTTCTACGAATGAACCGCACTGGCATAGCTGCTTAGCGTGGTTCACCGCCTTGCTCAGGTTCGCTTTGACGAGGGGTGCCTGGGCGATCGTGCTACGCTCGGATGCCCAAAGCGGGTCGCTGCGACAGGGTATTCATGTCGGAGGGGACTCTTCGAGGCATCTCGGATTCTTGGAGTTGGTGCCGATGTCCCCACAAGGTCGAAACTCCGGCATCTTGACGGTTCGACTCCTGGGTGGCATGATATTCGGGCGAAAGCGGGGAACCGTCCATTACTTGTATGAGAAGCGACGCAGACAGGCAGCGTGCCTGGTCTTGGGGGACGATCTCACGATCCTGTTGGCCAGCGGTGCGAATTGGGATCGATAGGCCGCAGGTTTAAGGCAGCAGGGGAAAAGGCGTCGGGAGTGAATGGCACTGCCGCTGTTATTGGGGGCGTGGGGCGCAGGGATTGATCGCCGACTCGTCTGAATGCCAACGGCAATAACCGTTGGGGTGGCCGTTGAGCGCATCCGTGCGAGCACCCACGACGAGTTTTTGCTTGTGGCGGGCGCCTTCCATTGGTTAAAATTCCCGCTTTGAGGCCTTCCTTGGTTTTGCGGACAAAGGTATGACCAGGGAGATTGTCTCCACCGAGAGCGGCAACGTGACCCGCACCTTCAC
>Ga0187893_10009757_pt1 | contig 14616 bp, 11 predicted proteins | sample MA1701074metaG_FD_139574 | JGI IMG/M metagenome (GOLD analysis project Ga0187893, IMG submission 139574) | White microbial mat communities from a basaltic lava cave in the Kipuka Kanohina Cave System on the Island of Hawaii, USA - MA170107-4 metaG ...
CCGGCATCTGCAGCGGCAGCCAGTGCCACCCGCCGCCGATCACCGTAACCTTCGACCCTCGGACCTGCTCGCCCAGTCGCGCCGCGTGAACCGGCGGGAAGTGAGCGTCCGCCTCTCCCCAGAGCGCGAGCGTGGGAACCTCTATGCGGCCGTACTCCTCGCCGAGCCGAAGGAGCACGCCCTGGAATCCCGCGCACATGCGGATGATGAACCGGCGCACGTCGTCGCGGCGGAAGCAATGCCAGAAGTCGCCGAGGACCGACGTGTCGACCTGATGGGCGGGCGGGAGGGAGGTCCGCAGAGCGCGGCGGAAGACGAGTCCGGGAGTGCGTCCGAGGAACAACTGATTGAGCTTGAAGCGCCGGAGCAGGCCGATCTCCCACGACGTGCGCGCGTCGAACTGCAGAAGCGAGCCGGTTACCACGACGTGCGAGACTCGCCGGGGATATCGCGCCGCGGCCACGAGCGCCGGCTGCCCGCCCATGTCCGCGCCGACGATCGTCGCGCGATCGATCCTCCAATGGTCCAGCAGCGCGATCAGCCGCGACGCCATGTCGAACGGCGTCGCGCCGCCGGGCCAGACCTCGCTCTCTCCCATGCCGGGCCAGTCAAGCGCGATCACGTCGAACCGATCGGCGAGCAGAGGGCCGACGGCGCTCCAGAGCTGCAGGTTGTCGGGATAGCCGTGGAGGAAGACGACCGGATGTCCCTTCCCGAGGCGCGCGTACCGCAACGGATGGCCGCGGAGGTCGTCGAAACGGACTGGAAGCATCAGCGGCGGGGTGCGTCCCGGTGCAGGGCCTCGGCCGCGAGGACACCGGAGATCGCGCAGAAGCTGACCCACTGGCCCGGATGCGTCGAGGCGCCGGCCAGATAGAGGCCGCGAATCCACGGGCTGCGGTGCCGCATGCGGCCGCCGAGGAAGAGCCGCCGGTTCATCGACGGATTCATGCTGTCGCGGTAGAGGTTCATCTCGGTTCCCCACTGCCGAGACGTGCGGCTCGCCACGACCTCGACGTCGGTCAGGCCGTCCTTCCACCAGCTCTGGTTCACCATCTGCCGGAGCGCCTCCGACTGCCCCTGCTCGCCGAGCTCGCCCGCCGTTCGATGATCGATTGGAGCAATCAGCCGCATCGGGAAGCGGGCGTCGTCGCCGGCGGCACGACCGGCCGCCGTCGGCGAAACCGCCAGCGTGACCTGGCCGTTTCCGCCGAGCATGAACCGCAAGTACGAGCGCGGCGCCCGACCCCTGGCGCTGAGATAGGCGCACAAGCCCGGCGATTGAAGGGGCACCTCCCGCAGCCGGCGACGGACTGATGCGGGCACGCCGTCCACCAGCTCTTCGTACGTGCCGATCCCATGGTAGTTGGAGACCGCCGCGTCGCAGGGGATGACCTCGCCCTGCTCGAGCTCGACGCCCCTCACGCGCCGACCGTCGGCTCTGATGCGCCGAGCGCGCGTGTTGACGCGGATCTCCACGCCGATCTCTCTCGCATGTTCCAGCAAGACCTTCGGGATCGCCCGCATGCCGCCGCCGGGCACGTATGCCCCGATGCTGTGGACGAGCGCGGGCACGAACGCCATGACGCTCGGCGCATCGTCGGGCGACTGGCCGGCGATGTGGGTCCAGATGACGATCGCGTCGACGACCTCATCGGGCAGCCCGGTCCGCCGCAACACGCTTCGAAGGGATCTCAACAGGAAGGGGGCCGCGCCAAGCGCCCGGCGACGCGCCAGCTCGAACACCGTTGGATGCGAGACGACGAGAAGCGGCGCGAGCTTACGCCGGACTCCTTCCATCTCGGCGACGAAACGCTCGTACGCACGCCCGGCGCCCGCCCACGCCAGCTCCAGCTCACTCGCCGTTCTTTCCAGATCGAGAAAGATCCGGACGGGTCGTCGCTCAGGAGAATGGACCTCGTACAACTGCTGCACCGGTTGCAGGTCGAGCGCGGCGATGTCGATGCCGAGCCTGTCGAACGCCCACTCCAGGCCGGGCTTGTCCAGGAGAATGTAGGGCCCGCCGTCGAACGTCAGTCCGCCCGCGGTGACACCCGACGCGAGGCCACCGGCCTCAGCGCGCGCCTCGCACAGCACCACGCGATGGCCGAGCGCGGCCAATCGTGCGGCGGCCGTCAGGCCGCCGACGCCGGCGCCGATGACGACCACTTTCACTGGGGCCCCGGACCTCTCAGGTCCGGGGTTCGAGGATGTCTGAGCCCGATCATGGCCCGCACCGCGCTTCGCGCGGCGCGCAGGGGAAGCGAAGGGATGTACTTCGGGGGAAACGCCGTCTCGTCCATCTCGGGAACGAACAACGCCCCGCGGCCGCTCCCCAGCACGTAGACAGGGTAGGAGACAAGACTGAGGAGCGCGGAAAACTCATTGTGATACGGACTCTTCCACTCTGCGATCGGGTCGTCCGAACCGGCGACGGCGGGCGACAGGTCGCCCGCGCCGAACCAGTGATGCGCGGCGCGCAGCATGCTCGACTCGCGCGGGTTGCGCATCCCCATGTGCCGCGCCGCGACGATGTCGACCGCCAGGCCGTCGATGCCGGCGTAGAACCGCAGCGGGGTCTTCGGCCGGGGACAGCCCATCACGCCCACGAGCCCGTCCGCGACCTCGTTCCACGCTTCCAGAATGGCGAAATGTGGAGGGCAGGCGTCGAGGAGCATCATGACGGCGGTCTCGCGCTGCGCCTGCCGCTCGCAGAACAGGAACTGATCGCACCGCGCCCCGAGCCACTCGACGTTCCCCACGGTCAAATACGCGATCTCGACCGGATGGCTCCTCATCTTGCCGAGCGAGATGCGGAAGTCGGCATCTTTCCAGGCCCGGCTGACCGTGTACTGCGCCATCCCCCGGCTGAATCGGTGCTCGGCCTGGTCGTTCGACGTGTCGACGAGCCGATACCAGGGCGAGGAGAATCCGAAGTACTCCCCCACCGCGCGTACGTCGCGGTTCGTGTAGAACTCGTCGTAGATGTTCGGACCCTCGAGGGCCACGACCGCGCCGCATCCCTGCTCGGTGAGATAACGCGCGAGCTGCTCGAGCACGGCGGGGTCGGTGATGTTGGACCTGTCTTTGCGGTGATAGCCCAGCATGAAGGTCGGCTTGATCGCGACGGTCAGATCGGCGCGGCGCTTGCCGAGCCTGGCCGCGCGCGCATCGAGCGCCGGCAACAGCTCCGAGGCCTCGAGCAGCCGGCGCAGGGCGGCGAGCTTCTTCGACGGGTCGTCGCCCCTGACGACGTCGACGCGGCAGCCGCTTCCGAGCGGATTGTCCAGGGAGGCGCGATGGCGGAGGCTCCGCGGGAGGAACTCCTCCCCAATCTTCGCGATCTCCGCGGCGAGCGTCGTCGCGTCGTGGCCACCTGTGAGACGATCGTCGTCGTCGAAGGCCGCGGCGAACAGCTCGAAGAGCGCGCCGTGGCGCTGCTCGTCCAGCTCGATGCGGGCGAAGTCGCCGACGAGCGTCGATGGAAGCGCGGCGTCGTTCTCGGCCAGCGATCGGATGCGATGCCAGCAGAGCCAGGCGGTCTTCTCCGCGTCGATGTTGAACTCGCAGAAGCGCCGGAACGGCCCGTACTCGAGGGAAGACCGCACCTCGGCCGGGACGCTGCCGACCAGCGCGCCGGCGGTCGTGACCGCGCGCGCCAGCGTTCGAGAGAGGGGTGCATCGCGCCATCGGGCGTGCATCAGCACGGAGGTCGCCCACCCGCCGACGCCGCCGGCGAGCTGGCGGGTGTAGGCCTTCATCCGCAGGAACGGCCCGCCCAGGCGCAGGATCGCGCCGCGGATGTAGATCGCGTGCATCTCTTCGTCCTTCCACGCCCAGATGAGCGCGTGGCGAAGGATCTCTCGCACCTCGGACGGGATCGGCATCGCGGCCAGCCGGCGCGTGATCGCGTTCTCGCGGTAGCCGATGGCGACGATCTCCTCGCGCTCGAGCGCGAGCAGGAACAGGTCGAGCATCTCCTCGCGGGGACGGTCGGCCCACCGTTGTTTCCCTTCGGCCAGCCGCTTTTCGAATTCCTGGTAAATGGATCCCACGACTACACCCGGCGCATGCGGAACGTGCCGTGATCCGTGCGCGAGCGGAACGTCGCGATGAACTCGCCGTTCGAGACCTCCGCGGCGTACTCATAGACGCCGCCACCGAAGGCGCCCAGATTCGAGCTCCCCCTGAGGCCCGTACCGTGAACCTCGAACTCCGTGTCGTAACAGGCCTTCAACACGCGCGCGAATGTCGCGTGGAAGCGCGCCCGCCAGCGGTCAGGGCCACTCGGCACCATCACGCACCTGAGCGCCCCACGGGCGCCGTTCGCCTCGCTGATCCACTCACCCTCCCATCGGCCCGTCAGGGCATCGCCGGCGGAAGAGGAAGGCGGAGCCTCCCATGCCTGATGAAACCCGCGGCAGTTGGTGACCAGGGGTGAGAAGAGATGGAGCAGATCAGTAAGCGGCATAGAGTGCTGGCTGGGACGCTCCACTCACGCTTTCGCCACGATGATCAACGCGAACACTATCTGCAGCCCTGCCGCGATGACGTTCGGAAGCCAGATTCCCCGCCGCGCGAACCGGAGACCGTACAGGAACCAGAACATGTAGACGAGGAGGAAGCCGACGACGAACCAGAGCGAGACCGACGACCGCTCGGGGATCCTCCACTCATGAACGACCTGCCGCGCGATCGCGCTGCACGCGATGAATCCGAACATGACGCCCAGGTTGTCCCACGTTTTGTCGGAGAGACTCTCGAGAGACATTCGACTCCGTTCTCAGTTGGGACGAATCGCAGCCTGCCAGTTCACGACCAGCTCCACCGGAGCCCCCCGGTCGCCGGGCCCGATCGTATTGACGAGGAACCGTTGTCCGTCCCGTGTGACCTGGTAGTGCGTGCGCACGTCCGTCAGGCCGGTCACGCGCATCTGGAAGAGCGCAACCGGTATCCCGGGCTCGAACGTCTTGCCCGGGTGGATGGACACCGCCATGAGCTTGTGATCGGGGCCGATGAAGAAGAGCTCGGCGCCATCTGCCCGCCACTGCGGATCCGCGCCCCCGCTCGTAGAAATCAGCCACTTGTCCTTGAGGCCCGGAAAATCCTGGACGTACACATGGGACTGGCCCGATTCGTCCGACGTAAAGGCGATCCATCGGCCATCGGGTGAAAGCTGCGCCTGCTCGTCGTTGAACGGAGACTGCACCACCGGCTCTGGCGTGCGCGGCTCGGCCAACGGCAGCAGCATCGTGTCCACGCGATTTCTGCCAAGCGACTGGTACACGATCGCGCGGCCGTCAGGCGTCCAATGCGTCGGGGTGTTCGTCGAGCCGTTCGCAAGAAGCGACGTTTCGGGACCGGTCCCGCTCGCGGGGATGACGGCCAGATCCAGTTGCCCCTTTCGGAACGCAATCCGCGACCCGTCCGGCGCCCACACCGGACAGCAATGATTCGGACCGTTGGTCAACCGTGAAACGGTGCCACGAGTCAGATCGCGGACCCAGATAGCGCCTTCAATAGCGAGGGCCAGCCGGCGGCCGTCCGGCGACAGTCGCGGAACGGTGTATTCGCCCGGCTCGCCGATGGTCGATTCGAGCGCGCCGTTCCTCGAATACCAGTTGAGCGTGTTCTGGCCAGTCCCGGCCGACGTGCGGTATGCGAATGTCCCCTGATGCGAGAACGAGTACGCCCCTTGTCCGCCCTCGTCCGCCACGACGCCCTCCCGGAGCGCGATCGGCTCACCGGTGGTCTGACGCCGCTCAGGATCGAACCCCTGTATGAACAGTGTTCCGCCCGACTGGGTGCCGCCGCCGGTCTGATACGCCAGCCAATTGGGAGGCACGAAGACCGCGCGCCGCGGTGACGACAGGACGGTCGTGATCGCCCCCGAATCGAGCGACCCGATGACGACGGCGCTCAGCTCGGGCTTCGCGCTTCGGGCCAGGTAGAGGAAATGCCGCCCGTCCGGCAGGAAGCCAGGAAGGCGATGCGATACGTGCCCGCTCGCCTTGTCGAACGCCGTGACCGGAACCGGTACCCCGCCCGAGGCCGACACACGAAAGAGCGGCTCATCGGCAGCCGGTGAAAACACAATGACGCCGTCTCGATTCCAGGTGCCGCCGAGGCCGGAGGGCGCGTCGCACAAGGGCCGAGGCGTCCCGTCGGGAAGATCGAGTCGCATCAGTCTGCCCTCGGCGAAGAACCCGATCGATCGATCGTCGGGCGACCAGAAGGGAAGGAACCCATTGTGGGTGCCATCCAGCAGCCGTGGCTCGAGCACGTCCAGACGTCGCAGCCACAGGCGGCGCACGCCATCGGCCCCAATCGCGGGCATGATGATGCGCGACCCGTCGTGCGACAGGACAGGTGTCATGTACACGATGGCGAAACCCGCGGCGAGAAACGTCGTGCCCTGAGGCGGAGGAATCTCGAAATGAAGCGCCGGCGCCGGCGCGTCCGGGCGCAGCAGCATCGCCACGGCGCCCGCGAGCGCGAGCAGGAGCGCGGCGGCGCCGGCGATCCACCACCGCCGCTCGCGGGCCGGCGCAGCCGTCGCTCCCGCGACCGACGTGGGCGTGGAGCCGTGCGTCGCGATCCATCGCAATTGCAGCAGCACGTCGTGCATGGAGCGCCAGCGATCCACAGGATCCTTGGCGAGCGCGCGAGCGATCAGATGATCGAGAACCGGAGGGGTCACCGGCTGCACGCTCGATACGGGTGGAGGGTCGACAGACAGAATGGCCGCGATCACGCTCGCCTGGCTCTTCCCATCGAACGCCCGCTTTCCGGTCAGCAGTTCGTAGAGCACGGCGCCGAACGCGAAGATGTCGGCGCGCGCGTCGACATCGCGCCCCTCCAGCTGCTCCGGCGCCATGTATTGCAGCGTCCCGAGAATCGTGCCCTGGCCGGTCAGCGCCTGCGCCAGCGTCGGCGAGGCCGTTTCCCCTGTCGCCAGCGGCGCGACCGATTTGGCGAGCCCGAAGTCGAGCAGCTTGACGCAGGGTCCGGACGACGCGCCGGGGCCGCGGACGAGAAAGATGTTCGATGGTTTGAGGTCGCGATGGACGATGCCTGCGGCGTGAGCGCGGTCGAGCGCCTCGGCAATCTGCTGCGCGATCTGCAACACCGAGGGCAGAGGCAGAGCGCCCCGGCCGAGGCGCTCCGCAAGCGTCTCGCCTTCGAGGTACTCCATCACCAGGAAGTCGATCCCCTCGTCGGAGCCGACATCGTGCAGCGTGCAGATGTTGGGGTGGTTGAGGTGCGAGATCGCCCGGGCCTCGCGTTCGAAACGCTCCCGCAGCGCCGGATCGCCGGCGAAATGCGCCGGGATCACCTTCAAAGCGACCGTACGATCGAGCCGCGTGTCTCGCGCGCGGTACACCTCGCCCATGCCGCCGGCGCCGGCCGCGGCGACGACTTCGTAGGGGCCCAGGGACGCGCCGGGCGAGAGTGCCATCGTTCGGTCGACCGATTATAGGTGGGTCTCGGCGGCTGGTTCTGCCCTGTCTGTCGTCACTGCGGAGCGTCCTTCTTACCCTTCTTCCTCTCGCAGAGCGCGAAGTCGAGGAAGAACCCAGGCTTCTTTGAGTCTGATTCGAGGAGGCTCCGCAGCGCCGCCGAAGACGCGACCTTCAGCGGCGTGTCGTAGTTCAGAGTCTGAATGCGGAGCTTGTTGCCCGAGAGCGTCGCGCGCACGAAGACCCACTCGAGAGGCTCAAGAGGCAACGTTCCTTTCGCCGCCATGACGTTGAACAGCGTGCTTCCCGCTACGCTGCTCGCGTACGCCTCGTAGTGCTGTGGCTCCTGATCCGGCTCCGTGACCTCTACGAGGATCCTCGAGGCGTCCACGGCGGTGATGTCGAGCTCGCTCTTCTCGGTTTCAGGCTCGGCCAGCGGGGCCTGACAGTTCCAGCCGCCCAGCAGTGACGAGTCCACCTTGATGCCTGGCGCCGTGTCGATTGGGACCGCCGACAGGCACCCGCCGGCCGCGAACGCCGCGACGGCAACGGCGACGCGCGCGCTGCGCACGGCCGCCATCGTAGCACGCCCGACTTTTCTGACTGCACGCGACACGCTCGAACGAGAACTAAACGGAGCTTTGGGAGGTTGGGAGGTAAGGGAGGATGACTTCACGGATCACGAAAATCACGAACCACGGAATGCGCGGATGGATATAGATAGACGCCGATCGTGTCTTCGCCGTCGTGAGCCGTCACGCCGACGCTGCGCGCAGCGCAGCGCCGGTGGGCGAAACGCCGTGGATGTGAGCCGATGGACGTCGCGTGCGGGCTCACATCCGCGGCGTTTCACCCACCGGCAAGGCCCGGCTTCGCCGGGCCGTCGGCGTGACGGCCAGCGACGGCGACAGCGTGACAGCCTCCCTTGACCTCCCAGACCTCCCCTATAGTTCCGTCCGGGCGTGTCACGCGAAGTCACGTGAAGTCACGCTAGTCGCGAGACTCAACGGAATGGATGTTCATCTGCGTTAATCTGCGGCTGTGCAGCTGATCGATGCCGCCAACGATCCACGCCTCGCGCTCTACCGCGGCGTCCGCGACCCCGAGCTGCTGCGGTCGCACGGCGTGTTCGTCGCCGAGGGTCGGCTGGTGGTGCGGCGGCTCCTGGAGTCGTCTCGTTTCCGCGCCAGGTCTCTCCTCGTCACGTCGACCGCCCGCGCGGAACTGTCCGATTTGCTCGAACGTCTCGACGAGACGACGCCCGTCTACGAGGCAGATATCGATCTCTTCCGCCAACTGACCGGATTCAACGTGCACCGCGGATGTCTCGCGATCGGCGAGCGCCCGGCCCCGACGCCGTGGCGCGATGTTCTGCGCGACGCGCGGACGGTGATCGTGCTCGAAGATGTGGGCAACCCGGACAACGTCGGCGGCCTGTTTCGCGCGGGGGCGGCGCTCGGCGCGGACGCCGTCCTGCTGTCCCCCGGCTGCGCCGATCCGCTCTATCGAAAGTCGATCAGGACGTCGATGGCGGCGACGCTGACGCTAGCGTTTGCGTCCGCCGAGCCGTGGCCGGGGGTGCTCGACGACTTCCGTCGTGACGGCGTCGAGGTCATTGCGCTGACGCCGTCAGGGTCCCGGACTCTCGAGGAGATTCCGCGCGTGCCGCGGATCGCGCTCGTCGCCGGCCACGAAGGTCGCGGTCTGAGCGAGGGCGCGCTCGCACGCGCCGATCGCCTGGTCCGCATCCCGATGGCGCCCGGCGCCGATTCGCTCAACGTGGTGACGGCCGTCGCGATCGCGCTGCACCGGTTCAGGCAGCCGCGCCTCGGTGGCACGACCCTTTAGGGTCGTCCTGCCCCGGACGAGGCTAAAACCTCGTCCCACCTCCGGCAGCCCTGAAGGGCTGCGCTACTCCTGTCTGAGGACGACGATCGGATCGACCCGCGTCGCGCGGCGAGCCGGGACGTAGCACGCGATGAGCGCGATCGCGGCGATGAAGACCGTCACCGCAACCATCGTCGCCGGATCGGTCGGCCTCACGTTGAAGAGCAGCGTGCCGAGCACCCGCGAAAGGAGCAGCGCGCCGACCATCCCCGCGACGAGCCCGATGCCGGTGAGCCTCGCCCCCTGCCGGAGCACCAGGCCGAGCACGCTCGAGCGGGTGGCGCCGAGCGCCATGCGGATGCCGATCTCGTGGTGCCGCTCGGACACGCTGTACGAGAGGATGCCGTAGGTGCCGATCGCCGCGAGCAGCAGCGCGAGCCCGGCGAACGCGCCAAGGAGCTGCGCGATGAACCGCGGCCGCGCCACCGACTCCCCGAACACGTCGCGCATCGTCCGGAGCTTCACCATCGGAAGCGCCGGGTCGGCCTCGCGCACGACCTGGCGCAGGCTCGGCGCGAGCGCGTCGAGCTCGAGGTCGGAGCGGACGACGACGTTCATGTTGGTGTTCACGAATTCACCGGCGGCAGGGCTGGCGGGGAGGCGCCCCAGCTGCTCGTAAAGGAAGTACAGCTCGCTGCCGACGGCTTGATCGAGCCCTCCCTGTTTCACGTCCTTGAGGATTCCGACGACGAGGAACCACGGCCTGTTCGGTCCTCCCGGCTTGATCCGCCTGCCCACCGGACTCGAGCCGGGATAGAAACGCTTCGCGAGCGCCTCGTTGACCAGCATCACCGGCGGCCCGCCTGGATCCGTGTCGGTGAAGGTGCGCCCCTCGACGACGGGAATGCCCATCGTTTCCACGTACCGCGACGTGACGGTCTGGTAGTAGTCGACGTTCGGGATGGGCCCGTCGGGCGGCGGCTTGGCCGTCGATCCCTCGAACTGGGTGTCGTTGGCGTTGACCAGCCGCAGCGGCGGCAGGCCGCTCATCGCCGCGGCGCTGTTCACGCCGGGAATACTGTCGATCCGGTCCAGCAGGCGCGTGAAGAACGCGGGACGCGAGGCCGGCTCCTGGTACTGCGCCCCCGGCAGCACGAGGCCGAAGGTCGACAGCCGCGCGCGGTTGAAGCCGGCATCCACGTTCATGAGGTTCCAGAAGCTGCGCAGGAGCAGACCGGCGCCCGCGACCAGGACCACGGCGAGCGCGACTTCGGCCATGACGAGCGCGCTCCGCGTCCGCGCGCGAGCCTTTCCGGTCGCCCGCGTCCCCCCTTCTTTGAGCGCGCCGTGCAGCAGCGACTCGCGGACGTGCAGCAGCGGCGAGAGTCCAAACAAGAGCCCCGTGAGAACTGCGACCACGAGTGTGAAGATCAAAACCAATGGATCGATCGTGATCTGCGCGGCGCGCGGGACGCTGTCGGGATTGGCGGCCAGGAGCAGACGCAGCCCCGCGTAGGCGAGGCCGACGCCGACGATCGCGCCCACGATCGCGAGCACGACGCCCTCGGTGAGAAACTGCCGCAGCAGCCGCGTGCGGCTCGCCCCGAGCGCCGTGCGGACAGCGAACTCGCGGTGCCGCGATTCCGACCGCGCCAGCAGCAGGTTCGCGAGGTTCGCGCAGGCGATGAGCAGGACGAACCCGACCGCACCCTGCAGAACCCAGAGCGCGGTTCTCACGCCGCCGATCATGTCCTCGTGGAGGCTGTCGATCCGGAACCGGTGATTCTTCGGATCGGGCACGTGCGTGTTCGGCGCGATCGTCGCCCACTGCTTGAGCAGCGTCTCGAGGTCGGCGCGCGCCTGACCGATCGACACGCCCGGCTTCGTCCGGCCGACGAGATACAGAAAATGTCCGCCGCGGCCGCCCGGGTTCTTCGGGTCGAGCGTGAACGGGCGCCAGAGCTCGACCTTCGAGTCGTGCACGTCGACTCCCGCAGGCATGATCCCGACGATCCGCGTCGGCACGCCGTTGACCGGGACGACGCGGCCGACCGCGCCGCGATCGGCCCCGAACTCCCGCTGCCAGAGCTCGTCGGAGAGGATGGCGACGCGCTCGGCCTCCGGCAGCGTATCCTCGCGCGTGAACTTCCGGCCGACGAGCGGGTTCACCCCGAGCACTTCGAGCAGTTCGTGGGTCACGATGACGCCGTTGACGCGGCTGGGCTGCTCGGTGCCCAGGTTGGCCCCGACCGCGCGGTATCCGCCGACGTTCTCGAACGCCTGGTTGTGATCGCGGAACTCCAGGAACTCCGGCGCCGAAATCCAGAACTGATCGAAGCCGAGCGCCGGGAACTGGCTGGTGATGAACATCAGCCGCTCCGGCTCGGGATACGGCAGCGGGCGCAGGACGACGCCGTTGACCACGCTGAAGATGGCGGTGTTGGCGCCGATGCCGAGCGCGAGGGTGAGCACGGTGATCGCCGCGAACCCGGGCGACTTCGCGAGGTTGCGCAGGGCGTAGCGGATGTCCTGGACCAGCGTCCCCATAGGCTAGATTAGACGACGTATTGCTAGAGAAAGGTTGGCCAATGTCGAGATATCTGCTCGTCCTGCTCCTGACCGCGTCGCCGTACCTCACGGCCGGGCCGCTCGCTGCCTGGGAAGATCCGGTTGCGACCTTCTCCATCCTCGGGTTCGACCCGGCCACCGGCGAGATTGGCGGGGCCGTCCAGTCGCGCGTCTTCTCGGTCGGCAACGGCGTCCTCTGGGCCGAGGCCGAGGTCGGCGTCGTCGCCACCCAGGCTATCGTGGACATCAGCTACGGCCGACAGGCCATCGAGATGCTCCGTACAAACCGAACGCCCGCGGAGATCGTCAAGGAGATCTGGGAGAAGGATCCAGATCCAAGACCGCAGGACTGGACGAAACAGGGCCGGCAGTTCGCCGTGATGAATGCGACAGGGGAGTACGCGGCGTTCACGGGCCCGAAGGCGACCTCGTGGGCGGGCCACAAGGGCGGGAAGTTCTGCACGGCCCAGGGAAACATCCTGGCGGGCGAGGCGGTCGTCGCGAACATGGTCAAGGCGTTCGAGGAGACGACGGGCCATCTGTCGCTCCGCCTGCAGGCGGCGCTGGAGGCGGGGCAGACGGCCGGCGGAGACACGCGCGGGATGCAGTCGGCCGCGATGCTGATCGTCAAGAAGGGCGGCGGCGTCTGGCTCAACAACGATACGGTCCTGCGGCTGCAGGTGGATGACAGCCCGGAGCCAATCAAGGAGATGCGGCGGCTGGTCGAGATCGCGGCGAAGCAGCGGGAACGGCGTATCAGAAGATAGCGCCTGCGAGCTGAAAAATGAGAACCGATCAGGAGGTAGGAGGTAGGAGGTAGGAGGTAGTGTGTATGCCGGACAGACGATCGATGATCGGCGCCGGGCTCGCGGCGGGGATTGGCGCGGCGGCGGGCGTCGAGGCGGCGCCGCAGCAGACACAGGAGAAGATCCTCGCCGAGATCGTGACCGCGCTGGGCCAGATCCGACGAGAGATGCAGACGTCACGCGAGCAGGCGAATCCGGGCCACGGAATCCTGGAGGCGATCCGCCAGCACCAGCGGACTTTCCTGAAGGCCGCGCAGAAGTACCCGGACTACATGGACGTCGGCCTTCGCGCCTGGGATGCGATCTCCGACTGGCACGCGCGCTTCGGCGTGCAGTGGAACGTGACGCGCCAGCCGGACGGCCGGTACGCGACGAGCTTCATGTTGACGACCTTCATCCTGCGGCCGGAGCAGGGCGAGGAGTACATCGGACTGCCGTACGACAGTAAGTAGTGGCTTCGACGACCATTGTGGATTGCTGATCGTGGATTGTGGATTGTGGAGTGCTATGGTGTGGCCATGAAAAAGCTGCTGCTGAGCCTCCTGCTGGGCACGGGCGCCGTCGTCTATGCGGCGCAGCCGGCCGACGTCACCGTCGCCTTCGTGAACGTCAGCGTGATTCCCATGGATCGCGAGACCGTCCTCGCCGATCAGACGGTCGTCGTCTCGGGCGGGAAGATCGCGTCAATCGGTCCGGCGGCGAAAGCGCAGGTGCCCGCCGGCGCGACGAAGGTGGACGCGAAGGGTAAGTACCTCATGCCCGCGCTCGCCGAAATGCACGCGCACGTGCCGGGCGGTCAGGCGCCCGACGCCGTCGTCGAGCGCGTGATCTTCCTCTACGCCGCGAACGGCATCGGCACGATCCGCAGCATGCTGGGGCACCCGCGGCACATTCCGCTGCGCGAGCGGCTGGCGAAGCGTGAGCTGTTCGGACCCCGGATGTGGAGCTCCGGCCCGTCGTTCAACGGTAACAGCGTCACGAGTCCAGCCGTCGCCACTCAGATGGTCAAGGATCAGAAGGCGGCGGGGTACGACTTCCTGAAGATCCATCCGGGCGTGTCGCGTGAGTCCTTCGACGCGATGGACGCCACGGCGAACAGCCTCGGCATCACGTATTCCGGACACGTGCCGCTCGACGTCGGCCTGCACCGCGCGCTCGAGGCGAAATACGCCACGATCGATCATCTCGATGGATACGTCGAAGCGCTCGCGCCGCCCGGATCGCCGGCGTCGCAGACCTTCGGGCTGAACCTGACCGGCGTCGTGGACGAGGCGAAGATTCCGGACCTGGTGGCGAAGACGAAGGCGTCGGGCGTGGCTCAGGTCCCGACCGAAATCCTGCTCGAGAACTGGCTGGGCCCGCAGTCGGCCGAGACGATGGCCGGCTGGCCGGAGATGAAGTACGCCCAGCCCGGCGAAGTGCAGAAGTGGACGGAGGTCAAGAAGAAGTACGACGCGTTTCCGGCTGAGGCGCGCCAGAAGCTCCTCACGATCCGGCGGCGCCTGATTAAGGACCTGCACGCGGCGGGCGTGACGATCCTCCTCGGCTCCGACGGGCCGCAGATCTGGAACGTGCCCGGCTTCTCCGCGCACCGCGAGCTGGGCACCTACGTCGCGTCGGGGCTGACGCCGTATCAGGCGCTCGTGACCGGCACGCGCAGCGTCGCGGCGTTCTTCAAGGTCGAGAAGGAAGCGGGCACGGCGACCGCCGGCAAACGCGCGGATCTTATCCTGCTGGACGCCAACCCGCTCGCCGACATCTCGAACACGATGAAGATTGCGGGCGTGATGATGGGAGGGAGATGGATGAGTCGAGAGGAGATCCAGAGGAGGCTCGACGGAGGTACCTGGTGAGGACAGGGAGAAAACCGGGTACGAGGAGACGCAGAGACACAGAGACGCGGAGACTCAAGCCCCAAGCCCCAAGCCCCAAGCCCCAAGCCCCAAGCCCCAAGC
>Ga0187893_10009758_pt1 | contig 14616 bp, 4 predicted proteins | sample MA1701074metaG_FD_139574 | JGI IMG/M metagenome (GOLD analysis project Ga0187893, IMG submission 139574) | White microbial mat communities from a basaltic lava cave in the Kipuka Kanohina Cave System on the Island of Hawaii, USA - MA170107-4 metaG ...
GACGGCGACGATGCTGTCGCCCTTGACGACGATCACTCCGCCGGGGATGGCGGTCCTGGCGGCGTCCATGGTGAGCACGTGCGCGTCGCGGATGATCAGGTCGGCACGCTCGGCCGCGGCCACTGAACCCGCCAGGCCCATGGCGGCGGCGAGCGCGGCGACGGCATGCTGCGATGACAGGGACATGAGCTTCCTTTCCCCGGGCTGAGCCCGGGTTCGGAGTGCAGCTTAGCCCAGCGGCGGCGGGTGCCGGAAGGCAGCGGCGCGTCCAGACGACCGGATCGATCTGGTCGACCGTGGCGATCAACTCGCCCGACGTTGCGGGCCTGCCGATCTCTCCGGCCTGGCGCCTCTCGGGTCCGCTGTTTGACGCGGCGCCTCGCCGGGATCTAGACTATGGTGGTTCCCTAATCAGTCTTCGTAAGCGGAGGGGCCGTTGCCGCCCATCCGAGTCGCCGTCTGGGACGGGTCGCGCCTGTGGGCCGAGGCGCTGGGGGAGTTCCTGTCCCGTGCGTCGAGCGTGCAGTTCGTGGGCTGCTGGCGGCGGCTCCCCGGTCCGGGTTCCCAACTCGCAGACGTCCTGCTCCTGGACGCGGAAACGGAGGCGTTCGCGGTGTGCGCTCGCTTGCGGCGGGCGGGCCCCCGGCCGCGAGCGATACTGATCTCGCGAGGCCGCGGCGGCCCCTTTGCGCTGCAGGCCCTCGAAAGCGGGGCCTCCGGCGTGCTCGGGCCTGACGCCGGCGTGAACGACCTGCTCAAGGCGATCCGCGTGGTTCACGAAGGGCAGATCTGGGCCGAAGGCGAGGTGGTCCGCCGCGGCGTCGAGGAGCTTGCAGCGCTTTGCGACTCGGACCGTCTGACCGACAACGCACTGGTCCGGCTCACCACCCGCGAGCGGGACGTAACCCGGCTCGTGTGTTCCGGCTGCAGCAACAAGAACGTCGCCCGGCGCCTCGAGATCAGCGCGGCGACCGTCAAGGCTCACCTGACGCGTATCTTCCAGAAGCTGGGCGTCCACTCGCGCACCGAGCTGGTCGCCGGCCTCCACAGGCGGCGGCCTACGACCAAGGTCACTGGCAGCAGCCAAAAGGCCAATTGACAGGCAGGTCGTCCCGTGGGAGTCAAGGCCGGCTCCCTCAAGGAGACGGCAATGGGACGTCGTGGTTCGCGGTTCGCCCTGGGCGCACTCGCGTGCGCCGTCCTGCCGTCGCTGGCCTGGGCGCAGAACCTGTCGGGCTGCGTCAGCCTGGCCGGCTCGGGGTTGCCGGGCATTACCGTGCACGCGGAGCCGGAGGACGGCTCCCCGGCCGGAAGCGCCGTCACCGACGGGAACGGGTGCTACGAGCTGACACTGGCAGACGGCGTCTACCTCCTGCGGGAGGACGGCGATTCCGACATACCGGCGGAGTACTGGCCCGACGTCAACGAGTTCGACCGCCACCTCGCGGCCCGTCTCGTGGTCGCAGGCGGCGTCCTGAGCCAGCCGGGGCCCAAGGACTTCCTGGTTGCGCCGGGCGGCTCGATCTCCGGGATCGTCACGGGGCTGGCGCCGGGGGAGAGCGCCTCGGTGGAAGCCCACGACGCGAGCTCAGGCCGCTTCCGCGGCGGTGTCGGATCCGACCCGACCACGGGCACCTACACCATCAGCCGCCTACCGGAGGGGAGCTATCGGATCCGCGTGATTCCCCCCTACTCGAGCGACCGCGCCCTGCGCTGGTACCACCCGAATGCGGCCGTCAATGCGACGCGCTCGAATCAGGCCTTCACCATCGTCCTCGGCCCGAACCAGGACGACGTTGGCCGCAACGTGGACCTGACGCCCGGGACCACCATCTCCGGGAGCGTCGCGTTGCCAGGGGACCCCGACTTCTCCAACACGGTGCAGATGCTGGGGATCAACGCCGTGGACCCGGCCACCCACGAGCACTTCGCATCGGATGGGCCGGACGCCACCGGCTTCTACGAGATCCGGAACCTGCCACCCGGAAGCTACAAGCTGCGGGTCAACACGGGCGCGACCGTCTACGTGCCGGTGTATTGGCCGAACACCCCCGACTTCAACAGCGGGGGTGTCGTGACCTCGCCGGACACGGGCGTGGACTTCTCGCTGCAGGCCGGCAACAGCATCTCGGGCCGGGTGTTCCTGGACCTCGACGGCGACAACGCCTTCGACGTCGGAATGGACCTCCCGCTGGCCGGCGTCGGGGTCAACGCGGATCTCTTCGACACCTGTTGCGGCGGCAGCAGCGGCTCGACGGTCGCGGACGGCTTCTACACGATCCGCGGCCTGACACCGCAGCGCTACCGGGTCCATGCGAACCCGCAGGGCAACCTGATCCCCGAGTACTGGCGGGACACGCCGTTTTCCGGCGACGCGACGCCGGTGAACGTCGCGCAGGGCGACGTTTCCCCCATCGACTTCGGGATCCAGGATGGGGCCAGCCAGGGCGTGCTGCGCGGGCGTGTCCTGAATCCCTCCGGGAGCGAGGGCATTTCGGGCGTCAGCGTGCGCATCCAGCGCTTCAGCGACCAGCAGGACCTGGTGCAGGCCAGCACCGACCTCGCTGGCAACTTCGCCATCGGCAACCTGCCGGCGGGCGACTTCAAGGTCCTCTTCGACACCCAGGGCTCCAACCTGGTGAACGACGAGGACCTGGTCGCCGAGTACTGGAACCGCTGCCAGGCCAGCCCGCAGCTCTGCGACCCCCAGACGATCTCCTTCGACGACACCAAGGTCGCCTATCCCAGCGGCCCCGGGGCTGGCGCGGACCTCGGCGATTTCCGCCTCACGCTCGGCGGCTCGATCGCGGGACAGGTGTGCGTGTCGGGTCAGCCCTGCGACGGCACCGGCCTGCCTCTGCCGGTATGGGTGCGGCCGGAGAGCTTCGTGAGCGGGGGGCCCGGCCTGCCCTTCCTGCCCCAGGCGAACGCCAACGCGGACGGCAGCTACCGGATCCGTGGGCTGCCCGGGCCAGCGTTGCCGGATCCGGGGACCGCCTACCGCGTCCAGGCGGATCTCCGGGGCGCCGGCTCGGATCTGATCCGTGCCTACTACGCCGAGCCCGTCCCACCGTCGGCCGCCGCTTTCGACGTCGGTCAGGCGACGCCAATCCTGGTCAATGCCGGCGCGCTCGCCGCGGGAAAGGACATCTACCTGTTCCCGGGCGGCTCGATCTCCGGGACCGTCTCGTGCAGCACAGGCGGATTCGGCGTCGGCGTGCCGATCTCGGTCCACCTTCAGGCCGGGGGACTGAACTTCTGGGGCAACGCCAGCAGCGGAAGCGACGGCTCTTACGTCGTCCATGGTTTGCCAGGCGGCTCCTATCGCGTCCAGACCGGCCTGCGCGGCCCCGTCACCTGCAACGTCAACGGCACGTTCACAACGCAGAGCCTGGCGAACACGTCGGTGTCGGGCCAGACGGTCAGCGCGGGACAGAACACGGGCGGGGTGGACTTCACCCTGGGCGCAGCCGGCAGCATCTCGGGCCGCGTGACCTTCGACCCCGGCACCGGTCCGGAGGGCGTGGTCAACATCCGCGTCGCCGCGTACGACTCCACGACAGGCGAGTTCTTCAGCGACGCTCATACCGCAGGCGGGCCCGATCCCCAGCAGTGGGGCGTCTACACCATCCACGCACTGCCCCTGGGCCGCCAGTACGAGGTCCGCGTGGAGACGCGCGACAACCCGGACGATCCGCAGTTCGCCAACTTCATCCAGGAGTCGCAGTCGCCGGTTCCCGCCGGCGGGCCGCTCACCGGAGATGTGGCCGGAATCGACTTCGCCCTCGAGCTGGGGGGAGCCATCCAGGGGCGGGTCGTCGACCAGGCGACCGCGCTGCCGCTGGTCGGCTCCAACGTCTGCGCGGAGGTCCCGGGGCCCGCCTTCGTGCGCACCTGCGACGACACGGATCAGAACGGCTTCTACATCGTCCGGGGGCTGTCCGAGGGCGACTATCGGGTCTCGGCCAGCGCGCCACCGCCGCCCAACAACAACTACGTCAGCGAGTGTTACGACGACGACGTGGGCTGCGGGGCGCATACGCCGGTCCACGTCGACGCCGTCACCGGCGGCGTGATCCTGCCTGTCGCGGGAATCGACTTCGCCCTCGCGGCCGGCAAGCGGATCAGCGGCCGCGTCACGTCCGGCGGCAGCGGGGTGCAGGGCATCCCGGTGTTCGCCCACGATGACGGGTTCTTCTCGCCTGCGCCGTTTACCGATTCGGCGGGCAACTACACCATCGTCGGCGTGGCTCCCGGGGTCTATCGCGTGACCGCCGATACCCTCGGGAGCGCGTACGCGCGGGGCCGGGCCGAGAACGTGGACGTCACGTCCTCGGACCTCCCCTGCACCGACGGGGCCGGCCGCAGCGACTGCGTGGACTTCGTGCTCGGGCCCGGCGGCAGCATCAGCGGCCGGGTGACTCGGAAGGTGGGCGGCACCGGAGTCGGCAACGTCAGCGTCGTCCTCACCGACTTCCAGACCGGGGAGCTGTACAGCGAGTTCGTCTACACGCTCCCGACCGACTTCAACGGCAACTACACGCTCTCCGGCCTCGCCGCGGGCAGCTACCGCGCCGGGACCGACCCCACCCCCGAGTTCCTGCCCGCCTATTGGCGGGAAGCCGTGCCGCACAGCGTGTATCTGCGGAACCAGGCCACGGCCATCGAGATCGACCCTGCGTCCCCTGACCCGCAGAAGGTCAACAAGACCGGCGTCGATCTCGAGCTCATCACCGGGGAGTTGATCGAGGGGCGGGTCTTCTTCGACCGCAACCAGAACGGCATCCAGGACCCGAACCCGGATCCCGACCTGGACGAGCCCGGTATCCCGAACCGCAACGTCGAGGTAGGGAGCTTCGACGGCCAGATCCGCTTCTTCGGCGTGCGGACAGACTCCAGCGGCGATTACAGCGCGCGGGTCCTGCCCACGCTGGACGGCGAGCCGACCGGCACGCCGATCCAGTACCGGGTCAGCCTTCACGCACAGGGGACCCCCTACGCCTCCGAGTTCTATCGGGCCCCCCTCGGCACCTTCCGTCACAGCAACGCCCAGCCCGTGACCGCTCCCGCGGCGGGGATCGACCTCTCCCTGGTCCTGGGGGGATCCATCACCGGAACGGTGAAGGAGGGCCTGTTCCCGTTGGCCAACATCGACGTGTCCGTCCAGCCCTTCGATGGCGACGGCTTCTTCTTCGGAGCCCGAACCGCGGCGAACGGCCAGTACCTCATCGACGGCCTGCCCCCGGCGGGCGTCGAGGCCGGCTTCCCGGGCACGTATCGGGTCCAAGCCACCGACAAGGAACAGGGCCTCTACGTCAACGAGTTCTGGGACGACCAGCTGTTCTCTGGCCTGGCCGACCCGCTTCAGGTGAACCAGCGGTCGAGCCCGGGCGACACCGCGGCGAGCCTTGCGGATTTCGACCTGGCCCGCGGCGGCGCCATCGAAGGCAGCGTGACGGGCCCCCTGGGACTCGTGGAGAACGCATCGATCGTGATCTGGGCCTACGATACGGGCGAGTGCTGCTTCGGCGGCGGCAACAGGAGGACGACGGGAGCCGAGGGCACCTTCCACGTGAGCGGCATCCCCGCCGGCATGGCGCTGCGGATCCGCGTGGACCCTCCTCCAGAAGGCAACCTGGTCCCCGAGTACTGGAACAACAAGCTCGACTTCAACAGCGCCGACCGAGAGCCCGGGCTGGGCCCGGGCGAGACGCGGACCGGCTTCAACTTCGCGCTGGACCAGGGCGGCCAGATCAGCGGCACGGTCCTCGACCCGAACGGGCAGCCGGTCCCCAACATGTTCGTGAACGCGCAGCCGTTGACTGCCGGCATTTCTGGAAACGGCACCAACACCGGGCCCGCGGGCGGAATGCCGCTGGGCGCCTACACGATCCACGGGCTCGCGCCGGGCCACTACGCCCTGGACAGCGGTCACAACGCGCCGTACACCGCCGAGTTCTTCGACGACAAGCCGGATCGCTTCGCGGCGGATCCCGTCCAGGTGACGGTCGGGACGCCGGGCCAGGCAGACTTCGTCCTCAACATCGTGCCCCTGGTCACCCAGCCGGCGGCGACCTTCACCGCAGCGCAGGGCGCGACGAACGTGCCGATCACGATCGCGACCGACGCGAGCCGCCTGGCGGGTGACGTCTGCGGGAGCGCGCCGTGCGCGCGCGTGGAATCCACGAGCCCGAACGTCACCATTGCCGGAAGCACGAACATCATCGGGGGGACCTTCAGCTTCAGCGTGAACGTCGCGGCCAACGCGCCCCTCGGCAGCTACAGCTTCACGATCGTCAACGACTTCACGCATCCCGACGGCGACAGCTCCGCTTTGGCCGTCAACGTCCTCGAGGTCACGCCAGGGGGTCCGGTCGGCACGACTGGGCGCCGTGTTCTGGTGGCCGACCAGGAGACCGGCACGGTGCGCGTGTACTCGGCGGCGAACGCCGAGTTGGCGCGGATCGCCTCCACCGCCTTCCCAAGCTCGATGGCGGCTTCGGTCACGCGGGTGGGCGGCGTGCTCGAGCCGGACCGCCGCTACGCCTACGTCGCCGGCAACCGCGCGCTCTCTATCATCGACTTACGGCTCGGCGCGGAGGTGGCGCGGCTGCCCTCGCCCGGCCTAGTTGGCCCCGGTGCCGTGGCTGCGACCGACACCCACGTCTACGCCGTGAGCCGCGAGCCGGGGGAGCACGACCTGATCCGTGTCTTCGACGCGCGTACTTGGAAGTTCGTCACCACCATACCGGTGGGCATCAATCCCAACGGCCTGGCCGTCGATCCCCAGGGGCGTTGGCTCTACGTGGCCAACCAGAACTCGAACTCGATCTCGGTAGTCTGCGCCGACGGCGGCACCTGCAGCGGATCGCTGCACGACGTGCTCCAGACCGTGGCGATGCCCCCCGCCGTCCAGAACTCGCCGCGGGGCATCGCTTTCCTGCCCGGCGGCTCCAAGGCCTACGTGGTCGCCCAGCGGAACACGTATGTGCTCGACACGGCGACCCGGACCTTCGACGACGCCAACGGGTCGGCCCCCGGCCTCGGCATCGGCACCACCGGGGGCGGCCAGGGGTTGATCGAGATCGTGACCGACACAACGTCGGCGAAGGTCCTCGCCTACGTGGGTGAGGGGGGTGGACAGGTCAAGGTCATCGACACGCTGGACAACACCATCCTGCGCACCATTCCCACACCCACGCTGGACCTCTTCCGCCTGCGGGCGACTCCCGACGCGTTGTTCCTCGCCTACGGGTCCTCCAAGGACGTGTACGTGGTGCCCACGGGCGGCATCGTGGCCGGCGACCCGCTGACCTTCACGCGCGTCGTGCACGACACCGGTCCGACCACCGGGGCGCTCTTCCCAGGCGCGCTGCTGGTGGTGGACGAGCCCGGGCCGCCGACAGGCCCCACGGTCGGCAGCCCGAGCGCCCCGACCGCACACCCCAACGACAGCCTGACGGTCGCGGGGACGGGGTTCGACTCCACCGAGTTCTTCCCGACCGTGTGGCTGGCCGGCTCGCAGACGCGTCTCCAGGTGACGGGTGTCACAGGAAGCCAGCTCGACGTCACCGTGCCCGACGACACGCCGGCTGGCACGTACCGGATCGCAGTAACCAACGCCCGGACCGGAGACAACCACAGCGGCATCAGCACCGCCACGCTCCGGATCCTGCCGAAGGCCGGCTATCTGCCCAGTCAGATCGTGCTGGCCACCGGCGACGGGAACGGCGAGGTCCGCGTCTTCGAGACGGATGGGGACATCGATTCCATCGAGGGCATGGAGGCCGAGCCGGGGGCGCTGGCCCTCACGCCGGATGGCAGGCGTGGGGTGGTCCAGATGCAGTACGGAGGCGCCCAGACCCGCTGCGACGAGCTGCCGAACGAGTTCGCCGACATGCTCGTCTTCAGCCTCGAGAGCGGCCCGAACTTCCGGAAGGTGCTGCCGGGCGTTCGCCTCCCCTACATGCTGGGCGGCTTCGAGTCGCCGACGGTCACCTCGAACCCCAACGGCACCTTCGTGTACCAGCCCAACCGGTTCCAGAGCGACACCGTGTCGGTGATCGACCCCGCGGTCCCCCAAGAACTGGACGCCGACACTAATGCGCCTCAGACCTATCCCAATGCGAGCATCTGCGATGAGTTCGCGATCGGCACTAAGTTCCCCGCCGGCCTCACCCGCATCCATCTCGACGCCGAGCCACTCGACCTGAACCTGGCGCCCAACGAAGCCTCGGCCACGCCGGACGGCAACCTGCTCTACGTGGTCAACCAGGGCCCGGGCAACGTGCTGTTGAGCCCGACCACACCGGGCAGCGTCAGCCTAATCGACGCCGTCAGCCGACAGGTGAAGGCCAGGATCACGAAGTATGGGCTCCAAGGGAATCGTCGCAGCTTCGGCCTGCTGGGCAACGTCGCGGCCTCGCCCCGTGGCGACCTCGTCTACGTGACCGGATTCGACGCCGACGGCACGCCGTCGCTGTTCGTCCTGAAGGCCGGCGTGTTTCAGGACACGGAGGCCTCGTTCTCCGAGCATGTGACGCTGCATTCGTCGTTCGGCGTCGAGCTGCCGCGCGGCCTCACGGTCAGCCCGGACGGCAGCCGCATCTACGTCATGGCGCGCCTGGATGGCACGCTGCACGTCTACGACCGCGGCCAGGCCCAGCCACCCACGCACTCCCTGGGAACCATGATCCCGCTCAGCCCCGGAATCGGCGCTGCTGCCGTGGCCGCGGCGGACGGGCTGCTGTACGTCGCCAACGGTTTCCGCGACGTGCTTCACGTGGTGGACATGGCCACCGGCGTCAACGTCGCCAACCTGGCCGGGCCGCTGGCGACCACGGATGTGGCCGTCCAGGCGGCCAGCGGGCCGCGGGTCGATTCGGTCACCCCGGGCTCCGGGCCGGAGGGTGGGGGCACGCCCGTCACACTGACCGGCGCGAACTTCCTGGCGGGCGCCACGGTGACCTTCGGGCCGGACCCGGACCCGAACCCGGCCACCAACGTCAGCGTGCCCAACTCCTTCACGATCACGGCCACGGTCCCGGCGGGCACCGGCACCGACCTCCGCGTGATGGTCTGCAACCCCGACAGCCAGTGCGGCAGCAAGCCGGGGGCCTTCGATTACGAGGGCGACAGCACGGATCCCGTCTACACGACGCCGCCCTACGTGGCGAGCCAGAACCTCGTCAACAACCAGGTCACGGCCGAGATCCGATGGATCACCGACGAGGCCTCCAGCTCCTGCGTCTCGATCGACACGACGCCGGTCTTGTCTTCCTGCACACCCGACGCCAGCTTCGTGACGAGCCACCTCGTGGCGGTGGGCGGTCTCGCGCCCGGCACGCTGTACCACTTCCGCGCGACCTCGGCCGACGTCTCGGGCAACGACGCCGACTCCGCGGCGTCCTCGTTCACGACGATCAGCTTGCCCGACACGACCCCGCCCCAGATCACGTCGGGCCCCATCGCCTCCACCACCCACGACTCGGCCCTGGTCCAATGGCTCACCGACGAGCAGTCCTCGAGCCTGGTGGACTACGACGCGATGATCGACGGGAGCTTCACCCAGACACAGGCCGGCGCCTCGGGAACCAGCCACGCCGTCTCGCTGAGCGGCCTCCCGGCCAACACACCCCACGAGTACCGCGTCCGCTCGACGGACGCCAGCGGCAACCCGCGCGTCTCCGGGACCTTCGGCTTCACCACCAGGCCGGTGCCCGACACGATCCCGCCGGACATCCTGCCGCCGGGGACGGCCGCGGACGTGACCGTCTCCTACCTTTCCAACAACCTGGTGATCCTCACCTGGCAGACCGACGAGCCCTCCACCAGCTTCGTCAACTACGGCGTTTCCTCGATCCTCGAGAACGGCGTGGTGGACGTGAGCCTGGTGACCACCCACCTCGTGTTCCTGACCAACCTGCAGCCGAACACCAGCTATGGCATCCAGGTCGGCTCGACGGACGCCTCGGGGAACACGGATTCGACGGGTGATCCATTCGCCGGCGCCTCGCAGGCCCAGGGCATGACCCTTCTGGAGACGGACCGCCCCATGGGCGTGGTCACGCTGCGAGCGGGGACGTTCCTCAACCAGACGGTGGCCGCGGCGGGCTTCACCACCCCGGAGGCTCCGGACGCCACGCCGCCGACACTGCTGACCGCGCCCACGGTCACGCCGTCCTTCGACCGGGTGCTGATCCAGGCGTCCACCGACGAGGCCGCCAGCCTGCTCGCGCAGTACAGCGCCAGCGGGTTTGCAGCGTCCGCCTTCGAGCCGAGCTTCACCCAGCAGCCTAGCCTGCTGATCACCGGCCTCGCCGGGGGCACGACATACGACCTGAGCCTCGTGTTCACAGATCCCAAGGGCAACGCGACTCCCCCGATCAGCCTGCAGTTCACGACACCGGCAGCGCCAGACACCGACCCGCCGACCATCAGCGACGTCGTGGTCTCCGGCATCACGGCCCGGGCGGCCGTGGTGACGTGGACCACGAGCGAGCCGGCCGACAGCGGGGTCCGCTTCGGGCCCCAGGGCCAGGCCCCGCTCGGTGAGGCGGGCCTGCTCGGCCTGCGCTTGTCCCACTCGCTGGTCCTCACGAACCTCGCGCCTGCCACCACCTATGCCCTCGAGGTACGCAGCCGCGACGCCAGCGGCAATCTCAGGGTTGCAACCGGCCCCGGCTTCACCACCGCGGCGCTGGCGCCCGTGGTCACGAGCCTCACGCCCAACCTGCTGGCCCAGGGCGCCAGCGCCGTCGTTGGCTTCAACGGCGAGCGCTTCGAGCCGGGCGCGATGGTGGACTTCGGCCCCGATGTCACCGTGAACGGCGTGGTGGTCAACCCGCTCGGCACCCGGCTCGACGCCGACGTGACCGTCGCAGCCAGCGCGACGACCGGTCCTCGCTCCGTCCTGGTCACGAACCCCGTGAGCACGCTGACGGCCAGCGCCGGCTTCAGCATCGTGGACGAGTCCGCCCCCCTGGTGACCATCACGCAGCCGCCGGCCCAGGTGACCACGGCGAACGTGACGGTTCAGGGGACGCTCAGCGAGCCGGCGACGGTGACGGTCAACGGCCTGCCGGCAACCGTGAGCAACCTCGCCTTCTCGGCCGACCTCACGCTCGTGCCGGGCACCAACACCATCACCGTCACCGCAACCGACGCCGCTGGCAACGTCGGCTCCGCGACGCGCACCGTCAAGCTGATGCAGGTCAGCCTGTCCGACGCCGCCCCGGTGGCCGAGGACGCCGGCTCCGCCTCCTTCAGCCTGACGCTGTCGGCACCGAGCGCTTCGCCCGTGACCGTGACCTACCGGACCCTGGACGGCTCGGCCCAGGCGGGCAGCGACTATGCCGGCACCAGCTCTGGTAGCGTCATGATCCCGGCCAACACCACGTCGTATCCGCTGCCGGTGAATATCCTGGACGACGCCACGGACGAGCCCGACGAGGACTTCAGCGTCGAGCTGACGGGCGCCACGGGCGCGGCGGTCGTGGGCAGCCCCGGCTCGGCCACGATACTGGACAACGATGCTCCCCCCACGGTATCCGTCGCCGACGCCGGCAGCCTGGCGGAGGGGAACTCCGGGACGCGGAACGCCACCTTCACGGTGTCCCTGAGCGCGCCGAGCGGCCACACGGTGACCGTGGACTACCAGACCGCGGACGGCTCGGCCCAGGCGGGCAGCGACTACGTCGGGGCGACCAGCAGCGTGGACATCCCGCCAGGCAGCACCTCGCAGCCGGTCCAAGTCGCCGTCAACGGCGACACCAGCTTCGAGCCGGACGAGACCTTCTTCCTGGATCTCACCGGCGCCACCAACGCCACGCCGGTCGCGCCCACCCGGGGCGGCGCCACCATCCTCAACGACGACGCCGAGGGGCCGGCGCTCTCCATCTCGGACGTCACGGTCCTCGAGCAGGCCGGTACCCGGAGCCTAGCCGTCTTCACCGTGTCGCTGAGCCCCCCCAGCACAGGCGTAGTGACGGTCCGGTACACGACCGCCGACGGCAGCGCGCCCGCTGCGTCGGGCGACTACACGGCGGACTCGGGCACGCTGAGGTTCCCGCGCGGGGTGACATCCAGGACGCTGCGCATCGGGCTTGTGGGCGACAACCTGCTCGAGGGAGACGAGCACTTCTTCGTCAGGCTGAGCGATCCGGTGGGGGCCTCGATCGGCGACGAGATCGGGCGAGCGAGCATCCGTGAGCTGAGCCTGGTCATCGACGACGCTTCGGTGGCCGAGGGCGATGGCGGCTTCAGCGATGTGTCCTTCGCCGTTCGCTTGTCGTATCCGGCGGAGGCGCCCGTGACCGGGCGGTATGCCACCGTCGACGGCACCGCCGCGGCGCCCAGCGACTACCAGCGCACACGCGGTAGTCTGTTGATACCGTCAGGGGCCAGTTCTACGACGGTCACGGTGCGGGTGAGGGGCGACGGCGTGGTCGAGGCCGACGAGACCTTCCTGGTCGAGCTGAGCGGTATCAGGCGGGCCGTCGTAGCCGACGGCCAGGCCGCGGGGACGATCCTCAACGACGACCCGTGACCCGCGCTCAAGGTTGGGATTCGCTCAGCTCAGGCAGCGAGTGCCGCTGCGTCCTCAGACCACGGCGACCTTGACGCAGTTGATCGGCGGCAAGGAGTCGAAGACGCAGCTCCAGGATTCGCCGGCGTCGCGGCCCATCCAGAGCTGGCCGGTGGTGGTGCCGAAGTAGAGCGCCGGCGTGCGGAGCGAGTCGATGTCCATGGCGTCGCGCAGCACGGTGAAGTAGCTCTCCTGCTTCGGGAACCCCTTCTTGAGGGACGCCCAGGACTTGCCTCCGTTCTCGCTGCGCCAGACGGCGGGCTGGCCGCCCGGGCAGGTCCGTGTGGCCGGCTCGAGCGGGAGCACGTAGACGGTGTCCGCGTCCTGCGGGTGCACGACGATCGGGAAGCCGAAGTCGGACGGCAGCCCCTTGGCGATCGAGTACCAGGTGTGGCCGTGGTCGTCGCTGCGCAGGACGCCGATGCCCGGACGCGGGCCACCCGGGCCGTCCCACTCCGCCCACCCTCCGTGGTTCTGCATGTAGAGGCGCCCCGGAGCGTCGGGGTGGCCGACGATCTTGTGCACGCACTGGCCGAATTCGGGGTACGGGTCGGGCTGGAACCCGGCCCCCACTCCGGCGTTCGAGGCCTCGAAGGTCTTGCCGCCATCGTTGCTCAGGTAGTGCCCACCGGTCGAGATGCCGAGGTGCATGCGGTTCCCGTCGCGCAGGATCGTGTGCAGGCAGAGCCCGCCGGCGCCCGGCTGCCACTTGCGCGCGTGATCGTGGTTGCTGATGCCGTCCACCATCCGCCACGCGTCTCCACCGTCCTCGCTCCGGAACAGGGCAGCCGGCTCGACGCCGCACCAAAGCTCCTTCTTGCCGTCGCCCGACGCGAAGGACCAGATGTTGGCGAGAGCGCGGCCGTCGTCCTTGGGGAAGGCCGGCGCGGACTTCGTCTCCTTGAAGCTCCTGCCGCGGTCGGTCGAGCGGAGGACCTTCATTCCGAAGAACGGGTTGCAGCTCGACCCGTATACCGTCGGCCTGCCCCGCGTGTCGACCAGCGCGGCATAGACCGCCACGCCCGGCGCGAACGGGCCGCGCAGGTCGAAGCTGTGACGCCGCTTCGACGACTCGGCGACGAACAGGCCCTTCTTGGTTCCGATGGCGAGGATCACGCGCTCCGGCATGTCGGATCAGCCTCCCGAGACCGCGGGGATGATCGCGATCTCATCTCCGGTTGAAAGCGGGGTCTCGAGCCCCGCCAGGTCGCGCACGTGGGACGTGTTGACGAACAGGTTCACGTGACGGCGCACGGCGCCCGTCTCGTCGCAGATGCACCGATGGAGCGCAGGTTGGGTCCTGGCCAGCTCCTCCAGCGCTGCGCGCACGGTGGCCGCCCCGACCTCCAGCCGCTGCTCTCCCCCGCAGTACGGACGGAGCGGACCCGGCACGTGGAGTCTGACCGCCACGTCGCCAAGCATATCTCGCACCCGCGTCCGGTTCGGCGGTGCCCGTGCTAGGCGAGGCGCCGCGGCGACTCGCTGACTCTGCGCGAGAACGCTGGTGCCGGAGGTGGGACTTGAACCCAGACCCCTCCTCCACAGCATCCGAGCCATCCCCTTCGGTCGCTGAAAACGCAGGCACTCCCGCCGAGCATACCGGCGCGCCTGTGGATGGAGTGCACCGAGCGGACGCAGTTGAGGGACAAAGGGGGGACAACGAGACGAACGGGGAGGCCGAGTGACTCGCCGCTCCTACCGTGGCTCAGCTTACCGCCTCCGTCGCCTCCGTGGCCAAATCGCTGAGGGGCGAGTCGCCGCGTTTCATGATTGCCGCGCGGTCGGCACCTTCTCCGGACGGGCGCCGAGGGCCTCGGTCAACATGAGCTGATGGACGAAATGCCTCGACAGGGACAGACGGGACGTCCGGGCGTTTGTACCCGGACGCCCCGCCAACGCCTACTGGGCCGCCGACGGTCCTCGATGCCCTGGGGGCAGGCCGGACGCGAAGCCCGTTACCGTGAGATGTTCTCGTACAGCAAGGGGGAGGCTCGACGCGAGGAAGGCCACTACAATGGCGAGGGCACCCA
>Ga0187893_10009760_pt1 | contig 14611 bp, 14 predicted proteins | sample MA1701074metaG_FD_139574 | JGI IMG/M metagenome (GOLD analysis project Ga0187893, IMG submission 139574) | White microbial mat communities from a basaltic lava cave in the Kipuka Kanohina Cave System on the Island of Hawaii, USA - MA170107-4 metaG ...
CCTCGCCGGGCGCCGCGAGGGCGGCGTGTTCAACCTGTGCGCCCCCGCCGATGGGTTCGAGATGCGCGAACTGCTCGATGCGTGCGCAGCCGCGGTCGGTGCGACCGATGCGACGTATACGTTCGTCCCGGAGGCCTTCCTGCTCGAGCACGGCGTCTCCGACGACGAGCCGGTGCCGTACTGGGTGGGCACGCGCTACGGAGCCTTGCGCCGCTTCGACCCGTCGAAGGCGTTCGCCGCCGGCCTCGTGACCCGGCCCATCGAGGAGACCTTCCGCGATTGCTGGGCATGGGACCGCGCCCGCGTACAGGAGCCGCTCGGGGTGGGTCTCGAACCCGAGCGCGAGGCTCAGCTCCTCTCCGCCTGGAACGACGCAAGGCCGTCCTCGGGCCCGCGTAGACTTCGGACACGTGGCCGAGATCCGCATCGTCGTGACGAAGGACGGGCCCTACCGCGTCGAGGGCGACGTCCCCGTGCTGCGCGCGGCGATCGTGGAGACCGACCGCGGTGAACCGATCGCGTGGCAGGACGGTCCCGAGTTCGAACGACCGGACGAGCCGAGCCTCGATCTCTGCCGGTGCGGGAACTCCTCGTTCAAGCCGTTCTGCGACACGACGCACGAGCGGATCCCCTACGACGGGACCGAGACGGCCGACCGCGGTCCGATCTCCGGTCGTCGACAGGCATGGCAGGGAGCCGGCGATCTGGTGCTGTACGACGACCTCTCGCTCTGCTCGAAGGCGGGGTTCTGCCGAAACGCGCGGACCGGCGTGTGGGAGATGCTCGACGATGCGGGCGACTCTGCCGTGCGCGAGGAGCTGATCGCGATGGTGGGTCGATGCCCCTCGGGCCGGCTGGCGCACGCGCTCCTTCCCGACCCGGAGCCGGTGGAGGTCCACTACCGGCCCTCGATCGGCGTCGAGCCCGACGGGCCGTACCGCGTCCGGGGCGAGGTCGCGGTCGTGTCCGAGGACGGCTCAACCTACGAGGTCCGGAACCGGCAGGCGCTCTGCCGGTGCGGCCACTCGAGCAACAAGCCGTTCTGCGACGGCTCGCACAAGCTCGTCGGCTTCCGGGACCCCGCGACGCCCGGATGAGCGAGGGGGACCGCCCGTGAAGGTCGAGTCGGTCACGCCGATCCTCAACGTCTCCGACCTCCGGGGAAGCTTCGAGTGGTTCGAGAAGCTCGGATGGACGAAGGGATGGGAGTGGTGCCCGCCCGACGCCGATGAGCCGGTCTTCGGCGCCGTGGCCTCCGGGGACCATGAGATCTTCCTGTGTCTCGATGATCAGGGCGGGCGGGGTGAGCACGGGGCCTGGATGTCGCTCTGGGTCGACAACGTCGACGCGGTGCACTCCGCCTGCGTGCGCGAGCGTCTCGAGGTGATCTCCGAACCCGACGACAAGCCCTGGGGCGTTCGCGAGATGCACGTGCGTCACCCGGACGGACACGTCTTCCGCGTCAGCGCGGAAACGCCCCACGAGCACCCGCACGGATAGCGCGAGCGATGGCGACGCGGGTCAGGACGTCGGAGCCCAGCTCGAGCGGTCGCCCTCGGGCACGAAGCGTCCGAAGGCCTCGGGGAAGTGCGTGGGGCAGACGAGGCGCCCTTCACGGTCGATGCGTTCGAGCCACGCGGCGCGCGTCGCGGCCGCACGTGGGGGATCGCCGTCGCTCGTTCCGCACACGCCCGGCTGGAGCAACTGCACCGGGTGATTGACGAGGTCTCCCGAGACGAGCGCCCGGGCCTCCGCCGAATCGACGGTGACGACCTGGTGACCGGGCGTGTGTCCCGGCGCGTGGTGGACCGTGAGCTCGCGCGTGAGCGTCACGTGATCCTCCGACCGCTCCAACACGCCCGCTCGCTCCAGCGGCTCGAGCACCGCGGCGAAGATCGCCCGATCCTCCTCGTCTTGCGTGTTCGCCATCAACGCCCAGTCGGCCGAGTGCACGAGGTACCGCGCGTTCGGGAACAGCGGCGTCGTCCCGGCCTCGGCCACGGTCCACCCCAGGTGGTCGTCGTGGACGTGGGTGATGACCACCTCGTCGATCTCCTCGGGTGAGATCCCGGCCGACGCCAGTTCGTCCGGCAGCCGTCCCCGGGTGGCCGACCACGCGAAGGCCGGGGCCGACGCCCCGCCGATCCCCGTATCCACCAGCACGGTGCGCCCATCCGAGCGAAGGACGAAGCAGTGGACGTGCAGCCGCCAACGGTCGTCCTGGCCGAACACCTCCGGGTAGCGCCGGCGCGTCTCGGCCCACACGGCATTCGAGGCCCCGGGGAAGTCCTGCATGCTCGGCGCGCTCGCGAGCACGATCGCGTCGCACAACGCGACGACGTCGACGCGGCCGACCCGCAACGACCCGTGCGGCATCTAGCCGGTGGTTTCCTCGGCGGCGGACAGATCGGGGATGGGCTCGACGTCCGGGTCGAGGCCGGCCGACCGCCGGGCCCGGCGTGCGCGGAGCTGGTCGTAGCACGCCTCGAGCTCGCCCTCGATCTCCTTCAGCCGAGCTCGTTCGCGCGTCGAGGCCTCGCCGCGCGATTCCTTGTCGAACAGCGCGTGCTCCTCGTGCGCGAGCTCCTCGATCTGGTCGATGAGCTCCCGGTCCTCGCCCGCCATCTCGCGGGAAGCTTAAACCTCGACCGGCTCGGTCCGTGCAGCGCGTCGGACCTCGGCGGCGTGCACGCGCCCGGGGATGAACCGGTTGGCGATCACCGCCGCGAGCAGCAGGACCGTCCCTCCCACCATGAGTGAGAGCCGGAACCCGCTCATGAACGACTGCCGGAACGCGTCGGCGACCGCGGCCCGTTGCCCCGGTGGCAGCGTCGCCAAGAGCGACGGATCGAGGTCGCCGTGACCGGCCGCGGCCTCGATCGTGGCGCTGGTCTCCGAAGGGAGCCCGATCGCTCCGAGCGCCGGCTCGAGCGTCCCGCGCAGGCGGGTCGTGAGCAATGTGCCGAGCAGAGCGATCCCGAACACGCCGCCGACCTCGCGGGACGTGTTGGTCATCGCCGAGCCGAGCCCCGCGCGCTCGGGCCCGACCGCGTTCATAACGGCGGCGGTCATCGGGGCCATCGTCGAACCGATCCCGTGCCCCATCATCACGAAGACGGGCAGCATCAGCAGGTACGGCGTGTCCACCTGCAGACGCGACAGCAGGAGCAGACCGCTGCCCGCGAGCAACAGCCCGTAGGTCATCGGGATCCGCGACCCGTGCCGGGACGCGTACCTGCCGGCGTACGGAGCCGTGACGATGATCACGGCCGTCATCGGCAGGAAGCGCACCCCGGCCTCGAACGGCGTGTAGCCCCGGATGGACTGCATGTACAGGGACATGAAAAAGAAGGTCGCGAACATCCCGAGGGAGACGCTGAACGCCACGGCGTTGCCGGCGGAGAACGAGGGGATCTTGAAGAACGCGAGCGGCAGCATCGCCTTCGGGCTGCGTCGTTCGAACATCAGGAACACGATGAGCAGCACGCCGGCGGTGACGAGCGAGCCGAGGATCAGCGGGTCGCTCCACCCGCGCTGGTTCGCCTCGATCAGGCCGTAGGTCGCGAAGAACAGGGTCGCGGACCCGAGGACGAGCCCGGGGACGTCGAGCTCGCGCGTGACCTCCGAGGTGGATTCGCGGACGGTGCGGATCGCGACGAAGAAGGCGACGATCCCGATCGGCACGTTCAGGAAGAACACCGACTGCCATCCGAGCTGCTCCACCATGAGGCCGCCGACGGTCGGACCGAGCGCGAGCGCGACCCCCGACATCCCCGCCCACAGTCCGATCGCCTTGGCGCGCTCGTGCGGTGGGAAGGTGACCGTGATGATCGTGAGGGTGCCGGGGAGCAGCAGCGCCGCCCCCGCGCCCTGGAGCGCTCGTGCGGCGATCAGCTGCCCGGTCGAGTCCGCGAACCCACAGAGCGCCGAGGCGGCCGTGAAGAGCACGAGCCCCGTCAGGAACAGGCGCTTGCGCCCGTACCGATCCCCGGCGATCCCGCCGGTGAGCAGGAGTGACGCGAACACCAGCACGTAGCCGTCGACGATCCACTGCAGCCCGCTCACGCCCGTTCCGAGCTCTCGACTGATCGTCGGCAGGGCGACGTTCACGACGGTGTTGTCGAGCATCGCCATGGCCAGGGCGAAGCACATCGTGAGAAGGACGATCACCTTCTCCCGCGCGTTGTCGCCCTCGAATCCCAGCACGAAGATCAGCCTCCGAACGCCGGCGTGAACCTACTGTACGGGTGCAACCGGTGGGGCCGGAGGGGTGTTCCCTAGGTTGCGGAGATCGCGTCGTGGGCGACGACGGCCAGGTCCTGTCCGGCGTCCATGGGTTGCCCGGAGAACTCGAACAGGAGCCAGAAGATCTCGTCGTCCTGCCACATGCAGATCGTCCCGGGTGCGACGCTCTCGACGGGGGCACAGATGTAGGTCACGCCCTCGATCAACTCGCTCGTCTTCCTCGAGTCGTCGAGCGACCCGCTGGCACCGATCCCGGAGTCGAAGCCGGTCGCGAACTGGTCGAAGGCCTCATCGGTCGTGGGGACCGAAGCATCATGGATCCAGATCAAGGCCGACGTCGGTGTGCCGTTGCCGTACAGGGCCATCTCGCCCTCGATCCCGAAGCCCTCGGCCTCCGCCGCGAACCCCTCGACGGCGATGGCGGTCTGCTCGTTCTCGATGAGCGCGAGCCCTCCGAACCCGTCGGGCATCGTGACGGCGGCCCCTCGGTTGAGGAACCACCATGCGCCCGCGATCGCGGCGACCGTGAGGACGACGACCCCCAAGATCGTGCCGACGCTCCGGGTCGGCGTCGGCGCGGGCAGGTCGAACGGGCCAGGGCTGGGTGTCCACGCGGAGGGCGATCGCGGTGATCCGTACGTCGGGGGTGGCGCGAGGGGCGGGCGGTGCGTGACCTCGGCCGGCGCTCCCGCCGCGCCCGGTGGAGGCGCCATCGCGCCGAAGGGTCGGTAGCACTGCCAGCAGAAAGCCGCCGTGAGGCCGTTCGCCGCCCCGCATCCGGGGCAGGTTCGCTCGTCGGACCCGTGGTCCGGACGGTCACTCGGGGTGGTCGGGGCCTGCATGGCGATCTCGGTACGTATCGGCAGACGGAGGTCGTGCCTGAACCGAGGGGCTGAGCGCTCAGGTCCGGCGGTAGACCCGGACCCCGAGGAGGTAGAAGAAGGCGAGCAGCCCGGCGGCCCACGCGGCCGACTGCCACAGGAGCGTGCTGAGCGCGGGGAGGTCCTTGAACAGCGGGCTGTCGCTCTCCGTGATCAAGTCTCCGAGGGTCAACACACGGACAAGGTCGACCCAGATCGTCACGGGGTTGTTGTCGGCGATCGGCTGGAGCCAGGCGTCGAACGTCTCGGGGGGGACGAACGCCGAGCTCACGAACACGAACGGGAACACGACCGTGAACAGCGCCGCCTGGACGGCCTCGATCGTCTTCAGCGAAAGGCCGGCGAACGCGGACACCCACGTGAACACGTACCCGACGCCGATGATCACCACGAACGCGAACAGCGCCTCGAGCACGCTCGTGTGGATCCGGTACCCGACGAGGTAGGCGACGACGAGCATCAGGACGGTCTGGAAGCCGACCGACACCGTGTCCGCCGAGGTCCGACCGGCGAGCACCGCGGAGCGCGCCATCGGCAGCGAGCGGAACCGGTCGATCAGCCCCTTCTGCAGGTCGTCGGCCAGCCCCACGCCGGTCTGCGTGGCCGCGAAGATCCCGGTCTGCACGAAGATCCCCGGCATCAGGAAGTCGACGTAGGAGATGGTCCCGGGCAGGAACAGCTCGAAGGCGCCGCCGAAGACGAACACGAACAGCAGCACGAACATCACGGGCTGGATCGTCGAGAACACGAGCAGGTCGGGTTTGCGCAGGTACGTGGTGAGGTTGCGCTTCGTCATGACCCACCAGTCCGAGACGGTGTTCGCCACGAACCCGGGAGCCTTCGGCGGGCTGGACGTGGTCACGCTCATGCCTGCTCCCGCTTCCGCTCTCGCTTGCGCGAACGGCCGCCGTCCTGCGAGGGCTCCTCAGCTTCGGCGGCGCTCTCCGCGGCGTGGCCCGTGAGCGTCATGAACACGTCGTCCAGCGTCGGACGGCGGAGCGCGATGTCGGCGAGCCCGATCCCCTCCGCGTCGAGCCGGCGCACGGCCTCGGTCAGGATCGCCGTCCCGTCGCTCCCGACCGGCACGTTGATCTCGCCGCTGTTGTTGTCGACGTTCCCACCGCCTGGACCCAGACCGAGCACGGCGCCGGCCGCCGCGGCGGCGCGCTCACGTTCCGCGACGCGGATCGCAAGCACCTCGCCGCCGACGCGCGCCTTCAGCTCGTCCGAGGTGCCCTCGGCGATGACGAGCCCTAGGTCGATCACCGCGATCTTGTCCGCGAGCTGGTCGGCCTCGTCCAGGTACTGCGTCGTCAGCAGGAGCGTGGTCCCTTCCTTCACGAGCTCGCGGATGATGTCCCACATCTCGAGGCGGCTCCGAGGGTCCAGGCCCGTCGTCGGCTCGTCCAGGAACAGGATCTGCGGGTTCCCGACGAGGCTCGCCCCGAGGTCCAGCCGTCGCCGCATGCCGCCCGAGTAGGTCTTCGCCGTGCGGTTGGCCGCGTCCGAGAGCTCGAACCGCTCGAGGATCTCGGCGCCGCGACGGCGCGCCTCGGCGGCCGGGATGTGGTACAGCCGCCCGACCATCTCGAGGTTCTCCAGGCCCGTGAGATTCTCGTCCACCGCGGCGTTCTGCCCGGCGAGCCCGATCACGTGGCGGAGCTGCTCGGCCTGCCGAACCACGTCGTAGCCCGCGACGGTCGCCCGCCCGGCGTCCGGGTGCAGCAGCGTCGTGAGGATGCGCACTGCCGTCGTCTTCCCGGCGCCGTTCGGGCCGAGCAGGCCGAGGACCGTGCTGGGCGGGACCTGCAGGTCCACTCCTCGAAGCGCCTCGACCTTGCCGAACCGTTTCTCGAGACCCTCGACGTCGATCGCGGCGTCGCTCATGGAGCGGCCAATCCTATCGGGGGAGTCGACACGCGACGACGGTCAAGGTCAGCGCGCTTCCAGCGCCGCGGTGATCCGGCGTTGTCCGTCGCGCAGGCGCCCGATCGCGTCGACGTCCATGCGGAGGTTGCCGTAGCGAACGTCCTCGTACGCGTGGGTGAGCTCCCCGAACTCGGCCCCGCACGACGGGAAGGCCGCGACCACCGTGGGGGCGAACTCCGCCGGCGTCTGCCAGGGATCCTTGACGATGTCGTGGCGCCGCAGCACCTCGAGGGTCTCCGCGTACATCCGGCGGACGGCGTCGGCCGGTGGTTCGCGCCGGAAGCGCGGGCGCACCGGCGCCTCGTCCGGTGCGAGTGTGGACTCGGTCACCCCTCCAGGGATCCCAGCCGGCTCGGGGCCGCCTCCGGCGGGACGCAGCGTCCGGATCGCGCGATAGATCGCGTACCCGATCGCCGCGAACACGAGGAGCGCGAGCAGGCGCTGCCACGCCGCCGGCTCACCGATCTCGCCGCCGCGAGCCGCCCGGCGGGCGGCGCCCTCGCGGAGGCTCTCGAAGAACTCTCGGACGCCGTCGGGGTCGATCCCGATCAGGTCCACCAGCCAGAACACCGGTCGGGCGAGTTGCGACAACCCCCAGGCCAGGAACGAGGCGACGGCGTTCGCCACCGGTGTGAGGTACGCCCCGATCCGGTCGAACAGGCCGCCCCGGGCGCTCATCGGGGCGGTCAGGAGCATGCCTGCCGCGAGCGCGCCGATCGTGAGCACCGCCCGCCGGATCCACGCGGCTCGAACCGCGTCGTCGAGCTCGCCGGCACCGCCCCAGGTCCAGACGGTGGATGCGCGACTCGCGAGCGCGGCCACGAAGAACAGCGGCACGATCAGCAGGAGGGGCCCCCGCCACTCGGGGTTCGCGTCCGACGCGATGATGACCTCGAGCCCGAGGGCCAGTGCGAACCAGCCGAACTCCGCATGGATCGGCTGACGCCAGTCTCGCAGCGCGAGGGTCGTGAGACGCAGGCCGATCAGCAGGCACACCACCACCGCGAACACGATCCGATTGAGGTCGCCGTAGCCGAGCCACACGCCCGCGGCGAACGCGATCCCACACCCGACGACCGCGACACCCCGCCACGCTCGCAGACGACACGCGACGAGCGCCCCGAGGACGTACGCGGCGACGAACGGCACCAGCAACGCCTCCACCGAGATCTGGATGCCCCGGGTCTCGGTCATCACGAGCCAGGTCGGGAGCGCGAGCACGCCCGCCTCGGCGGCCGCAGCCAGGCCGCACGCCCGGAGCTCGCGCCCGTCCGGCGGGGCGACGCCGTCGACCGGCCTCACGACGCGGCTCGGCGGAGCGGCTCGAGGGGGGACAGGTGGATGACCTCGCATCCGCGTCGGCGTAGGACCTCCATCTCGTGCACGAGGCCGGCACCGGGACGGGGGGAGACGACGACCACGGTGGTCCTGCGGACGAGGCGGCGGCCCACCTCGCGAAGGACCGGGCCGAGGTCGCTCGTCGGCTGGTTCGGCATCCGCGCGAGGGCCGCGAACAGCACGGGCTCGTTCCCCGCCGAGTCCGACGCCCGCAGGCGGAGTGGCCCGCGCCCACGACGCAGGTGCGTGTTCGCAACCAGCCCGGTGCGCCACCCGCCGTGGATCGCCTGCCGCGCGAGGTACGACGTCCACCCGATCGTCTCCTCGGCCGTCTCGGGATCGACGGCGTACCAGAAGGGCTCGCCGTTGGCGAGATCCATCGCGAACAGCACCTCGGCCGATCGCGTCGGTTCGTAGCGCTTGGTCTGGAGCCTGCCCGCGTGTGCGGAAAGTCGCCAGTGCACGTGGTGCACCGGATCGCCCGGCTCGTAGTCCCGAACGCCCGCGAAGTGCTCCCGGTCCTCGAACAGGCGGACGGCGGGCGCCGGCGAGCCGAAGGGCAGCCGGCGAACGATCCGCATCGGGATCGCGACGTGGGGTTCGGGCATGACGAGCAACGGCCGGTCGACCTCGGCCTTGAGCTTGACCGGCGCCAGATCGAACGGATCGGCGACCGTGATGTCGACCCCCTCGAGCCAGAACTCGCCCCTGCGCGGCACGAACACGGGCAGGCGGAGCTCGACCTCGCTCCTGCCCGCGATCGAGAGCCGGCGGCGGTGGCCGCGGAGCGTGGTCGGGTCGGGCTGCGCCTCGGGGAGCAGGCCCTCCGGGTAGCGGACCAGCAGCCGGACGATCGGCAGCGGAAGGCGCTTCGCGTTGGTGATCCGAAGGCGGAGCAGCACATCCTCGCCGACGAACGCCCGGGGGGGCTCGAACGCCATGTCGACCTCCACACCCCTGAGCGCCGACCTCGCCCACATCGAGCAGCCGATCGCGAGGCCGGCGATCGCCGCGGCCCACAGCAGGACGACCACCTGTCCCCACGCGACCGCGACGATCCCGGCCACGACCGCGACGTACAGGGCGATCTGCCGCCGCTCGGGTGTGTCCGTACGAGCCCTTATGCGTCGAGCTCGGTCGGCACCGGCACCGAGCGAAGGACCTCGCGCAGGATCTCGTCCGCGTCGCGGTCGCGGATCCGCGCATCGGTCGTGGGCACGAGGCGATGGCCGAAGATGGGCTCGGCGAGCGCCTTCACGTCGTCGGGGAGCACGTAGTCCCGTCCGTCGAGCATCGCGAACGCGCGAGCCGCGTCGCCCATCTGCTCGACGGCGCGCGGGCTCGCCCCGACGGAGAGCTCGGGGTGGTCGCGAGTGGCTCGAGCGAGGGCGACGACGTAGGTGCGCACGGGCCGCTCGAGCCCGATCGACGCGATCGCATCGCGGAGCTCCACGAGCGGCGGCAGCTCCGACAGCGGTTCGTTCGGCATCGTGCGCTCCGAGGGCCTCGTCTGCAGGATGCGATCCTCCTCGCGCTCGTCCGGGTAGCCGAGCTTGACGCGCAGGAGGAACCGGTCGAGCTGGGCCTCCGGGAGCGGGAACGTGCCCTCGAGCTCGATCGGGTTCTGGGTGGCGAGGACGAAGAAGGGGTCGGGGAGCGGGTGGGACACTCCGTCGACCGTGACCTGACGCTCCTGCATCGACTCGAGCAGCGCCGCCTGCGTCTTCGGCGTCGCGCGGTTGATCTCGTCGGCGAGCAGCACCTGGGTGAACAGGGGGCCGGCGCGGAACTCGAACTCGTTCGACTTCAGGTTCAGTACGGAGGTGCCGGTGATGTCGCTCGGCATGAGATCGGGCGTGAACTGCACCCGCTGCAGCCGAAGGCCGAGCAGCGTCGAGAGCATCCGCACGAGCGTGGTCTTCCCGACCCCCGGGACGTCGTCGATCAGCACGTGGTTGCCGGTGAGGATCCCGACCATCACGAGGCGCAGCGGCTCCCGGACGCCGAATAGCCGCTCGTCGACGCGGTCGGCGAGCTGCTTGAAGAGCGCCCGCGCGGCCTGCACGTCAGCCATCCCGCCAAGGATAGGGCCGGGCCAGGGGCGACGGGATTGCGGTTCCTTGCCCTCCTTCATGGCCTACGCGGCAGTGTCGAGAGGAACCCCGACCCGGTCCCGTATCGTCTCAGCGAGATGTCCCGTACCCGGGGGCTCCTGTCGGCTGCCACGTCCGTGGCGATCGTGCTCGGTGCGTGCGCGGACGCTCCCACCGTCGGCCCCGGCGATGATCCCACCCCGCCCGAGGCTCAGCGGTACGAGGCCGACGGGATGGTCCTCGAGAGCCGCGAGCACGGTCCGGAGTTCTGTCTCGGCGTGATCAATGACTCACTCCCGCCGCAGTGCAGCGGCCTGCCGCTCGTCGACTGGGACTGGGAGGCCGTCGATGGCGAGGACTCGGCGCAGGGAGCAGCATGGGGTGCGTTTCATCTCGTCGGGACCTACGACGGCAACTCGTTCACCGTCCTCGAGGTCGCGGTGCCCGAGCCTCCCGCCTCCGACGCACCGGACTTCACCGCCCCGTGTCCCGAGCCCACTGGTGGCTGGGTCGCCACCGATCCGGCTCGCGCGTCAGACGCGGATCTCCAGGCTGTGATGCGGTCGGCGGAGGGCGAGCCCGACTCCGCAGGGTTCTGGATCGACTACGTCGGTCAGCCGTCCGAGACCACCCCGCCGGGCGAAATCGTCGCGGTCGCGGCGTTCACCGGAGATCTCGAACGGCACGAGCGAGAGCTGCGAGAGGTGTGGGGAGGGCCGCTGTGTGTCACCCGGCACGAGCGGACCCTCGCGGAGCTCCATCGGATCCAGGCGGAGTTCGACGACGAGATCGGGCGCGAGCTCGGTCTGATCACGACGTGGTCGGCTGGGAACGTTGTCGAGAACCTCGTCGAGTTCGGCGTCGTGGTGGCCGATGAGGTCGCCGTCGCTGCGGTCGAGGAGCGCTATGGCGCAGGCTCGGTGCTCCTGGTCCCCGCGCTCGAACCCGTGGCGGCCCGACGACCCGGCCGAACCGAGACGTGCGATTTCCTGCCCTTCGCCACCCACCCGCATCGCCTCGCACGTATCGCGTGACGATTGGGAGGGGGTCGTCACATCGGCTGGCGCTCGTGCTCGCGTGCGCGCTCCTCGCGGCCGGCTGCGCGAACGGCGAGGGCCCAGGGTCGGAGACCGCGCCGGCGCCCGCCCCGACATCGACCATCGAGCCGTTCGACCCGGTCGAGGCCGAGATCCAAGTCGGCGGTGAGCCGATCGGGATCGCGAGCGGCGAGGGGTCGCTCTGGGTCGTGAACTCCGAGTTCGAGTCCGGAGGTCCGGGGTCGGTCTCGCGGATCGACCCGGAGAGCAACGACGTGGTCGCGACGATCGAGGTCGGTTCGGTGCCGCTCGAGGTGGCGGTCGGCGAGGGCTCGGTCTGGGTGTCGAACGCCGAAGACGACACCGTGTCGAGGATCGACCCGTCGTCGAGCGAGGTGGTCGCCACGATCGAGACCTGTACCGCGCCGGAGGGCATCGCGATCGGGGACGGAGCGGTCTGGGTCGTCTGCGAGGACGACGGCGTCGTCGGTCGGATCGATCCAGCCCGCGAGGAGATGAGCGAGACGATCGACGTGGGGCTCCAGCCGAGGTTCGTGGCGTTCGCGTTCGGGAGCGTCTGGGTCTCGAACTACCTTCAGGGTGGGATCACTCGGATCGACCCGGCGACGGGAGAGGTGCTCGCCGAGATCGAGGTGGCGCAGGGACCGCAGATCATGATCGAGGCGGCTGGGAGCCTTTGGGTCTCGTGCACCGACGCCGACGTGGTGCAACGGATCGACCCCGAGACCGACGAGGTGATCGCAGAGATCGCGACGCCGGTCGCGCCGGACGGCCTCGCATCGGACGGCACCGGATTCATCGTCTGGGCGGCCACCGAGATCGGTCCCGAGCTGGTCGGGATCGACACCTCGACGAACGAGATCCTCGCCGAAGGGCAGATCGCCGAGGAGTTCGCGATCAACGCGAACCAGGTCATCGCGTTCGCGTCCGGCTCGCTCTGGCTCCCGATCCTGGGTCGCGGCGTGGTCCTTCGTGTTTCGCCCCTGGCGACGACCGTCGAGTAGCGGCGTTCACCCGATCGTGCCGAGCGCCCTTCCGCAGCTCCGGCAGTAGACGACCAAGATCTCGCGCTCCTCGCCACCGGTGGCGGTTACTCGTCGCACCCCGGTCGACCCTTCGAGGAGCACGTGACAAGTCGGGCAATCCGGGCCATCGGCTCCGGTTCTTCGGAACCGAGGCCGCGTTCGGAACGCTCGGCGCTGCTTGGGCTCCTCGTAGGTCCACGACGGCGCGCCGGTTCCTGAGTACGCCGCAAGGAGTTCGATAACCACCCCGCGGATCCGATCCGGTTCGGCGCCGAGCTCGCCGAGGACCTGAGCCGCGACGCCCTCGCCCTCGCGGACCAGGCCGAGCAGGATGTGCTCGGTCCCGATGTAGTTGTGGCCGAGTTGCAGCGCTTCTCGAAGCGCGAGCTCGAGCGCCTTCTTCGTGCGTGGCGTGAAGGGGATGTGGCCGGCCGGTGCGGCGGTTCCTTCGCCGATGATCGTGCGGACCTGACTCCGGACGTCCTCCAGCGAGATGTCGAGGGAGACGAGAGCCCGAGCAGCGACACCCTCCTCCTCACGGATGAGGCCGAGCAGCAGATGCTCGGTCCCGACGTAGTTGTGGTCGAGGATCCTCGCCTCTTCCTGGGCGAGGACGACCACCCGTCGGGCCTTGTCGGTGAAGCGCTCGAACACGCGCTCAGGATAGGACCGTTGTCGATGTAATCTCGCTTACAACACGGGAATAGGCACCGTGACCAGGGCGTTGTTCCCGCGTGAAGCCCGGTCCAAGGAGATAACCATGGCCCAGATCGACACCCAGGTCCTCCCGCTGCTGCCGCTGTCCTCGGGGGTGGTGCTGCCCGGCATGGTCGTGACCCTCACGGTCGAGTCGGACGACGCCCGCCGCGCGCTCGAGGCGTCGGAGTCCTCCGACGGCGAGTTGCTGCTCGTGCCTCGGATCGGCTCCCGCTACGCTCGGATCGGCACCGTCGCGAAGGTCGAGGACGTCGGCAGGCTCCGCAACGGGCTCGAGGCCCTCGTGATCCGCGGCCTGTACCGGGCCGTCGTCGGCACCGGCGTCGCCGGGACCGGCGACGCGATCTGGGTCCAGTTCGACCCGAGCCCCGACCCCGCGAGCGCGACCGACCGCGCCCGCGCGCTCGCCCGCGAGTACCGCGCGGCGGTCGAGAACATCATCGAGGCGCGAGGCGTGCCCGGCGTCGCCGACTTCCTCCGCGGGATCGACGACCCCGGACAGATCGCCGACACCGCGGGGTACTCGCCGGACCTGTCGTTCGAGCAGAAGGTCGAGGTGCTCGAGACCCTCGACGTCGAGTCCCGGCTCGAGCGGGTCCTCACCTGGGCGAAGGAGGTCCTGGCCGAGGTCGAACTGAAGGACAAGATCCGAACCGACGTTCGCGAGGGGATGGAGAAGAACCAGCGCGAGTACCTGCTCCGTCAGCAGATGGATGCCATCCGCAAGGAGCTCGGCGACGACTCCGAGGAGAACATCGTCGAGGAGTACCGGAAGAAGATCGCGGACGCGAACATGCCCGAGGGTGCGCGGAAGGAAGCGGAGCGCGAGCTCGGGCGGCTCGAGCGGACCTCGGAGCAGTCGCCCGAGTACGGCTGGATCCGCACCTACCTCGACTGGATGACCGAGATCCCGTGGGACGTCCGCACCGAGGACAACCTCGAGATCGCGGACGCGCGCAGGATCCTCGACGAGGACCACACCGGCCTCGCCGACGTCAAGGATCGCATCGTCGAGTACCTCGCGGTGCGCAAGCTTCGTCAGGAGCGCGGGCTCGGACCGGCGGCAGGCCGGGGTTCGGGCGCGATCCTCACGCTCGTCGGGCCTCCCGGCGTCGGCAAGACGTCGCTCGGCGAGTCCGTCGCGCGAGCGCTCGGCAGGAAGTTCGTCCGGATCTCGCTCGGCGGGATCCACGACGAGGCGGAGATTCGCGGCCATCGGCGCACGTACGTCGGCGCGCTGCCGGGCCGCATCCTCCAAGGGCTGCGGCGCGCGGGCACGCGCAATCCCGTGTTCCTGCTCGACGAGATCGACAAGCTCGGCGCCG
>Ga0187893_10009761_pt1 | contig 14611 bp, 10 predicted proteins | sample MA1701074metaG_FD_139574 | JGI IMG/M metagenome (GOLD analysis project Ga0187893, IMG submission 139574) | White microbial mat communities from a basaltic lava cave in the Kipuka Kanohina Cave System on the Island of Hawaii, USA - MA170107-4 metaG ...
AGATTTGACTTGCCCGCGTCCGGCCCCGGATCATGACATCAATGGCCTGGGTCCAGCCGCTTTTCCTTTGTCTGGCATGCTCATGCTTGGTGGCGGATGCCTTCGGACAGGGAATGGGCGGCGCAGCGAAAGCGGTTCCGCGGGCATCGTTGAAGGCCAGGATGGAGCTGCCATCACCTCGCGTCCAAGCGCTGGATATTGCCGCGCCCTCTGGAATCACTCACATCGACGTCCATGGCGGAACCAGGACCAACAAATACATTCTCGAAATGACCGGCCACGGCGTAGCGGTCATCGATTTTGACGGCGACGGCTGGCGCGATCTGTTCTTCGTGAATGGCACGCGTCTCGACGCTTCCGCGCCAGCGCCACACAAACTCTATCGCAACCTCGGCGACGGTCGCTTCGCCGACGTGACCGAGGCGTCAGGGATCGTAAACCGGGGTTGGGGGCAAGGGGTCTGCGCCGGGGATGTGGACAACGACGGCCTGGTTGACCTGCTGATCACCTACTACGGCCACAACGTTCTCTACCGGAATCAGGGCAAGGGTAAGTTCGAAGACATTACGCGGCGCGCCGGGTTGCCTGTCACCGGAGAGCGATGGGCCACCGGCTGCTCGATGATCGATTACGACCGTGACAGCCTGCTCGACCTGTTTGTGTCGAACTATGTAGGATTCGATCTTCAGCGAGCAGCGGCGCCGGGCAGCAGCCCGTTCTGCTTTTGGAAGGGCCTGGGGGTTTTCTGCGGACCCAAGGGTTTTCCGACCGGCAGGAATGCTCTCTATCGCAACACGGCAGGCAAATTCGTTGATGTCTCGAAGCAGGCAGGCATCCTGGTGGGTGGTCTGCACTATGGGCTCGGTGTCGCCGCAGCGGACTACGATAATGACGGCTGGCCAGACATCTATGTCGCCTGTGACTCCACTCCCGGGATTTTGTATAGCAATAATCGCAACGGCACCTTCACGGATGTAGCCGTCGAAGCAGGAGCGGCTTACGGCGGATCCGGCCAGGAACTGGGCAGCATGGGCGTGGGCGCCGGCGATTACAACAACGATGGCCTCACCGACATCGTCAAGACGAATTTCATGGACGAGACTTCTACGCTCTACAAAAATCTTAGCGGCTGGTTCTTTGATGATGCCACCTATGAAGCCGGCTTGGGTCTGCACACGAAGATCGTCGGCTGGGGCGTCGAATTCCTGGACTTTGACCAGGATGGCTGGAAGGACATCTTCATGGCCAATGGACATATCTATCCGGAGCTCAGCTCAGCCAAAACAGATGAGCCCCACCGGCAACCGAGAATTCTTTATTGGAACCTGCGCAACGGCGCCTTCCGCGATTTGACCAACGCGGACGCAGCGCTGATGAAACCCTACTCATCGCGCGGCTTGGCGACGGGTGATTTCAACGGTGATGGGACCCTGGAGGTCGTGGTTGTCAACATGAACGAGCCGCCTTCACTCTACCGGCTCAACGTCGACCGCGGAAACGCCATCCTGGTGGAACTGATCGGCACGAAGTCCAACCGTAGCGCGATCGGTGCGCGGGTCACTGTGGAAGCCGGCGGCCAGCGCCAGACCGGTGATGTGCGCAGCGGGTCGAGCTTTGCCTCGCAGCCGGACTTCCGGGTGCACTTTGGCGTTGGCAAGGCCGCGATGGTTGACAAAGTCGCGATCCTGTGGCCGTCAGGAGAACGCCTGGCGTTGACCAACATCGAGGTTAACCAGTGGATCAAGGTGAGGGAGGGTCTGGGCATCGTCGACCGCAGCCCGTTTCGTCGCGCGATTATCGGCCAGACGGCGGCTCGATCCGAAACTGGAGAGCCGGAGTTTCCACACGGGCTCGTTCCGCGCGGGTTCGCTCGCGATCGAGCAGCGCGTGGTGCTTTTTTCGATGTTCGACAGCGCGCGCACGGTCGCCTTTCTGAGCATAAAGCTGCGCCAGACTGTAATGGGCCGCGGCGTACTCGGGGTTGAGCTTGACTCCTCGTTCCAACGATTGAATTGCATCCTCCAGGCGACCCTGGGTTTCGCGAAGTCGCGCAACCTCAATATGCGCGGGCCAGAAGTTGGGATCGACCTGAACGGCTTGTCGTAGCAGCGATTCCACCTCCGCCTCGGGAGGATTCTCTCTCTGAGCCAGCGCACGTGCGAGCAGGAAATGACCCACCGGGCTGTCCGGGCGACGGGCGCGGAACCCGCGCAAACGCTCGACGATCTCAGGCAGTCGCGCTCCCGCCTTCGGGAGCAGGGTTTCGAGTGAGGCATAGCCGGCTTCGGCATCCGGGTCGATGTCGAGCACTGAAAGGAATTCGCGAATCGCTTTGTCGAAATCGCCGGTCTGGTAGTGCGCGAGGCCCAGCAGACGGCGGAACTCACTGTCCTTGTGGAACCGGGCGACGGCGCTCTCGAGCACGGCGATCGCGGGCAGAGGAGTCCTGTGGTCAAGGAAGAGAGCGACCAGTCTAAAATAGCTGCTGGGCGCGGCCGGATCCAGGTGGATTGCCCGCTGATACGCTTCGACCGCCCGGGCTGCGTCGCCAGCTAATCGATACGCGTCTCCGAGCAGTTGTTGAAGCTCGAATGACTCCGGACCGGCCATCGCTCGAAGACACGCCTCAAGAGCTCGTTTGCCGTCGCCCGCCCGCACCCGAAGCCGGCAGAGACGTAGCCCGGATCCAGAGTCTGCCCCGCGTGTGCGGCTCCAGCGCTCCTCAAACTCAGCGGCGTGGGCAAACTCGTTGGCGTCGCTGTAGAATATGGCCAGCGCGCGCCATAACGGCGGTTCCTCGGCTCCCAACCGTGCGGCGCGCCCCGCGGCCTGGAGCGCGGTATCGCGCTGCCCGAGCTTCAATCGTGATTGGGCCAGACCTAGCCAGGCGAGTGCCGAGTCTTGCGATATCTGCACAGCCGCCTCAAACCGGGCCGCTGCTTCGGGCGCCTTTCCCTGACGCAACAGGACCAAGCCAAGGCGATACCGTACTTCGAACCCGTTTCGATGCGTCTTCTCGATCGCACGCAACACCTGCTCCGCTTCGGGAAACCGGCCTTGGGCAGCGAGATTCATCGCTCGCGCGAGATCATCCCCGGCCGGAGCCTGCCCCCAAACCAGACCTGCGGTCAGGACCAGCACTGCCCGAGCGCAGCGGCAGGAACGGGAGCTCATGACGAAATTATACGAGGATGGCCGATTTTGAGCAGGTCATTGGTCTTGACGTCCGGTGTCCGCCGGGCCTTCACTCGGGATGAGGAAATCGACAATTTTCAGCAGCTCAGGTGGGACGCAAATTCCGGGCGCGGCTAGGTGCTAGGATAAGGCGCGTATGCGTTTTGTGATTTTCACCCTGCTGTTCATTCCGGCCTTCGCCCAAACTTCTTCAGAGTGGAACTTCCTCTCCAACCATGTGGACGGCCGCGAAATCGCCCAGATGCTCCCGCGGTATCTTCGCGCCAAGGCGGATCAGCTGCTGCTCGAGCGCAAAGCGCAGATCGCCAAAATTTCGAGCACACAGGATCTCCACGCTCGCCGCCAATACTTCCGGGAGCGATTCACTAAAGCCCTGGGCGGCTTGCCCGAGCGCACCCCGCTGAACGCGCGCACCGCAGGCACGATTGAGTTCCCGGACTACCGGATTGAAAAGGTGATCTTCGAATCCCAGCCCGGTTTCCACGTTACGGCGAACCTTTATCTCCCGAAAACCGGGGTTGCGCCGCATCCAGCCATTCTGTTCCCACTGGGACATGAACAGGGGGCCAAGGCCCATGAGGCGTGGCAGTACGTGTTGATTACATTCGCCAAGCGCGGCTACGTCTGTTTGGCCTGGGACACGATTGGCCAGGGCGAGCGCATCCAGATGTGGGATGACGACTTCAAGGAATCGAAAGTAATCCGTTCCACCACCGAACACACCATGCTCGGATTGCAAACGCTGCTGGTGGGTGATGCACTTGCGCGATACACCATTTGGGATGGGATCCGCGCCTTGGACTATCTGCTGTCGCGCCCTGAAGTAGATCCCAAGCGGGTCGGAGTCACGGGAAACTCCGGCGGCGGCACCCACACTGCCTACCTCGCCGCTCTCGATGATCGCTTCGCAGCGGCCGCGCCTTCCTGCTACATCACAAGCTGGAAACGGTTGCTTGAAACCATCGGCCCACAGGATGCGGAGCAATGCGTGCCGCCATCCCTCGCCCACGGACTCGACCACGGCGATTTTCTCCTCGCTTTTGCGCCGAAGCCATACCTGATGCTGACGGCGATCCGCGATTTCTTTTCGATCGACGGGGCACGCGAGACGTTCGCCGAGGCGCAGCGGGTCTACGATCAGGTGGGAGCCGGCGCTCGGGTCGCAAAGTTCGAGCATGACGATGGGCATGGCTACACCAAACCTCGCAGGCTGGCCGCCTACAAATGGTTTTCGAAGTATCTCGCAGGCAAGGAAGACGATTCTCCAGAGCCAGAGGTCAAGATCCTGAGCGAGGAAGAGCTATGGTGCACTACCACAGGCCAAGTGGCAACGACGTTCAACGGTGAGGAGAACGTCTTCACACTCAACCGGAAGCGTTACACGAGTGTGAAACAGGGGGGCGCGACGGTGGATGCACTCCGGCTCATGATTTCCTGGTCGCCGCGCACGGGAGCTCCGATGGTGAAGCCCTACGGTTGGGTGGAGCGGGATGGTTACCGCGTCGAAAAGCTCTTGTATGAATCGGAGCCCGGCATCTGGATCCCGTCCACGGTGTACATTCCAAGTGGTTCCGGCAGGCGCGCCGCGCTGATCCTCGCGTTCGGCGCCGGAAAATCCTCAGCTCACAGCGAAGCGGAAGCGCAGGTCAAACAAGGAAAGCTCGTCCTGGCGGTGGACCTTCGAGGACTCGGCGAGACGCGTGCGATCTCCGAGCGGTCTGGCTCCGACTGGCCGCGTTACTTCGGCGACTACGAATCATCCATGAGCGCGCTGCTCACGGGAAAGCCGCTGGTGGCTATGCGAGCCGAAGACATCGCGCGCGCGGTCGACTATCTTGCTGGCCGCGCCGACGTCAATTCCACGCAGATCGCCCTCCACGGCCGGGAAGTGGCCGCCGTACCGGCATTATTCGCCGCGGCGCTGGACTCGCGGATCGCGATGCTGACGGTGGAGCGGATGGTCGAGTCCTACGAGTCGGTCATCCGCAACCGCATCCACCGGCAGCAATGGGAGAACGCGGTCCAAGGCGCCTTGCGGCAGTTCGATCTGCCGGACGTGGTGCGCTGGATCGCACCCCGGCCGGTGAAGGTGGTGGAATTGCTGAATCCTCTGGGACAGCGCAGGCGCTGAGACCGGGCTGAGCCGGACGTGGCGCACGCTTCAACGTGCCGCGTCCACACTCGTGTGGACGCTTGGTCTTCAAGCTCTCGTGAGAAGTCAGTATGGCGCGACGATCGCTTCGTGATTTGGGGCTTCCGCGAATGTGCTGCGGGCGGTGTTCCCGAACCTTGTTAACTTTTCGATTCCCACGGTGGGATTCATGGACGCGGCTTGAGTTACCGGCATAATAAGACTAGCGACTCAGCATACTCGGAGGTGCCTTCGCATGCGGTTCGTAGTCCTCCTTCTTCCCGCATGGGCCGGTCTGGCTCAAGAAATCTCGCTGGTCCAAGTTGCCACAGGCATCTCTCAACCTACCGACATTCAGGCCGACGGATCCGGGCGATTGTTTTTCGTGCAGCAAAATGGCGTGATCCGGCTTTTCAAGAACGGCGCCATCATTCCGTCGCCCTTCCTCGACATACGCTCCCGCACACAATCGTCAGGGGAATGCGGACTCCTGGGACTAGCCTTTCCGCCAGGCTTCGCCGAGAAGCAATACTTCTACGTCAACTATACAGAGCCTGGCTGCCGGCTGTCCGTCGTCGCGCGGTATCGCGTCTCCTCCGACTCCGATTCCGCCGATCCCGCGAGCGAGGAGCGAATTCTCACGCAATCCCAACCCTTTGCCAATCACAACGGCGGTCAACTCGCCTTCGGTCCAGATGGATACTTGTACATCGGATTTGGCGACGGCGGCAGCGGCGGCGACCCGCAGAATAACGGCCAGGGAAAGCGGACGTGGCTAGGCAAGATGCTTAGAATCGATACCGAATCCGATCTCAACCGCTACCGCGTACCCGACACTAATCCCTTCGTCAGGGACGATCCCTGGCTCCCCGAAATCTGGTCCTACGGACTCCGCAATCCCTGGCGTTACTCGTTTGATCGTGAAACGGGTGACCTCTGGATTGGTGACGTCGGCCAGAACCGAGCCGAAGAGGTCAGCTTCCAGCCCGCATCGAGCCGGGGCGGCGAAAATTACGGATGGCGGCTGATGGAGGGTCTCCAATGCTACTCGCCCTCGCCTAATTGCGACCAGACCGGCTTGACGCTGCCCCTCATCGAATACACTCGCCAACGCGGCGACGTCTCCGTCACCGGTGGTTTTGTCTATCGCGGCTCACGCTTCCCGGCTTTACGCGGCACCTATTTGTACGCCGATTACGCTACGGGCCGGATGTGGGGCATCACATGGACCGGTGGCGGCGTCCAGAATCGCCTCCTGCTCGAATCCCGCCGCAATATTTCGACCTTCGGGCAGGACGAAAATGGCGAACTCTACGTCGGCGATCATGGCGGAGGCGGTATTTACCGGATCGAGAGCACGAACACTCCGCGTCTTTCCATTTCGTCCCTCGTAAATCCTGCCAGCCGCGAGCCTGGGGCGGTCGCAGGGTCGCTCGCCACTATTTTTGTCACCGGAGCAAAGGATTCTCCCGGCGTTGTGCAGGCAACGCAACTGCCCCTGCCCACGACTCTCGATGGCGTCTCGGCCACTGTTAATGGCCGGACGGCGCCTCTGCAAGTACTCGCCAATGTGGACGGCGCCGAGTATATCAACCTCCAGATCCCGTTTGAAACCACCGGGCCCGCGGCCAGCGTCTCGGTGCGCCGCGGTACCGTGACCAGTCCGGAGGTGACGGTCCAACTGTTTCCGGTACAACCGGGGATCTTCGCCAACGCCAACGGCGAGGCTATCCTGGTTCGCGTTCGCGACATCTCACTGGTCAGTGCGGCGCTCCCGCTCAAACGCGACGAGTTGTACTGCTTGTATGCCACCGGTCTAGGCGCGGTGGATCATCCGCCCGTGAGCGGCGACGTCGCGTCATGGATCGAACCACTGGCGCGCGCCCGCGCTAACATCAGCATCGCGATCGGTGGCGTCCCGTGCGAAGTTCAGTATGCCGGCTTGGCTCCCGGACTAGCTGGAATCTATCAGGTCACAATCCGTACCGCGGCCGGAATCGGCGCCGGCCCCAAGGACCTGGTCCTCTCCGCCAACGGCGCCCAATCCCGTCCCGTACGCGTTATCGTAGAGTGAGCATGTTAACCAGACGAGACTTCCTGGCCTCCACGGCCGCCGCGCCGCTGCTCGGCGCTGCCGGTGGACGTAAGAACGTTTTGATGATCGCCGTGGACGATCTCAACGATTGGGTCGGCTGCCTTGGCGGAAATCCCGATACCCGCACACCGAACCTCGACCGCCTCGCCGCCCGCGGCACACTGTTCACCAACTCCCACATTGCCGCGCCTCTCTGCAATCCGTCGCGCGCCGCCATCATGACCGGCATTCGTCCGTCCACCTCCGGCGTCTACGACAACGGGCAGCCGATGCGAAAATCGCCGGTGCTCAAGGACGCCACCAGTATGACGCAACACTTCCGGGCCGGCGGCTATCGCGTTGTAGGCGGTGGCAAGATCTACCATGGTGGTTATCCCGATCCGGCTTCCTGGGACGAGTATTTCCCCTCACAAACCAAGAACAAACCGAACGATCCGGAGCCCGCCAAGCGCCCAGCCAACGGGATTGCGAACACTGCTCAGTTCGACTGGGGTCCTGTCAACGTGCCTGACTCGCAAATGGGCGACTCGCAAGTGGTCGACTGGGCTATCTCCGAGCTCAAGAAGACCCACGCGAAACCGTTCTTTCTCGCTTGCGGCCTGTTCCGCCCGCACCTGCCCTGGTACGTTCCGGCGAAGTATTTCGACATGTTCCCGCTCAGCCAGATCAAGCTGCCGCGCATCAAAGAAGATGACCTTGACGATATCCCACCCATCGGTGTCAAGTTCGCGAGGCCGCAAGGTGACCACAAGAGGGTGATCGACCACAATCAGTACCGTCAGGCGGTGCAGGGCTACCTCGCCTCCATCGCCTACATGGACGCGACTCTGGGCCGGTTGATGGATGCTTTTGACGCCAGCCCGCATGCCAAGGACACGATTGTCGTGCTGTGGAGCGATCATGGCTGGCATCTGGGTGAAAAGCTCCACTGGCGCAAGTTCACCCTCTGGGAGGAGTCTACGCGGAACGTATTCGCCGTGATCGCCCCGGGAGTGACGAAGCCGGGTGCACGCTGCGACCGCACCGTTTCGATGATGGATCTCTATCCTACGTTGAACGAGTTGTGCGGTTTGCCTGCGCGCAAGGAGCTGGATGGCCGCAGCCTCGTCTCGCTGCTGGCCAATCCGAACCGGGACTGGGACTTTCCCGCCGTCACAACCTACTTTCGCAACAACCACTCGATCCGGAGCGAACGCTGGCGCTACATACACTACTCCGATGGCGGCGAGGAGCTCTACGACCGCCGCACCGATCCGGAAGAGTGGCACAACCTCGCCAGACGGGCGGAGTATCACACCGTCAAACAGAATCTCGCTGCTTGGCTGCCGCGCGTGAACGCACCAGACTCGATTCACGAAAGAGGCGGCGGCGAGGACTTATAGTCAAAAGTATTGCCTTTCCAGAGGCGGCTCGTCTACCATAGTATTTTCGATTGATTCGCGTCCTGCCAAAGGAGGTCCATATCAATGTGGAACCGCCGAAAAGACGAAGACATCAACCCCAGGCTTACTCCGCAGCCCCCGTCCTCCGCTTCACTTGCCCGGGAAGGAATCCCTATGAATACTCTGCCTCCACGTACTAATGAATCTGAATCTGCGCGCGCCACCATTGGCAAGTCTGTCATCGCCAAGGGGCAACTGTTCTCCCGCGAAGATCTCTACATCGACGGCGAGATCGAAGGTTCCGTCGAGATGCAGGAGCATAAGCTCACTGTCGGACCCAACGGCAAACTCCTGGCCAGCGTCAAAGCCCGGGAGATTGTCATCCTCGGCACTATCCACGGCAACGTGGAAGCGACCGATAAGATCGAAATCCGTAAGGACGCCAAGCTCGTCGGCGACCTCAAGACGGCCCGCATCGTGATCGAGGATGGCGCATATTTCAAGGGAAGCATCGACATTTCGAGAGTGGAAGCCCCCAAGAAACAGATGGCTCCTGCTCCGCAACCGGCTCCTGTCGTCAGCGCTACGGCCGCAGCAGCCTCGGAGGTCAAACGATAAGCGGGTGAGCGCGCTCTCCTCCACCCTATCCGATCAACACCGGCACAGCCACGGCCTCGAACAGTTCTTTTCGTCATTAGCAGCCGATTCCGGACTTGCCGTGCTGGATCTCGGCCAATTCACGCAGGCCAATGTGTCTTACATTACCGGAGTGGGCCATCGCCTCTACTCCGAGGACATCCTGCACACGCTCGACTCGGTATTCGGTCGCGGCGATCCGGAAAAGACGCAAACGGACCCCGTCCTAATGCGCTCGTTCCTGGGTCAGATCCTCGATCTGCCGCCGGATAGCTTGGATGCCATCCTGGTTTGGGACGTGCTCGAACATCTTACCCGTCCCCTGCTCGCCGCCGTGCTGGACCGGATCCATACCGTGCTTCGGCCCCACGGCGCCCTGCTGGCCTGCTTCCATGCTGAGCTCAAGGACAGACAGGTTCAGACGTATTCGTTCCGGATCGTCGACTCGCGCACGCTGGTGCTCCATCCCAGGGAGGTGCGCCGCACTGCCCTGTCGTTCAACAATCGAGCCATCGAGCGACTTTTTGAAAAGTTCTCTTCCGTCAAATTCTTTCTCACGCGCGACCACATCCGCGAAATCATCGTCCGCAAGTAAGACATACGGTTCGTGGCGCGCGCTTCAGCGAGCCGCGTCCACACTTCTGTGGACGCTTCCGCGTCTGCAGCGGAGCCGCAAACCAACATTTGACGGAGTGCCGGGCTCAAGCCCCACTTGCCCCACACGGAATCGGTGCATGCTGCAAAAGACTTGTTTACGGTGCGACCGCGATGGTCGTTCCTTCCGGTGACAAGATACCGTCCGCGGTTCGGATGCGAACCTGGTTGTGCACGCCAGGTCTTGCGAACGACGGAACTTTCAGGCGGATGTGATAGAAACCGGAGATCTGTCCTGCGGGGATGCCTATGAACACAATGTCAGAGGGCGACACGCCCTGTCCGTTCCACTCGATCGAGATCGGGTCGCGAACCGGCCAAGAACGTCCGGGAATTTCACCGGCTTGATACACCGGCTCGGTCGGCCCCAGCCCCGTCGCAAACAGGATCAACTCGTCCCCGATCTTCGCCGCCCGCACGTTGGGGAAGAGAGCAGGATCAGCGGTTATTTCGCCCGTTTCGGCGAACCGGCCGTCAATGCAGGGAGTCGGCTCGAGACGGAAAAACGCCGGCGAGTAGTCGCGCACAGTGGTGATCAACGAGTCGGAGACGAGCTCGTTCGAAGTCCCCGGATTGACGATCACCCGGAAAGGAGTCGCACCCTGGTCGAAGAGCGTGGTCACCTGCGTATCGATCCGGATGTTGTTGACCGACAGTACAGGAGCACGCCGTCCGCCCACTTCGACGGCGACGCAGCCCAGGGTATTGGGGTACTTCGCCTCATTGATATCCAAGACGTTGGCGGTTCGGTTCTCTCCTGCCCTGGCAAAGCCCGTGCCTTCGATCCTGATCAACGTATTGATCCCCAAGGGCCCGATGAGCGACGAAGCGCCGTTGCGAACGGAAGTGATTCGCGGGCGCTCGGTCAAGTTACACGGGACCGCGGCCTGGATGCGCGTACTTGTGGTGTAAATGATGTCGCCCTGGTTGTTCCCGCTGTTGTTGCCGGCGTTGCCTGCCGCGTAGAAGATCACCTCCCCTACGTCGGTGGCAGGAGGGGTCCACTCCAGGTCCCAAAACGCGGAATTCCGCTGGCCGGCGAAGGTGGAAGCCGCGACGTGGCTCGCGAATTCGTTGGCTTCCCCACACTGGCCGTCCGGCGGAGGCGGAGTCCCGCCACACTGGACCCGAATCAGATCCGTATGCGTGATGGTTCCGGCTTTGCGGGTTTCTTCGGACGCCACGCGGGCAGTCAACTGAAAGCCCCATCGCAGGGCTTCGGGGTGTTCGAAAATCACCCGAATGGTCTGCTTAACCCCGGGTTTGTATTCGTTGGCCAGGACTGTGAGCTTACCGCGTGGATCGGAGTTGGCGGTGGAGCCCAGATGGCAGGCCGTGCACGTAATGCCCCCATCTACCTGCGCTCCCGTGCGCATCACTGGTGGGCCAATGCTCCGGGCCGACATGACAACAGCAAGGGCCGCACTCAAAAGCAGCCCTGCGTATTTGATTCGTGAGGTTTTCACTGACGATCTCCTTCCTCAATGCTGCGGGAGCCGCGGGGACGAAATCGCCAGTCCGACGGCTCAGCGCTGAATATTCGTAAACAAATTCTGGCCGTCGGCGACTCCATCGATCGTTACGACGATCGACGTATCGCCGTCCGCCACATTCGGTACAACGGTATCGATCCGGCACAATCCCACAAACGGCGTACTCAGGAAACCCGTCGCCGTTGCCGTGGTGCTCCCAAACCGGACTTGCACTGGCGACGCCAGCGGCCTCGCTTGCCGCGCGATCACACCCGCCGGACTCGCGGGATTGGTCGCGCCGCAGCCGACTGCATAGATACTGATCGTGTCACCTGGCTTGGCCGGCCGGGTGCTCACGCCGCTGATCAATCCGGTCCTGCCCACGAACGTGGAGAAATCTGAATGCAGTGCGGCAACAAACTGGCGCTCACCCACGTTAAAGGCCGGCGTCGCTAACATCGCCGGCGAAACCCGGGCCGAATTCACGCGAGAGGTCGTGCGCCCGCTGGCATTCGTTAATTCAACCTCCAGTGAAGACCCCATTCCGATCCCGTCGGGCACCTGGGCCTTAACCATGGTAGGACTAATGGAGCCTAGGAACGCCGCCTTTCCATCGATTTTGACACTCACGCCATCGAGTGAAGTTGGGGCGGTATCGCCGTTGAAATCGCCGCTCTGCCAGTCCCGCGTCGTTGCCGACAGGTTGGCTCCGTGAATCTCGATCCACGTCCCTGGACTGATCGTCTGCGAGCTCGAGAATGCCTGTAAGACCGGCCTCTCGCTCCGAATCTGTGGCCCCGTTGCAGGAGGTGGGCCGGCCTGCGGCGTCAAAGTGAAGTTCGCGAGAAAAATCCTATCACCGCTCTCTGCACCGTTTGCATTGGCCGCGTTGGCCGCGACATACACACGGACGTTCCCGGAATCCGTAGCCGGCGGTGTCCACTCAAACGTGAATGAATTCTGTGTCCGGCGCATCGTGTGCACGATAAACTCAATCGATGCGTCCGGCCGGCAGGGCGAGGTCGTCGTTTTTTCCTTGTTGTCGTGGCACAGAACATGGGTTGTGCCATCTGTGGAATTGAACGCTCCCGCTTGCCGCGTCCGCTCGTCGCTGGCAAGACGAGCCGTGGCTTGAAACCCGTATGCAGGTGTCTGTGCTCCTGTAATTCGCACCGTCCAAAGCTGCTTTACGCCAGGCGTATATGTGTTACCTTGCGGGAAATCGATCTCGATTCCTCCCTCGGTCGGCGTACCTACATGACAAAGCGATATCGCACAGGTTCGATCACCCGGAGCTCCCGTATGACCAGCATCCGGCCCCCCAAGGTTATAACCCCAAATCATCAGCGGAACCACGGCGGCCATTACTCCGACTTTCGCAACCAGGATTCTCCTGTTACGTTCCATGACTATCCTCGCTCCCAATTTGCTTTAGTCTACTCAAATTCCGAACCCGAAGTTGTTAACTTTCAGGCTAAAAAGGTCTTAGCGCACGAAAGGGCCTTTCGCGCCACGGTGCTCAGCGGGATCTTGTTTAAGTCTGTTACTTGGATCCAACCGTACCCGTGCGGCAGCCTGCGGCCAAGCCACTGTCCCTCCACCACCAAAAACTGGTAGTTGTGCACGGTGATGGAGTGCCGGAACCGGCCCAACTCGGCTACCAACATAACCTTACCAACCCGGCCGGCTTCAGGGAGTTCCCAGAAGCCCGCCATTCTCTTTGCTTCGGCTGGCTGCCGCCAAAGCAAGAGAGCGGACTTCCTGCGCACCAGTACCAGTGTCCGCGTCTCCTCGATCCTCTGTTTCTTCGACTTAGCTGGAATCTCCCGCTCCCGTCCCTCCCTCCGCCCTACACACGCTTCGCGCCAGGGACACTCGCCACAAAACGGCTCCCGCGGCAGGCAGATGGTAGCTCCCAGTTCCATCAATGCTTGATTGAAGTCCCCAGGATGCCGCCGGTCCAGCAAATCCTGTGCTCGCAGCCGCAATTGTTCTCGACCGGCCTCTGCCTGCCCTGTGATCCGGGCCAGCACCCGCGCGACATTTCCATCCAACACGGCATGCGGCCGGTCGAACGCGATACTCGCCACCGCGGCGGCGGTGTAGTCCCCAACACCAGGCAGTTCTCGAATCTCTTCATAGGAGTCCGGAAAGGACCCTCGCTCGACGATCAGCCGTGCCGCCTTCTGCAAATTGCGCGCCCGCGAGTAATATCCCAAGCCCGCCCACATCCGTAGCAATTCTTCTTCCGGAGCCTCCGCCAAATCCGCCACTCGTGGGAACGCGAGTAAGAATTTCTCATAGTAGGGGATCACTGCCGCTACCCGAGTCTGTTGCAGCATCACCTCGCTCACCCAGATCCGGTAGGGATCGCTCGTCCGTCTCCAGGGCAAATCCCTTTTCGTCTTCCGGTACCAGCGCAACAGCCCGCGCCTCATCCATTTGCGTTCATTCGTGTTCATTCGCGGCGAATTCATTCTGCCCTGCTAAACTGTGATTCTCCCCTGTGACCGAAGCGATTGTCATCCGTGGTGCGCGTGCCCACAATCTCAAGAACCTCTCCCTCGAGATTCCGCACGACCAGTTGACCGTCGTGACCGGAGTCTCCGGGTCCGGAAAATCTTCCCTCGTCTTCGATACGATCTACGCGGAAGGGCAGCGGCGCTACGTCGAATCTCTCTCCGCTTACGCTCGCCAGTTCCTCGACCGCATGGAAAGGCCGGCCGTCGACGAAATCGATGGCATCGCCCCACCGATCGCGATTCGGCAGAAAAACACGACGCGCAATCCGCGCTCAACCGTCGCCACATCCACGGAGCTCTATGACTTCATGCGTCTCTTATGGGCGCGCGCCGGTCGAACTTACTGTCCCGAATGCAACATCTGCGTGCAGCGGGATACTGTCGATCACGTCGCCGCGCGCGTCCTCACCGAACCCGCCGGCTCGCGCTGGTATGCTCTGTTTCCTTTGCCCGCCGGCCTCAAACCCGAGCCGTTGCGAGACCATCTCTTTGATCTGCGGAAGCGAGGCTTCGGGCGCCTTTTC
>Ga0187893_10009762_pt1 | contig 14608 bp, 17 predicted proteins | sample MA1701074metaG_FD_139574 | JGI IMG/M metagenome (GOLD analysis project Ga0187893, IMG submission 139574) | White microbial mat communities from a basaltic lava cave in the Kipuka Kanohina Cave System on the Island of Hawaii, USA - MA170107-4 metaG ...
GGGTTTTCATCCCCGCTACTCGGAAGATGCGGGGTTCAGCCCCGAAAAGACAAATAAATTTTACAGAAATGATTTCAGCAATCCTTTTATCAGCAGGACAATCAAAGCGCATAGGCGCTTTCAAACCGCTTTTGCCGTTTGGCGAAATCTCTGTAGTGGAAACCTGTGTGCAAACTTTGTCTAACGCAGGTGTTGATGAAATTGTCGTAGTTATCGGACACCGCGCGGATGAAGTAAAATCCTCTTTACAAAATTACAATGTTCGTTTTGCATTCAATCCGAAATCGGAAAGCGAGATGAGCGAATCTATCGCGTTTGGAGTAAATGAAATTTCAGATGATGCAAAAGCAGTTTTCATTGCTTTGGTTGACCAGCCTGCGGTTCAACCGAAGACAATCATTCAAATAAAACAAGCGCGGGATTTAACAAAAATGCGTTTGATTGTTCCGACTTTCAACAGCCGGGGCGGGCATCCTGTATTGATTGCCTCAAGCCTGAAAGACGAATTGCTCAATCTCGATTCTCAAAAAGGTTTGCGCGGATTATTTGAAAAATACGCTGATGAAGTTTTGCGCCTTGAAGTTGATTCACCGTTCATTCGCAAAGATATGGATACTTGGGAAGATTATAGAAAATTATATCTGGAGGTTTTTAACTCTGAGCCGCCAGCTCAGGAAAGAAGCTGAACAAGTTTTTTTAAGCATCGCGCGCGTGTTGGTCCTATGCTTCCTTCGGGGCGTCCGAGTCTCTCAGCGATTTCCGTATAAGACGGTGATTCGTCAACATAGAAAAGCATTTTAATTAACTCCCGACATTTTTCGTCCAAATCTTCGACGGCGTTTCTTACTCTTTGCTGTTCTTGGAGTTTTTGAATTTCTTCCAAAGGTAAAACTTTTTCATCTTCTATTTGTTCAAAATCAAAACCGTCATCGTCTTCATCACTGCTTTGCAGACTTACTAAATTCTTGCGTTTTTGAATCACCCGCCATGTTTTTCGTCGCGCAGTTGTAACAAACCAAGCGTGAAGCCGGTCGGGCTGTTCTATGTACTGTATTTTTTCAAAGAAGGTTGTGAATACTTCCTGAAAGACTTCTGCCGATTGATCTTCATCTAAACCTGCACGACGCGGGACTGTATAGACGAGGCGTTGATAACGCCCGACCAATGTTTGCCATGCTAAATCGTCGCCTGCTTTGCAGAGTTCAAGCAGTTGTTCGTCAGTTTGTGACATTTAACGTATTGCTCAAAAAAAATCAGGGAAGCATGTTCAGAATAGATGCAGGCCTGGTTCTTGTCTAGCTTTTCGAGTCGTTTCGTCGCCTTGACAATTTTTCAAACCGTTAAGTATTCTTGCCGTTCGCGTTTTAGACGCTATTTTCTGAGAGAGTTCACTATGTCAACCTATTTTCCAAGTGCTAAGGGTTTAGCCGAAAACCGCAAATGGTACGTCGTTGATGCCGCAGGCAAAACGGTTGGTCGTTTAGCGACCGAAGTGGCTAGAATGTTGTCAGGTAAAAACAATCCAAAATGGACACCGTTCATGGACATGGGTGACCATGTAATTGTTATTAACGCCAGCAAAGCCGTTTTCAAAGGTTCAAAAAATGACCAGAAGATGTATCGCCATCACACGCTCTATCCGGGCGGCTTGCGCGAGAAAACTTTGAAAGAGATGCAGGAAAAGCATCCCGAACGTATCATCGAACTCGCTGTCAAAGGCATGTTGCCGAAAACAAAACTTGGTCGCGCGATGGTTAAAAAATTAAAAGTCTATGCGGACGCAGACCACAAGCACGCGGCTCAAAAACCTGAAACAGTTTCAATTTAAGTTTTATTACCCGCCCGCTGCCGCAGGCGGTACTGACTTTATCTAAGGAATAAGAATGGCTGAGATTACACAATACTACGGAACAGGAAGAAGAAAGACTTCTGTTGCCCGTGTTTATTTGCGTCCCGGTTCAGGCGAAATCAAAGTCAACGCAAAATCATTCGATACATATTTTCCGAATGAAACCTTGAGAATGATTATCCGTCAGCCCCTTCAGTTAACTGAGACTACAAGCAAGTTTGATATTCTCATTAATGTTCAGGGCGGCGGATTGGCTGGTCAAGCAGGCGCTGTACGTCACGGCATCACAAGAGCGTTGATGGAGTTTAATGCTGACCTTCGTCCCGCTTTGAAAAAAGCTGGCTTTGTCACACGCGATCCGCGTGCAAAGGAACGCAAAAAATACGGACAAAAGGGCGCGCGCAAACGCTTCCAGTTCTCGAAACGATAAACCGAATGCGGATTGCGGATTTCAGATTGCGGATTGATTAAACAAATCCGCAATCTGAAATCTAAAATCTAAAATCCATCGCCCTTGTCTCGTTTGGTTGCTCTTTTGTGAGAGTCATATAAGACAAAGGCGAGTACAACAAACCAACAAAGGAGTTAAGAAATTGGCTACAGTAACGATGAAAGAACTCTTGGAAGCCGGAGTACACTTCGGTCACCAAGTGCGTCGTTGGAATCCCAAGATGAAAGAATACATCTTTGGTGAACGCAACGGCATATATATTATTGACCTTCAAAAAACACAGAAACTTTTCCGCGATGCAATTCAATATGTCACAAACACCATCTCGGAGTCACCGGGCAAAACTGTTCTCTTCGTAGGCACAAAACGACAGGCTCAAGACGCAATAAGAGAAGAAGCAGAACGCGCAGGACAGTATTACATCAACAATCGCTGGCTCGGTGGGTTACTTACGAATTTTCAAACAGTTCAAAAGTCAATCAAAAGATTGAAAGAAATCGAAGCCATGCAAACGGACGGGCGCGCAGAAAAGCTTACCAAGAAAGAGCGACTGCACCTCGACCGCGAACTCGAAGGGTTGACAAAAAATCTTGCCGGTATCAAAACGATGAATCGTTTGCCCGATTTGATTTTCATCATTGACGTTCGCAAAGAAGAAATCGCCGTCAAGGAGGCAAATCGTTTGGGGATTCCGGTTGTAGCTGTCGTTGACACAAACTGTTCGCCCGATGGAATTGATTATGTGATACCGGGTAATGACGACGCGCTTCGCGCCGTTCGTCTTTTCGCTTCGCGCATTGCCGATGCAATTATCGAAGGTCAGTCAATAGGGAAAGATGATACGGCAGGCGAAACAGACGTTTTGTCAGCAGGGGTGATTTCCGACACCACAACCAGTGTTGACGGTGAAGATAAACCAAAACGTCGTCGGGAACGGAAAAGGGCTGACAAAGACGGCTCTCATTCTGACGAAGCAGTAGCAACGGAAGCAGCATCAACGACAGCAGAAACCGAAACTGTTAGTGAAGCTAAAACGGAAGCAACAGCAGAAGTCGCGCCTTCCGCTGAAACTTCAACCGAAACAACTGAAACAACTGATACGACGGCTGACGCTGAAACCGTCGCCACTACTAATTAAAAGTTTTCAAGCGAACGATTCAAACAAACTTTAAGCGCAGTCCGAAACAGTTTCAATGCTGTAAGGTTGCGCTTTCTTTATAAAAGCTATCAAGAGGAGATTTTTTTATCATGGCAGATATTACAGCTAGTGCGGTAAAAGCCTTGCGCGAAAAGACAGGCGTGGGAGTGATGGAATGCAAAAAGGCATTACAGGAAAACAACGGTGATGAAGCGGCGGCTATTGAATGGTTACGCAAGCGTGGCATTGTCAAGGCTGGCGAAAAAGCCGGACGTATCACAGCCGAAGGCGTCGTCGGTTCTTACATCCACATGGGCGGAAAAGTAGGGGTTCTTGTTGAAATCAACTGCGAGACAGATTTTGTTGCGCGCGGCGAGGAGTTCACGCAATTGGTCAAAGACGTGGCAATGCACATCGCGGCGGCTGAACCCAAATATGTGACACGCAATGAAGTACCCGCCGAAACGATTGAAAAAGAGAAAGAGATTCTGCGTGAGCAGTTAAAGAACGACCCGAAGAACGCCAATAAACCTGCTGAAGTTTTAGACAAAATCATCGAAGGTCGTATCAACAAATTTTACGAAGAAGTTGTTCTTCTCGACCAGCCCTTTGTCAAAGCGCCTGAAAAAACAATCGGCGAACTCGTGACGGAAAAGATTTCAACAATCAAAGAGAACATCACGATACGCCGTTTCACGCGCTACAAAATGGGTGAAGGTATCGAAAAGAAAGCCGATGACTTTGCAAGCGAAGTAGCTTCATTAACAGAAAATTAAAAGTCTAGCGAGTCTAACGAGTCTGGCGAGTCAGCGAGTCTTTAAGACTAATTGACTCGCCAGACTCGAAGACTCGCTAGACTCCCAGACTTTATTATGCTTAAAGCAACTATGGAAAAGTCGCCCGCTTACAATCGTGTACTTCTGAAAATTTCGGGCGAAGCTCTGATGGGCGAGCAGAATTATGGCATTGACCTTAGCGTTGCTCAGGCAGTTGCCGAAGAAATCAAGGCTGTCCGTGACAGCGGCGTCGAAATCGCTGTCGTGGTTGGCGGCGGTAACATCTTTCGCGGCGTCTCGAAAAGCGCGGGCAATATGGACAGAGGCGCGGCTGACTATATTGGTATGCTTGCCACTGTTATGAACGCCGTGGTTTTGCAAGACGCTCTCGAAAAACTCGGTGTATTTACCCGCGCGATGTCGGCGATTGAAATCCCACAACTTGCAGAGCCTTTTATACGCCGTCGCGCGATTCGCCACCTAGAAAAAAAGCGTGTGGTGATATTTGCGGCAGGTACGGGCAATCCCTATTTTACAACCGATTCGGCGGCGGCTTTGCGTGCATTGGAAATAAAAGCCGATGTGCTTTTGAAGGCAACAAAGGTTGACGGTATTTACACTGATGACCCGATGCTTAACCCTACGGCAGAGCGTTATGATGTAATTACATATCAAGAGGTCTTGGAAAAAAATCTGAAAGTGATGGATGCTTCCGCAATTTCGCTTTGTCGTGATAATAAACTTCCGATGGTTGTCTTCAATATGAAAACACAGGGCAACATTCGTCGTGTTGTAATGGGTGAAGAAGGCATTTGCACAAAGGTCGTCGCAACGCTTTGAAAGGATAGTTATGACTAAAAAACTTGTTTCATTTCTTCTTCCAGCTTTGGTTTTGATGTTTACAGGTTTTTCCTTTCAATCTGTAAACGCACAAACAAGTTCATCACCCTTTAGTTTCCGAGCGGGCCAGTCAATCTACATTGTGGCTTTTCGCAGGGTTTATCAACCTGTATCCGGAGATGTTTCGACAGGAAACTCAGTTGGCGCTTATCAAAATGAGTACGCGCTTGATGCTGAACAGAAAGTAAGAAAAGAGATTGTGAAGTGGCGATATTTCAGAGTTGTTGACAAACTAAGTGAGGCTGATTTTGTGCTACTCGTGAACTCTGAATACAGCTCTATGGAGGCTTTGGCGATACCACATGAAGCTTATCGCCAGCGCTTCAAAGAAAAATATGACATGGATACATTACGCGAGTCTGCTTTCGGACGTTTTCTGGCAGGTCCATTAAAAATCCCAACACTAAGCAGATTGAGCGAACGTCTTATTAAACAATTCCGTGAAAAAGTCGAAGACGTTAAATCGTCTGACAAAAAATAGTTTATTGAAAGTTGAAATCAGGAGAAACAAATGAGCGTTCAAGATGTCATTAAAGAAACAAAACCGCGCATGGAAGCCGCGATTGAAGACACCAAACGCAAACTTGCGTCTATCAGAACGGGTCGCGCAGTTGTCAGCATACTCGACGGCGTAGTTGTCGAATACTACGGTACGCCAACCCCCTTAAATCAAATGGCTTCGGTTCACGCGCCTGAACCCCAGATGCTGACCGTCCAGCCTTGGGACGCAACCCAAATCGGTGCGATTGAAAAAGCGATTCGTTCATCAGATTTGGGCTTGAACCCCACAAACGACGGCAAGATGGTTCGCATACCGATTCCCGCTTTAACCGAAGAGCGTCGTAAACAATTGGTCAAACAAGTCCATGATTTAGCAGAAGATCATCGTACTGCTGTTCGCAACATCCGCCGTGACGCAAACGATAAGCTGAAAAAACTTTTGAAGGATAAACTGATTTCAGAGGATAACGAAAAAGATGGTCTTGATGAAGTTCAGAAACTTACGAACACTTACATTGGTAAGATTGACGAACTAATGAAGAACAAAGAACAAGAGCTGATGACTGTTTAGTCATAAAAATAAGCTCAGAGCGCAAACATTTAGTAAGAAGACAAACTAAAAATCACACTCTGAGCTTTTACAGTTTTTAGCCCAAATTCAACATTTAGCGCGTGTCATAAGTGGTAACAGGCAAGTCAGACACAAATCCCCAAGGAATCACCAACAAACCATTATCCAAGCTTTTATAGACATAAAAGACACCGTCGGTATCACGCCAAACGGCAACATCCGCTTTACCATCTCCATCATAATCATTCTGCACAGGCGAATCCGATTCAGTAGTTCCAAACCAGTAAGCCAGCAAACCGCCATCTGTACTTTTCAAAATATACCAAGTTAAGTTTGATGCGGTTGTCGCTCCTTTTCGCACAACTGCCAAATCTGTTATTCCATCCCCATCATAATCACCCGGCACAAACATATCGCCGCTTAATCCCCAAGGCGTGACCTGCAAAGTATTAGTCAGACTTTTCAGAATCCAGAATGTTGATTGTGATGTAGAGGTTGCACCGGGACGCATCACTGCGTAATCGAATTTACCATCACCGTCAAAATCACCGGGCGCGGCAAAATCAGTTGAAAGACCGAATTGAACGGCATTAAAACCACCATCCAAACTTCTGAGCACATACCAAATCATCGCTCCGTTTGAACGACGCACGACAGCAATATCGGTTTTTCCATCGCCGTCGTAATCTCTCTGCATTGGTTCGTCGCCAACCAAACCAAACTGAACGGCTGAAAAAGTATTTGTCTGGCTGTTTATGCGATACCAAACGCGGTCAGTATTCGGTGTTGCGGAAAACACCATAATCAGCTTTGTTGTCGCCATCGTAATCCAATGCGTTTCGCAGTTTGATTTGCGCAAACGAAACAATTGACAGTGTAAATATCGCCAGAAATACAAACGATGACCGCAACAAAACTTTATTGATTATTTTAGAACCTTTCACTGTTGTCTCTCCTTCTCCGATTACCAAATAAAATTTCAACCAAATTCCATTTGCTTTTTCTTATGCGCTACAAGCTGATGGCGTTGTTCGGATTGCTACTGTAACGCCATCCGATGTCGCCTCCCGTTCAAAGACAGGCCAACTCAAATGAATTGTTTGAACCGTCGGGAATGCCGCTCGGACGCGCTCCTGTTTTTTCTTTGAAAACAAATAACCCGACTCTGTATTGGTGGGGAACGACTGTTTTCATTTTTGACAATGAGAAAACCGAACCTGTTCCAAGAATACTTCTCATCTCTTCAAACTCTTTTACAGGAAATGGTCTTCTTTTCGACCCTACCCCTTGGCTGGTAATTTTCGCGGTCATAATCGGCGGATCCATACTCTTCTGGCTTCCGTTTGCGCGCGGCATAACAAAATCAATCGCCCAAATGACAAGAGCAACAGAGCAAATCGCAGACGAACAGTTTGACGTTCGCGTAAATGAAAAACGCACGGATGAAATAGGCAGATTGGGAAAAGCCATCAATCATTTAACCGAAAGACTTTCGGGATTTGTTTACGGGCAGAAACGATTTCTTGGCGACATATCGCACGAATTAAATTCGCCGCTTGCACGAATGCAGTTTGCGTTGAGCATCTTGGAAGACCGCGTTGATGAAACGAATCGCCCTTATGTTGAAGATGTTAAGGAAGAAGTCGAACTGATGTCGAAACTCGTTAGCGAACTTCTTGCATATTCAAAAGCCGGAATTAAAACTAGGCAGATTGCGTTAGAGCGTGTGCCGTTGCGCCCGCTTGTTGAAACTGTAATAAGACGCGAAGCCGCAAAAAATGCGGATATTGAGTTTAATGTTGATGATGATTTAGAAGCTATGGCTCAACCTGAACTGCTTTCACGCTCTCTATCAAACATTGTCCGCAACGCCGTTCGATATGCAGGAGACGCAGGAAAAATCACAGTGTCAGCCGAAAAAGATAACGGTCATGTAGAAATTAAAGTCGCTGACAACGGAGCGGGCGTCCCCGATTCAGAACTCAGTAAATTATTCGACCCTTTTTACAGACTTGAGTTTGACCGCGCGCGAAGCACAGGCGGAACGGGGCTTGGGCTTGCGATTGTCAAAACTTGTATCGAATCATGCCAAGGAAAGGTTTATGCGCAAAACCGTACTCCGTCAGGTCTTGAGGTCGTAATTCTCCTAAATACCGTTTCGGACGAAAGAAAAGATTAGCCCTCTTTACTATTTACTTTCCCAACTTTCCTGTTTGGGGAAATACTCGCGCCATCTTTTATCAACAAGCTTTGCAATATCATTACGAACAACAAGTTCATCGGGATAATCCGGTTTCATTCGCGCATCAATTATAATCGGCGCGTTGTAAGAAAGACGGTGACGCGCGACTTCTGTTTTAGCCGCGTATATGTCCGACGCAGGGTCAAAGCGCGTCCATGTTGCCCACAAAAATTGTGCTGATGATTTCGCGTAATCCGCCGTGTCGTGAATTACAACTATCTGCCAATCTTTGAACTGTTCCGATTGAGATAAGCGTTCGGCAAGTTTTGGTTCTTCTGTATAACTTGCGCTTTCAACAACCAAACAACCGCCGCAAAAAACTTCTGCGCGTTTGATGCCTTGCGGTAATTCCCCGCGAAATTCTTTCGGCAATTCTCTTATTGAATCACCCAAGCCCATCATTATCGCTTTGCTTCCGTGATTGATTTTGCCGCTTGTGTAATCAAGGGTGTCGAAAGCTGTCTTTGAAAAAATGAACAAGTCGCTGTCCCAACGTACACGTGCCAAGATGTGTTCAAACAGAAGTTTGAAATCGCGCAAATCAATTGCTGAATCCGTGAGCAATAAAAATTTTGTGAGCGATAATTGCCCTTCGCCCAAAATTCTGAAGCCCGAAACCAGAGCCTCGCGCGCGTAGCGTTCACGCACAACCGCCGCCGCCAACGAGTGAAATCCCGTTTCGCCGTAACTCCACAAATCCTTTACGCTTGGCATAACGAGCGGAAACAACGGCGACAATAATTCTTGAAGATAATCGCCTATGAAAAAATCTTCCTGTCGCGGTTTTCCAACAACGGTCGCGGGATAGACTGCGTCCTTGCGATGACAAATGGCTTCCGCATGAAAGACCGGATAATCGTGTTGCAGTGAATAGTAACCGTAATGGTCGCCGAATGGTCCTTCGGGTTTGCGCTCGTATGGCGGAACGTGACCGACAATCGCAAACTCACATTCGGCAACGAGACGATGTCTTCCGACAAAAGGCGACTCCACGACTTTGATTTTTTCACCCGCAAGAACAGAAGCCAAAACCAATTCGGGAACGTCTTCCGGTAAAGGGGCAATCGCTGACAAAATCAATGCCGGTGGTCCACCCAAGAAAATCGTAACGGGCAAAGGCTGTCCGAGTTTTTCTGCTTCGTGATAATGAAAGCCTCCTCCTTTATGAATTTGCCAGTGAAGCCCTGCTGTTTCAGAACCATAACGCTGTATGCGGTACATCCCAAGATTATGTTTACCTGTGGTCGGGTTTTCGCTATACACAAGCGGCAGGGTTATAAATGCTCCGCCGTCTTCTTGCCATGTTGTTAAAATCGGAAGTTCGTCAAGACGGGCAGGTTGTTCAATGACTTCTAAAACGGGCGCGCGTCGCATCTTTTTTGTTCCCAGCCTTAATGCTTCAAGAGCAAGCCCGCGATGTTTCCACAACTCTTTCGGTTGTGGCGGGATTGCTTTTTCAAAAACTTCGACCGCCTCTTTGACAAGATTCTGCGGTTTCTTTCCAAACGCCAAATCTATTCGTTTTGCTGTGCCGAATAGATTTGTGACAACAGGATAATGACTTCCCTTCACCCGCTTAAACAAAAGCGCAGGACCACCGAGTTCGATTACGCGGCGATGAATTTCTGCGAGTTCAAGATACGGGTCAACTTCCGTTTCGATTTCTGTTAAATCGTTTTCGTGGCGTAATAGATTAAGAAAGGAACGAAGGTTTTCGCGCATGTATATTTTTTATCATTGCGGATTCGTTCCTTCAACCGCGCGCGGGCGCGTTTGTTTTTTCGGTTGAGGGTTCGCAAGACGTTTATTGATTTCGTCGCGCGCGTATTTTGCCGATGATACGATTTCAGGATTAACAACCCGCGTGTAGGGTTCGATTTTTATAAGCGACTCTTCATCACCGATACTTGCTAATACGCCTAAGACCCCTATCAGCGTTTTATCATCCCAACGCAAAAACGGATAGAGCAGTTCGGGTTGTTCTAGTTGTACTAAATAAGAAGTAGCCTGATTGCGTCGCGACGTTCCGAGTTCTTTTGCAATATCGTAAATCTTGTTCGGATTTCCCATCCGGTACAAAGCCCAATCAAGCGCGAGGCGGACACGCTTATCTTTTTCCTGAACACGATAACCTTCGACGAGAAGTTTCGGACTGTCATCTGCAATTCGCGCCAATTCTTCGGCACCGCGTTGTCGTGTCAACGGGTCGGCTTTAGCTAATTGTTTTACAGCAAATGAAACTGCTTTCTGTCTTGCTTCATCTTCGTCATCATCTTGTGCGAAAGCAGTAAAACCCAAACCGACCAATATCAATAAAGCGAACACAAACGATAACAGTCTTTTCATCTTTTCCAATCCTTTCCGAAGCATTGATTCGCCTTCATTATCGTCACGATGCCAATTTATTTTTTCAGGCTCTGTTTTGCAACTTAAATTTGTTTATCGCCGCTGAAATTCACTTAAAAAGTTTTCATTAAAGGGCTTATTATCCGGTCGCTTTTGCCACAATATACAACTCTCGCTTATAATTACCGTCGTTTTCATTAACGCCGTAAATTAGAGCGAAAATTCAGAGCGTCGTTTGCAGAAATATCGGATGACGTTCTCACGCAATATACACGCTAAAAAACGCAATTAAAAATTAAGTTCGAGAGAGTTTTCAATCATGTCCAGTTCAATTAACGCATTTGCCACAGACGTAATTGACCACGTTCAAGCAAAGGTAGAACACGAGGATAGAAAAAGCAGCCAAGCGGAAAAACTGAAAAATTACGATAAGGAAACGCTTGTTCACATTCTCTATCAAATGTTATTGATTCGCCGCGTTGAAGAGCGTTGCGCCCAAAGTTACAGCATGGGAAAAATCGGCGGCTTCTGCCATTTGTACATTGGTCAAGAGGCTTGTGCCGTCGGTTCTATTTCAGCTTTACGACCTGACGATTATGTTATTTGCAGTTACCGCGAACATGGTCATGCAATAGCAAAAGGTATGTCGCCCGATGAAGTAATGGCTGAACTCTACGGTAAAACCGGTGGATGTTCCGAGGGTAAAGGTGGTTCGATGCACCTATTCGATGCGAGCTTAAATTTCGCGGGCGGACATGGAATTGTGGGTGGACAAATCCCGCTTGGGACAGGTCTTGCTTTTGCGGGCAAGTATAAAGGGACAGACCAAGTGACGCTCTGTTATTTTGGTGAAGCGGCAGTCAATCAAGGGGCTTTTCACGAATCGCTTAATATGGCACAGCTTTGGAAACTTCCGTGTATTTATATTTGTGAAAACAATCAATACGGAATGGGAACGGCGATTGACCGCGCTATGAGCGAAAGCAATGTGGCACGCAAAGCCGTGGCTTATAACATGGTCGGCGAGTTTGTTGACGGCATGGATGTCTTGGCTGTGCGCGAAGCAACGCAAAGAGCAATTGACCGCGCGCGCGCCGACGGCTCTCCATCACTAATCGAAGTTCGCACGTATCGTTTTATGGGACACTCGATGTCAGACCCGGGCAATTACAGAACACGTGCCGAAATCGAAAAACATCAAGAGCGCGACCCGATTAAACTGTTTGGCGATACCTTAAAAGAAAACGGCGTTATTAATGAAGACGACATACAGGTTTTGGAAGACCGCGTAAAAGAAGAAGTTGACCGTTCAGTGAAATTTGCAGAAGAAAGCCCTGAACCGGATGCGACTGAACTTTATACGCACGTTTATGCAAACCCGTTGTAAACTAAAGATAATGAGTTTTGAGTGGGATGAAGATAAAAATCAAATCAATCAAAGCAAACATGGTGTTTCTTTTGACCAAGCAGTTAAAGCATTTGATGACCCTCATGCAGTGCCACTCGAAGATATTGAACATAGTGATGACACAGAAATTCGTTACGGTTTAATAGGAATGTGTGAAGTAGGTCTGGTTTTTATTTCATTCACTTTTCGAGGTGAAAACTATCGTTTAATCTCCGCGCGCTATGCGAGCAAGAGAATGGAAAAGATGTATGTCAGCCAAGAGTTCTAAAAATAAAAAGAAAAGTATTGATGATATGTCCAACAAAGAGTTGGACGAATACTTTGGAAAGATGAAACGATTGCCGCACGGAACTTTTTTAGCCAAACAAGGAGCGACTGAACCAAAGAATATAAAAGTTAGCGTAACTGTGAAACTTGATCTGGATGTGCTTAATTATTTCAAAGCCTTAGTAGCAAATTCAACAGAAGATACTATTGACAATAGAGTCAATGAAGAGTTGCGAAACATCATAGAGCTAAAACAATCAAAACGACTTTCTACAACGGCACGAGTGCTTCTTAACGATAAACAGTTTATTGCCGAATTAAAAAAGAAACTTAAAGCGGCGTGATTCGTTACGCCACAAAAACAGGAAACAAAAATGGCTGTTATGACAATGCGCGATGCGCTTAATCAAGCGTTGCGTGAAGAATTAAAAAGAGACCCAAATGTTTTCATTATGGGCGAAGAGGTCGCTCAATATGACGGCGCTTACAAAGTTACCCGTGGACTTTTGAATGAGTTCGGCGACAAGCGCGTGATTGATTCTCCGATTACTGAACTCGGTTTCGCAGGGTTAGGCGTCGGTGCGGCTATGGCGGGTTTGCGTCCCGTCATTGAGTTTATGACTTTTAACTTCTCTATTTTAGCAACAGACCAAATCATAAACTCTGCGGCAAAGATGCTTTATATGTCTGCGGGACAGTATAAAGTTCCGATTGTGTTTCGCGGTCCGAATGGTTCGGCTTTTCAAGTCTCGTCGCAACACTCGCAGGCTATGGAATCATGGTTCGCGCATTTTCCGGGTGTAAAAGTCGTTATGCCTTCGACGCCCGCCGATGCAAAAGGTCTGTTGAAATCTGCCATACGTGATGATGACCCTGTTATTTTCTTGGAACAAGAGCGGATGTACGGCAACAAAGGCGAAGTTCCTGAAGACGAAAATTTCCTGATTCCTTTGGGGGTTGCCGATGTCAAGAAAGAGGGAAAAGATTGCACAGTCGTTGCGCGTTCGATGACTGTGCCTGTTGCCTTGAAGGCGGCAGAAGAACTAGAGAAACAGGGAGTTTCTGTCGAAGTGATAGACCCGCGCACAATCCGCCCGCTTGACATCAAGACAATTATCAATTCCGTAAAGAAAACAAACCGGCTGGTAATTGTCGAAGAGTCGCATCAGTTCTGCGGCGTAGCCGCCGAGATAACTGCACAAGTCCAAGAACACGCTTTTGATTATCTGGACGCTCCGATAAAGCGTCTTTCCGGGGCTGATGTTCCGATGCCCTATGCAAAGAATCTTGAAAAACTCGCACTGCCGGATGTTCAGCGAGTCGTTCAAGCCATAAAAGAGGTTTCGTATTTAGATTAAACTGCTTCCAAAAAAAACTATGTCACAAAACACTAATGAAAAAGCCGTGATTGATGCCGAAAAATTTATTTGGAATTCAATCAAATCCAAAAAGCTTGAGCTAATACCCGAATGCTTTACCGACGACTACCGCGGCGTCTATAAATCGGGCATAGTCAATCGGAAACTCGAACTCGAAAACATTCGCAATGTTGATTTGAAAAAGTTTTCGTTGTCGAAAACAAAAGTCTCTATTCAGAAAAACAATGTAGCGGTTTTGACCTATATGATTTCGTTGGTCGCAACCGATAAAGGGCAGAATATAACAGGCATCTACAACGCTTCGTCAGTCTGGGTCAAACAGGGGCGCACTTGGCAGGTTTGTCTGCACTCGGTCGTACAAGCTCAGTAAGCGTTTAGAATCCAAACTGATTTGGGTCTTCGTATTGCTCTAACAAATTCAAATTCAGAAAGGATTCAACCATGAAAAAAAATCTGTACTTTATTGCTTTAGCTCTTTTGTGCGTTTTTGTTGTCAGTTCGTCTCAGACAAATGCGCAAACCAGCAAAACCGAGAAAGCGTTATTTGAAACGGAAACTAAAATCTGGCAGACACTGAAAGATAAAAAGTTTGATTCAATCCCACAATACTTTGCAAAAGATTACTTGGGCATCTACGGTTACGGGATTGTCTCTCTTGATGTTGAAGCGCAGGACATTAAGAGCGTTGATTTAAAAGCATTCGCTCTTTCCGATGTCAAATTTATTCATGCAAGCAAAGACGTTGTTATCATTGCCTACAATGCAAAAATAGAAGGCACA
>Ga0187893_10009763_pt1 | contig 14606 bp, 16 predicted proteins | sample MA1701074metaG_FD_139574 | JGI IMG/M metagenome (GOLD analysis project Ga0187893, IMG submission 139574) | White microbial mat communities from a basaltic lava cave in the Kipuka Kanohina Cave System on the Island of Hawaii, USA - MA170107-4 metaG ...
AGCGTTCGTGCCTGAGCATTCGAGAAGCTGCTACCTGCTATTAGCTATTCGCTTGTTTAGGGCCATGCCCGTTGTGCGAGGAACCATGAGCGACGCGTCCCCTACCACCGGCAAGCGGACCGAACTCCAGATGGCCCGGAGCATGTGCTGGCACTGCCAGTCCGAGGTCACCGGCGAGTATTACTGCGGCCAGTGCGTCAAGGTCCAGCCCCTCTCGAAGGAGATGGACTATTTCACCTGCCTGGGGCTGCCGCGGCTGCTTGCCATCGACACCGCCGCGCTGGAAACCAAGTACTACGAGTTGAGCCGGACCTTCCATCCGGATTTCTTCCAGGGCAAGACGGAACCGGAGCAGCAGATCAGTCTCGGGAACTCCGCCCTGCTCAACACGGCCTATCACACGCTGAAAGATCCGGTCCTGCGGGCGGAATATCTCCTGAAACTGGAGGCCGGCTCGGCCAAGGACATCCGCAACTCCCCGCCGGCTGATCTGTTCGAGGAAATCCTGGAACTCCAGGAGGATCTGGAGGCCTTCCGGTCCGCCGCCGCCGCCGGCGACAAGAACGAAACGGCTCAGTACCGGACCAAACTGCTCGCGGACCGCGACCATCTGGAGCAGCGCCAGCAGGCCATGGATACAAAACTCGCCGGCCTGTTCGGCAAGTGGGACACAATCCAGAACCGCGCCCCGCAGCCGGACGCCCTGCGTCCGCAGAAGGACGAGGTCCTGAAAGAGATGCGGGAGCTGCTCTCCAACCGGACCTACCTCCGCAACATCCTGAACGACGTCGTCGCAGCCATGGAAGGCGGCCATGCGGATCGTCGGCATTGACCTCGGCACGACCAATTCGCTGATCGCCTACATGGACGGCCAGACCCCGCGCGTCATCGCGGGACGGGGCGACCGGGCCATGGTGCCGTCCGTCGTGGCCATGACCGACAACGGCCTGATCGTCGGCGATCCCGCCAAGGAACATCTCGTCCGCAATCCGGCGCGCACGGTCTATTCGGTGAAACGCTTCATGGGCAAGGGCCTGGCCGACGTCGCCGACGAACTGAAATACTTCCCCTACACCCTGACCGAGCAGGGCGGCGTGATCCGCTTGAAGATCGGCGAGAAAAGCTTCTCGCCCCCGCAGATCTCGGCCATGATCCTCAAGGAACTCAAGCAGCGCGCCGAGGCGGTCCTGCACGAGGAGATCTCCAAGGCCGTGATCACCGTCCCGGCCTATTTCAACGACAGCCAGCGGCAGGCGACCAAGGACGCCGGCACGATTGCCGGCTTGGACGTGGTCCGCATCATCAACGAGCCGACCGCCGCCTCGCTGGCCTACGGGCTCCAGCAGCGCACGCAGGGGACCATCGCCGTCTACGACCTGGGCGGCGGAACCTTCGACATCTCGATCCTCAAGCTGCAGGACGGCATCTTCGAAGTCCTTTCCACCAACGGCAACACGCATCTGGGCGGGGACGACTTCGATCATATGATTGCGGAGGTGCTGCTGAAGGACATCCGCGCGAAACACAGCCTCAGCCTGGAGAAGCACGACGACGCAATGCAATTGGTGCGGCTGGAAGCCGAACGGACGAAGATCCGGCTGTCGGACGAGCAGACCGCCACGGCGGTGATCGAGCTGCCGGACGGCAAGGGCACCTACCGAAAGGACTTCACGCGCGAGCAGCTTGAGGCCCTCACGGGAGGACTGGTCGAGCGCACGCTGGCCCCCTGCCGGCAGGCGCTGAAGGACGCCGGCCTGCAGGCGTCGGACATCGACGAGGTCGTGCTGGTGGGCGGCTCCACGCGCATGCCGCTGGTCCATCGACGCGTCCAGGAACTCTTCGGCAGGACGCCGCACAGCGAGCTGAACCCGGACGAAGTGGTCGCGCTCGGCGCCGCCGTGCAGGCCGGCATCTTGAGCGGCGACACGCAGGGCATGCTGCTGCTGGACGTGACCCCGCTCTCGCTTGGGATCGAAACGATGGGCGGCGTGATGAGCACGCTCATCCGGCGCAATACGACGATCCCTTCCAGCGCGAAGGAAATGTTCACGACCTACGTGGACGGCCAGACCGGCGTGGACATCCACATTCTCCAGGGAGAACGCGAACTGGCCCAGGACAACCGGAGCCTCGCCCGCTTCCGTCTCAAGATGCCGCCCCTGCCGGCCGGCGTGCCGCGCATCGAAGTGACGTTCCTGATCGACGCCAACGGCATTTTGAACGTCACGGCCAGGGACATGCGGACCGGCCAGAGCCAGTCCATCGACGTGAAGCCGTCCCACGGGCTGTCGGACGAGGAAGTCGAACAGATGATCGGCGACTCGTTCAAATTCGCCGCAGAAGACATTACCGCCCGCAAACTGATCGAGGCGCGGCTCGACGGCGGCGCGCTGATTGCCGCGACGGAGAAATCCCTTGGCCAGGGCGGCCATTTGATCGCCGCGGACGAAGTCGCCTTGATTCGGACTGCGGTGGCCGCGCTCGCAACCGCCAAAGACGGCGACGACCCCCGCGCCATCCGCGCCCGCATGGCCGATGTCGAACAGGCGGCGCGCCACCTGACGGCGACGCTGATGGACGATTCGCTCAAACAGGCGCTGCAGAACAAAAAACTGTCGGAATTGCCCTAGGAGACTCCATGGATCTGCACTGGAAGGATGCGGAGGACATTGCGATTCGCCTCGTCGAAACCCACCCGGACACTGACCCGCTGACCGTGCGGTTCACCGACATGCATGCCTGGATCACGGCCCTGCCGGACTTCCGTGACGATCCCAAGAAATCCAACGAGAAGATCCTCGAAGCCATCCAGATGGCCTGGCACGAGGAGTATCAGGATTCCAAAAGCTAGCGCGATGGAGCAGCCGGCGCTTGCGGTCGTGCCGGTTTTTGCGCCGGCGTTGCAGATGATCCTGCTGCGGCAGATCCCGACGCAGGAGACACCGCGCCGGAAGCAGGTGTGACGGGCGGAGCAGGAGCTGCGAAGGCCTCGGGAATCTGATCCAACCGGTAGAACTCCGCCGGGTCCACGACATCCGGGACCGACTCCGTCGGCTCAGCACCCTTGTTGAAGACCTCCACGATCCCGCGATCGCTCTGATCCGGCTCCAGGAGGCCCGTGCGCGGGTCCACCCGGGCATAGCGGATGTCCTCCGGAATTTCGAAGGGCGTGGGCGGCACCAGCGGCAGCGCGGCCTGCATGAATTCCAGCCAGATCGGCAACGCCGCATGCGCGCCCGATTCTGTCTCGCCCAGCGTCCGGATGTCGTCGAACCCGACCCAGACCGCAGTAGCGAGGGTGGGCGTGTAACCGATGAACCAGGCGTCCGTGAAATCGTTGGTTGTGCCCGTCTTGCCCGCCACGGACCGTTCGATCGTTTTGGCCAGCTGGCCGGTTCCCTTCTGAATGACGTCCTCCAGCACGTTGGTGATGAGATAGGCCGTTTCCTTCGTGATGACCTGCTGCGGCTCGAAGAGAATCTGCTCCAGCGGCTGCCCGTTGGCATCCTGCACGGTGGAGACCGAATAGGGCTGCAGTTTGTAGCCCTGGTTGGCAAAGACCGCATAGGCGGAGACCATCTCGAGCGGCGTGATGCCGGAGGACCCCAGCGCCAGCGACAGGTCCTGGTTGATCGGGCTGGCGATGCCCAGGGTCTTGGCGAACTCGACCACCGGCTTGATGCCGACCTTCTCCAGCAGCCTGACCGTCGCCACATTGTGCGAATGGATCAGCGCCTCGCGCAGGCTGACCGGCCCGTGAAACCGCTTGCCGTAATTCTCCGGCTTCCAGGTTTTTTCCGGGTCCTCTTCGTTCTCGTAGATCACCGGCGAATCGATGACCACGGTCGAGGGACTCAACCCCTCGTTGAAGGCCGTGGCATAGATGATCGGCTTGAAGGCCGAGCCGGGCTGGCGGCGCGCCGTGATGACGCGATTGTATTCGCTCCTGGCGAAATCATAGCCTCCGACCATGGCCCTGATGGACCCGTTGCGCGGATCGATCGCCACCAGCGCGCCCTCGACGATCGGCGTCTGCTCGAGTTGGAAGTAGGTCGTGTTCTTCTCGACTTTTTTGAGGCTGACTTCGATCAGATCGCCCGGCTTCAACAGGTTCTTGACCGTGGGCAGCGTCACGGCGTCCTTGACTGGATCCTTGCCCTTGAGCTGCCGCTTGGCCCATCCCATGTCGTCGAAGGTCATCTGCCCCAGCACGGTACCGACCTGCACCTGGACGGCATCGCGCCCGATTTTCACGACGACGCCCTGGACGATTTCGCCCGGCTGCAGCGGCTTGTCCTGCGGCGCCGGCGGGCCTGGCGGGGGCAGCGCCGTGATGTCCTGCGTGCCGATCGGCCCGCGCCAACCCTGCCGCTTGTCCAGTTCGCGCAGCCCCCGGTTGAGCGCCCGCTCCGCCGCCTGCTGCATCTGGGCGTTCAGCGTCGTGAAGATTTCCAGGCCGCCCTTGTAGACCATCGTCTCGCCGTATTTCCCGACGAGATGCTGCCGGACATGCTCGACGAAATAGGGCGCGATCTGCTCGGAGCCGAGTCGGCGCAAGACGAGGGGCGTGGTCAGCGCATCCAAGCGTTGCTCCACCGAGATGAATCCTGCCTCCTCCATCCTGAGCAGCACGTGCTCCTGGCGTTTTTTCGCCTTCTCCAGATTTTTATACGGCGAATAGTTGTTGGGCGATTTGGGCAGGCCGGCTAGAAGGGCCGCTTCTCCGAGAGTCAATTCAGACAGGCTCTTCCCGAAATAGGTCTGGGCCGCCGCGACCACGCCATAGGCGCCCTGCCCGAAATAGATCTGGTTGAGGTAGAGCTCGAGAATTTCCTCCTTACTGAGGATCAATTCCATCTTGTAGGCCAAAATCAACTCGCGGATCTTTCTGCCATAGGTCCGTTCGGCGGACAAAAACAGCGAGCGCGCGAGCTGCTGGGTGATCGTGCTGGCGCCCTCGACCTTGCCGCCACGGCGCAGATTGGTCCAGACGGCGCGCGCGATGCCGATGAAATCAAGGCCCGGATGCTCGAAAAAGCGCGCGTCCTCGACGGCAATCACCGCCTGAGTGAGCACCTGCGGCACATCCGCCAATTGCGCTTTCAGACGCCGCTCGACATAGAACTGCCCGACGACCTGGCGGTCGTCCGAGTAGACGCGGCTCACCTGGCTGGGCTGGTATTGGGAGAGCGATTCGAGGGACGGCAGGTCCTGCGACGCCCACCAGAAGACGACACCACTGGCACCGGTGCCGAGCAGGGCCAGCCCCCCGGCTAGGGTGAGCAGTGTGCGCCACTTGGACCAGCGGTTCGGGCTCGGCGTGTTCAGTTCCGTAAAACGATCAGTGAACGGCATCGGCGGCGCGGTTCCTCACAGCCAGACATGCGAAGTATAGCAGGTAGGGGCACCTTACCGCGCACCCCGCCCAAACTCAAGCCGGGCGCGGTGCATCGGTAGCGAGATGGGCGGCGGCAGACCCGTGTCCTGACTTGTCTTTTCGACGCCCCCTCCGTTATACTGCATCACGACGCCGGATTATCGCGGCGTCTTTTTTTTGGCCCGATCCCGGAAAGACCCCTATGGACCAGCAGAGTTCGACAGTGTCCCCGCAGGTGCACCGGTCGCCGGCTGACCGGCGGGAGAACATCCGCAATATCGCCATCATCGCCCACGTGGACCACGGGAAAACCACGCTGGTGGATGCCCTGCTCCGCCAGACGCACGTCCACCGGAGGATCAACGACATGGGCGAGCGCGTGATGGATTCCATGGACCAGGAGCGCGAGCGTGGCATTACCATCCGCGCGAAAAACGCGAGCATCATGTACCGGGACGTCAAGATCAACATCGTGGACACGCCTGGCCATGCCGATTTCGGCGGTGAAGTCGAACGGACGCTTCGGATGGTGGACGGGGTGCTGATTCTGGTGGACGCGAAGGAAGGGCCCATGCCGCAGACGACCTTCGTGCTGCGCAAGGCCCTCGCGCTGGGACACAAGGCCATCGTCGTGATCAACAAGATCGACCGCCCGGACGCCGTGATCGACGACGTGGTAAACCGGACCTTCGATCTCTTCGGCGCGCTGGGCGCCACCAACGAGCAGCTGGATTTCCCCATCGTCTACACCTCTGCCATCAACGGCATCGCGACGCTGGACGTCAACAAGCCCGGCATGGACATCAATCCGCTGCTGGACACGATCCTGGTGCACGTGCCGGCCCCGGCGGTCAATGCCGACGCCCCGCTGCAGATCCTGGTGCTGGCCCTGTCCCACGACTCGTACAAGGGGAAGATGGGCATCGGCAAGATCCTCTCCGGCTCGATCGCGAAGCGACAGAACGTCATGCGGATCACCCGCGAGGGAGTACAGGTGCCCGGCAAGGTGAGCGAACTGGCGGTTTTCTCGGGCCTGGAGCGGATGGACGTGGAGAAGGCCGAGGCCGGCGAGATCGTGGCCGTGGCCGGATTGTCGGAAATCGGCATCGGCGAGACGATCGCGGACGCGGAGCATCCCATCGCGCTGCCGCCGGTGAAGATCGACGAGCCGACCGTCCAGATGACCTTCGCCGTGAACACGAGCCCCTTCGCCGGACGGGAGGGCAAGTACCTGACCTCACGGCATCTACGCGAGCGCCTGTTCAAGGAATTGGAAACCAACGTCTCCCTGCGCGTGGAGGAGACCGACAGCCCGGACCGCTTCCTGGTGGCCGGCCGCGGTGAATTGCACCTCGCCGTGTTGATCGAGCAGATGCGGCGCGAGGGCTATGAAATACAGGTCTCGCAGCCGGAGGTGATTCTCCACAAGGACGGCGACGTCACCACGGAGCCCTACGAGGAACTGACCATCTCCGTCCCCGCCGACTACCAGGGCACCGTCATCGAGGAGATCGGCACGCGCCGGGGCAAGCTGCGGCACATGAAGCTGGTGCACGCCGAGGGCAGCGCCGGCGAGATGCACCTGGAGTACCACATCCCCACGCGCGGCGTGATCGGCCTCAAGGGCGTGCTCCTGACCAAGACCCGCGGGACCGTCATCATGCACCACGTGTTCAAGGAGTACGGCCCCCACGACGAGCGCTCGCTCGTCACGGCGCCGCACGGCTCGCTGGTCGCGCACGAGGACGGCACGAGCAACGCCTACGGCCTCTTCATGATGCAGGAGCGCGGCGCGCTGTTCCTCAGCCCCGGCGTCGAGGTCTATCGCGGCATGGTCGTCGGCCAGAACAGCCGCGACGAGGATCTGGACGTCAATGTGTGCAAGGCCAAGCAGCTGACCAACATGCGGGCGTCGGGATCGGACGAGGCCCTGACCCTGACCCCGCCCCGTCCCATGACGCTGGAATTCGCCCTGGAATACATCGGTTCCGATGAGCTGGTCGAGGTGACGCCCTCCAGCATCCGCATCCGCAAGCGGATGCTCAATCCGGAAGACCGCCGCAAGGCCCGCAAGAACAAAGCCTGACGACGTTCCCGTTCGCCCATGAAAATCCGCAAGAAACAGCCGAAACCATCCGGTTCCGGGCAGCCCCTTTACATCGTCGGATACTCGTCCCCTGCCCCGTCGGCTGCCGATCTCCAGATGTGGTTCGACTTGGACTATGGCGGACCGCTGAAGCTCACAACCTCCGGAGATGTCGCTCCAGTGGTCGCCACCCACGGGCCGTGGAGCGTCCGGCTGCAGATGGCGTTGCCCCAAGCCGACGCCGGCTCCTGGTCGGAACGGTTGGACTGGCGCCATGCCCATGCCGGTGTCATCCTGCGTCCATCGGTCACGCCGCAGCAGGCCTGCGATTTGGTGCTCTTCGCCGCCCGCCTCGCAAGAGACCTGACTCTGCTGACCCAAGGCACCGCCTACGACACGATGACGCATACGTATCTCAATCCTTCCGACTGGACGGACCGGCCGCTGGACCGGTTTCGCACGGCGGATCATGTGACCGTCTCGCAGGCCGATCAGCCCGATTCCCAGACGGAATGGTTCCACACGCTCGGGCTGAGCAAATTCGGACTGGACGAGTTGGAGATGTTCCGGCCCGTCGGTCTGCCGGCCCGCCAGACACTGGAGACCCTGGCCGGGGTCGCAGACGAGATGGTGCGGATCGGCCGGTCGCCGAAGGTCGGGGCAACGATGCCGCTCCCCATTTTGGGTCTCACGCTCACCGTCACGCGCCACAGAACCGCCGCGCCCGCCGGCCTGTCGCTTCCCTTCCGGGAGATCAGTTGGCACAAAGTCTCAACCTGAAAAAGGTCTTGCAAATCAATGGATTGCGAGAGTCTAAACTGTTGGATTGTCTAGGCCTTTTGGCTGATTGACAAGCTTTCGCGGGCCGTGTTACCACACAGGCCGCGACGATGATCCATCCCTAACCAACGAAGGAGGCCGCGATGGCAGATGTGAAACCGGAAATCAAAGTGGGAGACACGGCTCCCGATTTTACGCTGAAGGACCAGGACCAGAAGGACGTCAAGCTCAGCGAGTATCGGGGCAAAAAGAACGTCGTGCTGGCGTTCTATCCGCTGGACTGGAGCCCGGTCTGTACGGGTGAGAACAAGTGCCTCACCGACGACTTCCCCAAGTTCCAGGGGGCGCATGCCGAATTGTTCGGCATCAGCTGCGACAGCTTCTTTTCCCACAAGGCCTGGGCGGATTCGCTGGAGTTGAAGCACCGGCTGCTGTCGGATTTCAACCGGGACGTCGTAAAAAGCTACGGGCTGTACTTCGAGCCTCTCAACTGCGGCAAGCGGGCGACGGTCATCGTGGACAAGCACGGCAAGGTCGCCTATGTGAAGGTGCAGGAGATCAAGGTGGCGCGCGAGGACAAGGACATCCTCGCGGCTCTCGCCAAGCTCAGCTAATTGATGGTGTCTTGAAAGGGGAGGCGTTCACACGAACCCTCCCCTTTCGTTTTAGTTAGCCGCAAGGAGAAAATCGTGGCCGGCACAGTCGAAGACGTCAGTGACGCCAACTACAAGGAGTTTACCGATGCGCCGGCCTCGGTCGTCGCCTATGGCCTGGCGACCTGCGAGCCCTGCAAGACCTACGATCCGATTTTGGAAGAGACCGCCGCGAAGTTTGCCGGCGTGAAGGTCGGCAAGGCCAAGATGCACGTGCCCGGCCGGTGCCGCGAGATCAAGCGGACCCACACATTCGAGACCTATCCGACGACGCACTTTTTTTCGAAGGGAAAACTGTTGCTGACCCGCGAGGGAGTCGTCGAGCCGGCCGAACTGGCCGCACTGATCAACGACCATCTGCTCAAAGACCGTGACGCGTGACCCGTGACGAGTTGAAGAAATTCTGTTTTTCCCTCCCCGTGATATGTCACTCGTCACCTGTCACTATTCGGCGTACTCGCAACTCAGATCGTCCGATTCCACAAGCCTGACCTTCTGCAGCCGGCCGGTCGGAATTGCCTTGGCCAGCAACGACCAGATCAGCTGCGCGAGCGTTTCGCCCGTGAGCGGGCGGGCCGAGAAGGCCGGATCCTGGCCCAGATTCCGTCCGGCAAAACGCCGGACGACCGATTCCTGCACCACCCGATCCACGGCGCCGATATCCGTCACCATCCCGGTTTCCGGATGGATCTCGCCCTCGACGGTGACTTCCAGCGCGTAATTATGCCCGGTCTGGCCCTGCGCGCGGACAGCGGCGGCAGGAAGCGACGCCGGGAAATGATACCGGCGCGTCAGGCTCGCGCGGCGGCGCGCATGGGTCTCCGCCGTCAAGTCGGCCCAGAGGTCGTCTTCTTCATAGAGCCGGACCCGATCAAGCCGGCCGATTTCAGAACGCTCGGCCATCTTGTCCCACAGAACCCTGGCAATGTTTTCCGTCGTCGGGATGGTTGTTCTGAAATAGGGCGTGTCGAGATTGAGGTGCTTGTGATCGAATTCCTCCAAGACCTGTTGGAGGACGATTTTGAGGTCAAACAGATTAACGACCATGCCGGTGTGCCGGTCCACGGGTCCGGCGACCGTCACTTCCAGCAGATAATTGTGCCCGTGGCCTGGCTCGTTGTGACAGGCGCCGAAGACCCGCCGGTTGGTCGCCTCATCCCAAGCCCCGTTGTGATACCGGTGCGCCGCAGCAAATTCGATCCGTTTTGTGAGCAGGGTTTCGGTCATGTCGAAGATCCAGATGAACGAAGGGCCGGGATCATGCGAGATGACCCCGGCCCTTCGTTGAAATCAAACCGCGTCGCGGCTTAGGCGCTGAACGAGCTGCCGCACCCGCAGGTCGTCTTGGCCTGGGGGTTCTTGATCGCAAACCCGGACCCCTGCAGACTGTCCACATAATCCACTTCGGCTCCCTGCAACAGCGGGGCGCTCTGGGAATCCATAATGACCTGGACTCCGCCCTTTTCGATCACCGTGTCGTCGTCGGCCACCTTGGACTCGAAGGCCATCCCGTACTGGTACCCATGACAGCCGCCGCCCTTGACGTAGATCCGCAGTCCGACCGCGTCCTTTTCCTCGACGATCAGTTCCTTGATCTTCTGTTCCGCCATCGATGAAATTGTCACCATGGTCTGCCCCTCCTCTTACTTATTCTTATTCATTCCTTGATGAGTGCAACGGCAGCACGATCCAGCCGTTGCCCATCACTATAAGGCTCCCGGCAGCCGAAGTCAACCAAGACCGTGGAATAAGCCTTTATTGTTCAACAGATAGGCCCTTTCGGCCTATCAGGCAAGCCACCATGAGCCCTGTGGCCACCAGACTTTAGGCAAACCCCTAGTGCTTGATGAGGAACCGCCCATAGACCAGGCCCGCCAGCGCGCCGCCCGTCAGCGGTCCAATCCAATACACGATATGGTTGTCCCAGTAACCGATCGCTAACGCCGGACCGAATGTCCGAGCCGGGTTCATGGAGGCGCCGGTCAAAGGCCCTCCCATCAGAATGTCGCACAGGACAGTGAACCCGATACCGAATCCCCCGATCGCTTTCCAGGTTCCGCGATCATCGATACCGGTGCCATACACCACTAGGACGAGGAAGAACGTCAGCACGACTTCCACGAGAATGCCGGTCCCCATGGTCACGCCCTGACCGAGCCCCGGCGTACCCAAATTCACCGGCTTCCAGGCCGACTCCGGGAATATCTGCAACAGCAGAAAGCCGGCTGCCACGGCTCCGGCAAGCTGGGCCGCCACGTAAGCGCCCGCCATCGGAAGCTTGATCTTGTCTCCCACCAGCGCGCCCAGCGTGACCGCCGGATTAAAATGCCCCCCCGAGATATGGCCCATGGCTGAGATCATCACCGCCAGCACACAGCCGTGCGCCAGTGCGATTCCCACTAGGCCCGCATTGGGGATACAGATGGACCCGGCCCCGATGAAACACAGCGCAAAGGTCCCGATGGCCTCCGCAACGCATGGCTTCAACGCTTTGTCCATGGCCCTGCCTCCAGTATGAGGTTCATTGCTGGATCTTCTTTCATACGCGACTGGTACCGTAGCCGAAGAATATTGTCAAGGATCATTCCCCTCCATAGGCCGGCAGCTCGTGCATCATGTCTGCCAAGTGTTTGTAGGCTCCGTCCTTCCTGGAGAGCAGCGGATCGGCAATCGGCCAGGCGATCGCGATGGTCGGATCATTCCAGATGATCCCCCGTTCATCGTCCGGAGAATAGACATCCGAGCACTTGTAGAGCACGTCCGCGGTCTCGCTCAGCACGCAGAACCCATGCGCAAAACCGGGCGGGACATAGAGCTGGCGTTTATTTTCACCCGACAGTTCAATCCCGACCCATTGCTTGAAGGTCGGAGAGCCCTTCCGGATATCCACCGCCACGTCGAAGACGCGGCCCTTGAGGGCCATGACTAGCTTCCCCTGCGCGTGTTTCAACTGATAATGCAGCCCCCGGAGAGTGCCGCGCACGGAATGCGAGAAATTGTCCTGGACGAAGGGGCCATGAATCCCGCCCTTCGCATATTTCCCGGCGTGGTAGGTTTCCAGAAAATATCCTCGCGGGTCCTCGAAAACGGCAGGCTCAACGATCACGACGCCCGTCAATTTCGTTGCGACGAATTTCACTCGGTGTCCCTCTCCAGACCGGAAGCGACCCTCATCTTACGTCGTTCCCGGCCGGGAATGGAATAGGGAGCCTGTTGCGCCGGCACAACGGCTCTTGATAGGGTAACGCCTGAGCCATGGTCACCATCGTCCTCATGGGCCAGTTGCAAACCGACGACGGCGAGCGCGACCTTGCCTGCGAAGTGTCCGATCCGGTTTCGGTGCAGCAATTGATCCGGCGCCAACCCCGCCTGCGCCAGCACGTCGGGCAGTTGATGAAAGAAAAGAAACTGATGGTCACGATCAACAAGCGGATCGCCAGCGAGGATTCGCTCGTGCACGACGGCGACGCCATCAAGCTTGTCGCCCACGACGGCATGGGCGGCACCGGCCTGGCGCCGATGTAGCCAACAGTTCCAGGCAGATTTAAAAGACACGGGGCCGGCTCCCGAACAGGAGCCGGCCCCGTTGCATTTTCATCCGCCTTCGCGCCTGTTCGAATTGAGTAACGGTCAGCGCTTGCCGAGAATGGCGTCCTTGGCCGCTTTCGCCACGCGGAACTTGAGCACGGTCTTGGCCTTGATCTGGATCGGCGCCCCCGTCTGCGGGTTGCGTCCCATCCTGGCCTTGCGGTGGGCCAGCTTCAGCTTGCCGATGCCAGGCAGCGTAAAGACGTTCTTGGCCTGTTTGTAGGCCAGGCTGGCCAGCTCTTCCAGAAACTGGGCCGCCACCTTCTTGGTGATGCCGACTTTTTCGGCCAGGTGATCGGCGACCTGGGACTTCGTCATTCCTTTTGCCATGAACAACCCTCCTCACATATGAAATAGATGGTGAACTGCGGCAGGCCTCCGCAGGGAGCTGCCCCGTGCTGTCATGGAGATTAAAATTTAGTCTGCGAAGACAGATTCAGCGACCAAATCCAAAAAACCGGTCGGGAGTGTATCCAACGACCCCAACCCTGTCAACCACAAAAACGGGCGTCCGGAGCGAAAATCGGACGCTCCGCGAAGCACGATCTTGCAGTCGCACAATCGCCGGAGTACAGTACGCTACGCACCGCGATCGAGATGATTCGCGCGGGCGGGACGAGGTCATCCGTGGCAAAAGAACTCCCGATTCTTCCGACTCCGCCCTCCTCCCAGGAGGGAACGCAGGAGGAGTTTCTCTATACCCGCGTGTTCTGCTCGCGGGAGAACTCCCCGCCGCTGAAACTGCTGCTCGATTTTCTGAAATCGAAGGGGCAGATCCCGCTGGTGCCCAAGATGGACCCGGCGGCGCTGGACGACTGGGCCTGGGTTCAGATTTCCCTCGGCTACAACCGTGAGCGCAAACCGATCCAGCTCGTCTGCGCGCGGGACCGGGGTTCCTACAAGGACGTCTTCGAGCAGGAACGCCGGTTTTTTCTGGACCGGCTGGCGGCCTTCAGCGATGTCGAGGCGCAGGTTGTCCGGCAATGCGTCGCCGATTCCCGCTTCCTGGTGACGACCCGCCTGACCAAGGCGGACATCTCCGATGAAGGCTATGATTTCAACAGTTGGATCCTGGAATTCTTTCAGGAGAATTGCAACGGCGTGGTCCAGCTGGACGGGCAGGGATTCTTCTCCCCCAAGGGCGAGTTGGTCGTTGAGCTCGACGTCATAGAACCTGAGTAATGGACTCCTCGTCGCCTCCCGATCGGCGACTCTTCATCCAGTCCGAACAGTGGTTTCATCGCGTCCACGCCGCGCTGCTGGGAACGCTCCCCTGCCGGCAGGGATGCAGCCGCTGCTGCATCGGCCCATTCGCCATCACGATCCTGGACGTTGCCGAATTGCAACGGGGCCTGCCGACCCTTCCCAAACAAGCCCGCCTTGATATCGAATCACGAGCCCGCGCGCAGATTGCCGCCTTTGAACCGGCCCATCCCCGTCTCAAGGCCACTCCCTTTCTTGACGATTGGCCTGATTCCGAGGTCGATCAGCTGGCAACAGAGTTTGCCAAGTTCCCCTGCCCCGCCCTCGATGCGAACGGTTCCTGCCGCGTCTATCCCTTTCGGCCGCTGGCCTGCCGCACGATGGGAATTCCGACTGAGACTAATGGTCTCGTCCATGGGGCCTGCGGGATCCAGACCTCGACTCCCCTGATCCGCCCCTCCCGCGCCGTGCGCGAACAGGAAGAGCGGTTGGCTGAACAGGAGGCGGTTGAGATCGAGAGGCTGCGAGAGGCTCGCCCACGCAGCGGCGAGGAAGTGCTGCTGGCCTATGGATTTCTCGCCGATCGCGCGGCGATGACATGAGCCCGCACCGCCGCAGCAACAGCCTGCGCTTCGCTAGACAGGGTCTGAAGGGCTGTGGTAAGGTTCCACACCTTGCACAGGACGCGCCTGTAGCTCAGCGGATAGAGCACTAGCCTCCGGAGCTAGGGGCCACAGGTTCAAATCCTGTCAGGCGCGCCAGACCAGGTGCTTCACAACAGATCGCAGACCAATCAGGTGGGGCCGTTAGCTCAGTTGGTAGAGCAGCTGACTCTTAATCAGCGGGCCGTAGGTTCGACCCCTACACGGCCCACCATTTCAATCAACCACTTACGCACACAGCACGGTCAGGTTCTACC
>Ga0187893_10009764_pt1 | contig 14604 bp, 14 predicted proteins | sample MA1701074metaG_FD_139574 | JGI IMG/M metagenome (GOLD analysis project Ga0187893, IMG submission 139574) | White microbial mat communities from a basaltic lava cave in the Kipuka Kanohina Cave System on the Island of Hawaii, USA - MA170107-4 metaG ...
CGGCGCCGTGATCTCGATCTTCGTCGCCTGCGGGATGTTGTAGCCGACGATATCGATGCCGATCGACCGGTCGATGCGCTCGTAGAAGGCGAAGATGCCGTCGTCATGAGTCGGCCCCTCGAAGAAGGGCGGCAGGATCATCACCGCGTCGGCGCCGGCGGCTTCCGCGGCCTGCGACCTCCGGATCACCTCGTCGAGGTTGAGCGCCGATGTCTGGCAGATGATCTTGGCGCGCCCGGCGACGCGCTTGACGCCGAGCTGGAACATCGTCGTGCACTCGGCCTCGGTGATGTAGGCGTGCTGGCCGGTGCCGGCGCTGAGCACGAAGCCGTGCACGCCGGCCTCGGCATAGATGTCGATCAGCTCCTCGTAGCGCTTGAAGTCCAGGTTCCCCGCCCGGTCGAACGGCGTCTGCATCGCGATGTTGATGCCGCGGATGTCCGTCATGGTCCTCCCCTCGTCGCCGGCGCCGCGGGATCGCGGCCGGCATGATTGATTTGCGCGGCCCCGATTTGAGGGTGCTCCGGCCGTGAACGCAAGAGGCAGACGTGAGCAGCAGTCGTGATTATCCTCGCAGCATCACCCGCCGATAGCTCAGCGCTTCGGCGATGTGCGGGCGGCGGACGGAGTCGGCGCCGTCGAGGTCGGCGAGGGTGCGGGCGACGCGCAGCACGCGGTGGTAGCCGCGCGCGGTGAGGCGGAACTTCTCGGCCGCGTCGGTCAGCAGCTTGCGGCCGTCGGCGTCGGGCGCGGCAACCTGCTCCAACAGCTCGCCGTCGGCGTCGGTGTTGCTGCGGATGATGCGGTCGCCACCTTCGGCGTTGGCGGGTGCATAGCGCGCCGTTTGCCGCGCCCGCGCCGCGGCGACGCGCGCGGCGACCTGCGCCGAGCCTTCGGCCGGCGGCGGCAGGGTGAGATCGGCCGGCGAGACCGCGGGTACGTCGACATGCAGGTCGATGCGGTCGAACAACGGGCCGGAGATGCGGGTCTGGTAGTCCTCGGCGCATTTCGGCTGCCGCGAGCAGCCGAGCTGGCGGTCGCCGAGATAACCGCATTTGCATTGTTGCGTTGCCTTTTTGCCACTCGGGCCTATCACATTGAAATCATTGAGATCGTCACCACAGATCGACGATCCAAAATCGCTAGGCGACCATTTAAGCAAGCGTCGCCTTGAAGTCGGTCTGTTGCAGGACGACGTGGCTCGCTCGCTCAATGTGAGTGTGTGGACGTATCGCAATTGGGAGAACGGACGGACAACCCCCGGTATGCTCGTCTACCCGCGGATTGTCGAGTTCCTCGGCTACTATCCGCATCGAACCTCGCGGAACCTGGACCAACGGCTCCGCAAGATCCGCCGCTGCTTGGGATTGACGAGCCGGCTGGCCGCTCAACTGACCGAGGTGGATCAAGAAACCTTCCTGATGTGGGAGCGTGGCAAGTGGACCCCGACAGCACGCACGCGGGCAAGGGTCGATCGTTTTCTCGCCACCTTTGAACAGCGACTTCCACCAGACTGTTCGCCGGTAACGTGCGGTGATCGCCACAATCCACGACAACTAGCACCTAACGATCCCATCAACGGGTCGGTAGTATCCGGGCGAACGATTGCGGGGTCGAGGCGACGTTAGCCTGTCGGCCGCTCAGTGCTGGCGTCATCAGTCCCTTGGAGTTACTTCGAGTGGCAGCAATGGGCGCATGCCTCGGCAGACGCGAGCCGCGCTGGGCGAAGTGAAGCCGGGCGCGCGCCGGCTCGGCGCGGGTCCCCGAGCGCATTGTGCTCGACATCGATGCCTCGTTGGCTTGGCCGCAACGTGTCCGGAGCGCTATCTCCGCCTACAAATCCGCCTCAATGCGGCTGAAACTGAAACAGATCACGCCGCTTGCGCAGCTCGGTGAAGACCTCGACGGGCGTTGCGCCTATCAGGCCCATAGCCGCTGCGATCCGTGGATCATCGACGCGCAAGAATGGGTTGGTCGCATGTTCGTCCTCCAGCCTCGACGGCACCGACGCCCGACCGGCCTTGAAGGCCTCTTCAATCCGGGTCGAGCGCGTCTGCAGCCATAGGTTCTTGCGGTCGATCGATAGGGCGAAGCGGGCATTGGCTTGCGCGCACTCGAAACCGGAATAGATCAGCGTCTCGGGCGGCAGGTGGCGGATGACGTCCAGCGATCGCCACATCTCATGGGGCGTTCCGTCCACGAGGCGACCGCAGCCGAGCGGCGTCAGGACGTCACCGCAGAACAGCACGTCCGCCGGTCCGAACCAGAAGGCCATGTGTCCAAAAGTATGTCCGGGAACCGCCAGCACCGTGCCAGCGAGCTTACCCAGGCTGAAGGTCTCGCCACCCTTGTAAGCAACGTCGAGACCGGGAATGCGGCTGGCTTCTGCAGCCGGACCGTGGATGGTGCAGCCCGTCAAGCGCTTGATCGCCAGATTGCCGGCGCAATTATGATGGTGCGTGTTCAGCACATGGCCGATGGTCCAACCCTGCGCGCGGGCCAGGGCGATAATCGGCCCCGCATCCATTGGATCGACGACTGCGGTCTCGCCGCTGATACGTTCATGCAACAGAAAGGAGTAACTGCGCTGCAGCGAGGGGATGATGCTGACGGTGAGGCTGAAGGCGGGATGAACCGCGTCCTGGGGCGTGACGCCGCTCCACCCCGCCGATCTGGTGGTCGTGCCACCTATACTGCGGGTGCGCGCGGCGGTTGGCTTTGCCAGCGCCGGCTCGCGCCTCAACGACGAGATTCGTGAGAAAAGCATCGGTCTTCGGCTCCTATCGCCAATTCGTCTCAGATCATCCGTCGAACTTATCCTGCTGTGACGCAGACAATGGCCGATGCCGGACAGGTCGGAGACTGCGGGGAGATCCTCCGCGGGGTGGCGACGCCGTCAGCAGAAGCAGTTCGTCGTCATCTGGCACCTCGCTGGCTCATTCGTTCGTTGTCTAGTGCGGACATGAGCCCATAGTCGCTGAAGACGCCTAAGCCGAAGTGAAGTCGGTGAAGACCAAGCGACTTAGCCACGCCCACCAAACGCTTAACGCCGGACATATGTTTGTATTAGACGGTCAAGAAATTTGATGGTGTCGATAAGTTGATTGCGCCCGGGCCTCGCTTGCGGTGCGGGACGCGGGCAATGGCGCCGCTGCCTTGTTCTTGCCCTTACCGGGGAGAGGCTGGAGCGACCGCGCGCATCACGCGGTTACAATCTGCCTCGTGGTCTTAGCTCTCCCAGCCCAGCTGCATGGCCAGACGAACCGCCTGTGTCCGATTCGACACGTTGAACTTCCTGTAGACTGACCGGAGATGCAGTGAGACGGTGACGCACTCGATGTCGAGCAGTCTCGCAATTTCCTTATTCTGGAGGCCCTTCATCAGGTGACGCAAGATCTCACGCTCTCTTGGCGTCAACCCTGTAGCCAGTTCTCCTCCAGACGCCGCATCGCCCTTCTGAAGATCGCCGCCGGACAGCGTCAGATCGGGAACGTACCGGACGCCGGAAAGAACTAGGCGCAATGCACTGAGCATCGCGGCGCCGTGCATCGTCTTCGGTATGAATCCGGCCGCGCCGGCCTGCAGGGATGCGCGAGCGGTGTCGGGATGCTCATAACCCGACAAGATGACCACGGGCACGTCCGGGCATTCGTGGCGCATCGCGCTGAGGCCCGCGAGTCCATTCATCCCGGGCATACGCAGGTCGAGAAGGACGGCGTCCAAGGTCTTGGCTTTCTTGGCAACGTCGACGGCCTCCGACAGATTCGCGGCGTGCAGGACGTCAGCGTCGTCGAAGGAATCCTTCAACAGCGCTTCGAGCGTATCGCGGAATAGATGATGATCATCGACAAGAAGAATCTGCATTGCGAAAATCCATCAGAGTTGCGTCACAGTCATTCAGTTTTCGCGGGATCGGTCATTCAGGCGCCACGTTGCAATCCTTGGAGTCTCGCGGCGGAGGATATCGCGCATCATGCCGAGCGGATGCGAGCATGATGGGCGGTGCCGCCGGACGCGGCGCAGGCTACTGTTGGGTGCTCCTCGTCAGCACCTGTGCGACGGTGCTGACGAGCTCCTCGGAATCGATTGGTTTTCCCAAGACCGCATCGGCGCCGAGATGCTGGGCGATTCGAAGGTACGGTGACGTGCGGTTTTCCGCATAACCGGATGCGGCGATGATTTTGACATCGGGACGAGCGCTGCGGATTTCTGTAATCGTCTCGATTCCGTCTTTGTCGGGCATGAATATGTCGGTCATCACGAGATCGACGGGCTCGCGGGACAAGATGGGCAGTGCTTTGCTGCCGTCTGCGGCCTCGAGAACCTCATGACCGGCTTCCTCGAGAATGTCTCGCCAAGTTGCGCGCACGGCAGGAACGTCATCAACAATGAGAATTCGGGACATCGATACCTTTGGAGCTGGAGTCACCGATCTTCCCTAAGCCGGAGCTCTCAACGTTCTATGTATGAGCCAAAAAATGGACTATCGCCTTCATCAGCGGATACTGTAGCTGCGAACGACTAAGTAAATGGTTAACCGCAAGACGGGTCGTCTGGCGCTAGTGGCTGCCGCCAGGCCCGCTGTGGCGTCGTCGATTCAGAATCCATAAGAGTTCCGTCAGATAGATGGCTCTGAACGCCATCCGTATGCGTTGGCAGGGGCGCGCCTTCACCGGTGCGCTTTGCAGTCATGGGGCCCAATGCCTCCGGAACTCGTCTCAGCACTTCGCGAATCTTTCGGGCGAGCGTGTCTCGCTCGCAGGGCTTGCCAATCCAAGCCCGACCTTCCCCTGCGCTCGTCCTCGGCCCTGAGCCAATGTCGGCAAAGCCGGACGTCAGCAAGACCTTTGCCTCTGGATATTGCTTGCCCACCTCCTCCGCCAGAGCAAAGCCGTTCATGCCGCCCGGCATGACGATGTCGCTGAACACGAGGTCGATCCCCCGATCCTTCTCGAGGACTGCGAGCGCGGCGGTCCCGCTATCGGCCTCGAAGACTTCATACCCCAAGCTCTCCAGAATCGATACCATCGTCGCGCGAACATGGGCATTGTCGTCAACCACGAGGATTCGCTCCGAGCCTTCGGGTACCTCGTCCTGGGCCGATGCAGGATCGGACTTGATCACGACCCCGTCCTCAGCCTGCGGCAGGTAGATCTTTACTGATGTCCCATGCCCCGGCTCGCTATACAGCTCGATATGCCCACCGGTTTGCTTGACGAAGCCATGGACCATGCTCAGGCCCAGGCCCGTCCCGCGCCCGGGCTGCTTGGTGGTGAAGAACGGCTCGAAGGCGCGTTTCATGACCTCTGGCGTCATGCCGGTCCCGCTGTCGGTGACGGCGATCATGACATAGCGACCGGGCGAGACATGCGGATGGCTGGACGCGTATTGCCGGTCGAGCGTGACATCGCCAGTGACGATGCTGATCGCCCCGCCATCGGGCATAGCGTCACGCGCATTTATCGCCAAGTTGAAGATGGCGTTTTCCAGTTGGCTCCGATCGACGTTGACCGGCGATGGATTGTCCGACCGGCGAACCCTGATCTTGATGGCCTCACCGAGCGTCCTCTCCATCAATGGAATCATCAGCGATAGTAAATCGTTGACTTGCACAAGCTTCGGCTCAAGTGGTTGGCGGCGAGCAAACGCGAGCAGGCGCCGCGTCAACTCCGCTCCGCTCTGCGCTGCCTCCAGTCCCAGCTTCACCCGCCCGTGCAGGCGCGTGTTCTCACGCAGTGGCTTGTCGAGCAGCTGAAGATTGCCGATGATCACCGCCAACAGATTGTTGAAATCATGAGCGATGCCGCCAGTCAGCTGTCCGATGGCCTCGATTTTCTGCGCGTGAATCAGCTGCTCTTGCTGCGACTTGCTTTCCGTCACGTCGATCATGACGCCGTACCCGGTCTGACCGCCGGCGCCATCGTTGCCGACCTTCATAATGTCACGCACCCAGACGGTGCGACCATCGGCAGCGACCATTCGATACTCGAGATATTCGTCCCGCGGTCGGGCATTAAACTCGAGGGAATGTGCCGTAATTCGACCCCGATCGTCCGGGTGCACAAGTGATAGCCACCATGCCTCATCAGTCCATTGCTTGTCCTCATAACCGAGGATCCGCGCGGTCTGCGGTCCAATGTAGATGTACTTGCGCGCGGCGATATCCCAGGTGTAGGGCACCACGTCTGTCGACTCCACAAGATAGCGCAAGCGTTGCTCGCTCGCTCGCAACCGCTCGTCACTCTCGCGCAAAGCCGTCTCAGCACGTTTTTGCTCGGTGACGTCGACAATGATGCCGTTCACCACTGCCGTTCCATCCAGATCCTCGTCAAATGCCACGAGATCGCGCAGCCATAGGACGCGGCCATCAGCGGTGAACATTCGATACTCAATCGTGTAGTCCTGCCTTCGAGCCTCCATGTGCTTGCCAATGCGGGCCACCTCAGCGCGGTCATCCGGATGCATCCGCTCGAACCAGAACGCTCCGCTCGCCAATTGGTCTGGGGTGTAGCCCAGGATCTTCGTCGCCTGCGGGCCGACGTAAGATAGCTGGTCGTCACCGACCCTGAACGAGTACGCCATGACGCTGGTACGCTCGACGAGGCGACGATAGCGTTGCCCGCTTTGTCGCACTGCGGCCTCAGCTTGTTTGAGATTCGTTATGTCGATGCGCAAACCTGCAGTCCAACCCGACGGTGTCTTATACTCCGCGATGCGGAGCCAACGCCCGTCGCCAAGATGCTGTTCGATAGAGCCGGGTGGATTGCGATGCAGCCGCACACGCTCGGCCACCCAATCATCGATGCGACCGAGCGCGTCGGTGTATTGACCGCGCTCGGCGCCAGTCCGGACGATCTGCTCGAAAGTGTTGCCGGGAACAATGATGTCCGCGCTGATCGCGTAGAGTTCGCGGTATCGTTCATTGCAGAGCACGAGGCGATCGTCGCTGTCGTATAGGACGAAACCCTCCGAGATCGCATCTACAATTTCACGGAGGGCCCGCCAGGCATCCATGTGATCGTCTGCGGCGGCCTCTGCCAGCCGTCTTAGTTGAGATAGCACTTTCCTATGACCCATCGAGCGCGTCGGAACAATTCGGCAGATCTGCCGCTCGGCGGTACAAGCCGATGGAGGAACGCGAATTGCCTGAGTTTCGCTCTAAAACTGCACACGAGCGCGGGGGATTGGCAATTTACCACTCGAAGGCTAAGGTCGGGTTAAGCTGGAATCTTGGCGATAACTTGACTGCCCTGGCTGGTCTCGAAGACCTGCGGCCAAGCGTGTGCGTCCGGCCTGACCCGTCGTGCCTGGCCGGGGAGATCACGGCCGAGCAGATCGCCGCTGATCTGCCAGCTGCGCCGCGGTGTCCGCTGGCTTACGTGTGAGGCGCGAAGTGATTTCCCTCCGCACTCTTGATGGTGCGAGTGCGGAGCCAATTTTTGCGCCTGCATTGAAGCATGGGCGTGTTACGCCAGCCTTACCAGCCTCCAGCATGGGATGGACCGAGGCGAGCCGCTAATTTTCGGTCCAAATCAGGCCGGCTTCTGACGATGCTTTGATAAGCCACGCAACCGTTGCGCGTGCCTCAGCCTCAGGAACGTCAGGGTGAAGCGAACAGTAGGTGTGGAGCGCGGTTCGCTCGGCATCGATCCTGCTGCCAGTCGAGTAGCGCGCCAGGCGATAGGCCTGCCTGACGAGCTTGAGAATCGTTGCGATCGATAGGGTCGGATTGGACATCTGCAAATGTACGCTGAGAGGACTTAGTCGGTTGCGACGTCTTGGGGATATCCGTCATAGAGGACGGCACCTTCGGCGAGGACGCCGGCGCGGGCCGTCGAATCAGGTTGCTGCGACAGTTCCACCCCTGCGACTTGGTTGCCGACTTCGACCTGACCTTGGCCCACAGCGTAGACCTTCCCGTCCGGATCGCGGAGCGGCGTCGCCAGCAGGGTCCCGCCGGCCAGGCTGGTTGCATCTCCGATCGCGGTGACGCTGAGGTCCACGCGTTTGCCGTCTGCCGGGTCTGCCGGCAATTCCGCCGTGACCATCACCTTCGCGATACGGCCGGGGTTGATCTGCCCGGGCCAGAGATCGAGCCCCGCGCGCCTGAGCACGCCAACGATGGAACTCTCGACAAATCCATGGTCGACGGCGGCATCCCCAGTGCCGGGCAGGCCGATGACCAATCCGACGCCCATCACAAAGTCACTATCCTGGGCCGGTACAGCCGCGGATGGAGCGGCATCATCCGCGGTGGCGCCGAATGGCGCCGGGATCAGTGCCGCCGGCATCGCCGTGATGAACAGAAGAACCGCGCGCCAGCGGCGCCGCGCCGGCTTTCCTGAGGCAGTGGACTTGAGGTAGGGACGCATGGGTCGAAGAGGATCGGTGCTGCGCGTTGCGCCTATGCCGCCCTCGCAGCAGGAGCCAGCCTGGTCGCCCGAACGGCCCTCACCAGAGCGGCCAACTCCCGGCGCGTGGTCTCCAGATAGGACTTTTCGCGGGCATCCTCCCGGTCGAAAACCGCGAGGCAGGACAGCTTGTCTTCAACGAGCCCCAGCAGAGTTTCGAGCGACTTCTTCGACAACGACGACATAAAGGCCTTGCTCCGACATAGGTGTAATCTGACGCGGCAAGCCACTCTCTGTTGATCCCGCCAGTCTCCGCCGAGCTGCGGCGGAGACTGGCGGTACTCAACTATCTCCTGAGGTGGCTTTCTGCCGCCGGAATGCTGCTACATTTGCATGCCGGTGTAACGCCGCCATGGCGACGAAATATCAATTGGCAAACAGTTGTAACAGCCGACAAATCCCGGAAAATTTGAGCCATCTGAGCCATTGGATAGACCGCAAGGCCATACAATATCTTGTGTGGGTACATACAGGCGTCATGGAACGGAGCCGCACTCGCCATGGCCCGGATACTCGTGATCGACGACAACGACTTGCTTCGTGAGACCGTCAAGCTGATGCTGACTTCGGGCGGCCATGAAGTCGCGCTGGCCGTCAACGGCGAGGACGGGATTCGCCAATTCCAGCAGCGCCCCTTCGATCTGGTCCTCTGCGACCTGTTTATGCCCGAAAAAGAGGGGCTGGAGACGGTCAGGGAAATCCGCGGCCTGTCTGCCGATATGCCGATCATTTCCATGACCGGCAGCATTACCCCGGTCCCAGGTAGCAGCGGCGGGCTCAATCCCGACTTCCTGCGAATGGCGGCCGCATTCGGCGCCACAGAGACGATTGCCAAGCCCTTCAAAGTCCGTGAGCTATTGGCGTTGGTCGACAAGTGCCTTGGAGCGGCAGGTTGAGCTGAACCCCAGATTGGGGACGCGCGCAGATCTGCCGGTCTCTCAACACGGCGCAACCTGCGCCAAGCCGTCAGGCGAAGCGGTGGAGCCACCAGCCCTTCTCGTTCACAGAATAGACCGGACGGTAGTGGCGAATGCTGGTGGCGGGCACGACCTTGCTGATCTGGTTATCGAGCACCCAGCTCTTGCCGTCGACGGTGACCACCAAAATAGCATGCGCGATTCCGAGGTTCTGATCTTGCACGATCGCAATGCGCATGTCATCGGTAGGAACACCGAGTTCGGCGAGTGCCAGATACTTGGCGATCGCGTAGTCTTCGCAGTCGCCACCGCGGCGCAGAAACTGGAACGGCGTCTCCCAGTAGTCGGGCTTGTTCCAGTTGGTTAGATCGTCGACATAGCGCTTCTTGTTGAGAGCCTGGTTCAGAGTGCGCAGCTGTACCATGCGCTCCTGGCCGCGCAGACGCTCGATCAGCGCGCGCCATTCCTTCCCGCAGGCGGCGGTTTCGCATTTTAGTTTGTCTTCCACATAGCGCCCCAGTAGGCCGCGCCATTTCGGAAACATATGGAGGTTCCTGGAATGGATCTCGTTGCTACCGAACAGCCCGGTTGGCCGGTTACTCTTGATAGCGGCCGCTTCACCGACGCTACCGAAGACGACCAACAGAACAATGGCGGCGACGCGAAAGAGCGTGGCCAATACGTGGCGCCTGACCGGGCAGCGCCGCAGGACAAAGGGCCCTGCGACAGGCAAGCTGGGGGCGTTCCGGCCGAGGCCGGTTCCGAACTCTCTCATGATCAATGGCTTTGACGGTCAGTGCGAAGAGGCCGGGCCCGTGCGGCAAGGGGCAGGTGAGAGCCGAATCGCACCTGCGATAATCTCGTTGATGAAACTCATATGAAGCCCTTCATAAAAAGACGCGCTACTAAATGACGCGAGGCGCCTCGATGAGGAAAACTCAATGCAAGTCCAATGCGGACACGGTAAACGAATCTCGTTAAGGAAGACTGAAGCGGACACAACATATGCAGCGATTGCAATCGGTTACAAATTGATAAGATTCAGATACTGCTACGCGGCGGCTCGCATTGACCGGCGTAGTTCGCAACCAACGCTCCCATATAGTCCGTCCGCGCTCTCAGCGCCGGCGAGCGACAGCGGCACGGGCTCCGGCGGCACCGGCAGGTTGAACTTTGTCCCAGGCCATCCACAGCGTTGCTATACCGGGGATCAGCAGAATTCCCACAAGCGCCATGCCCACGCGCGCCCGGTTCACCGCGTTCCATCCAAGCGCGGCGAAGATCGGGAAATTGACCGAAGCATCTTCCAGAAAGTGGATGCTATCGGCGAACAGGGAAACCGAACCGATCGCAAGAGCAACCGCAAACTCGACCCCGAAATAGGCCAGGTTGAGAAGCGCCACGAGCCGGACGGCGCTGCGCAGAGCGGCATCGGTAAGTGATGCATCCATGCTCACCCCTTGTAGGCCACGAGCACTGCACCCGCCGCGATCAGGGCGACGCCAAGCCAGTTCGGCCCCGAAAGCTGCTCACCAAGGAAGATCACGCCGAACACTGCGACAAGGACGACGCTCAGCTTGTCGATGGGAGCGACCCGCGCTGCGTCTCCGAGCTTCAGTGCGCGGAAGTAGCAAACCCACGAGCCACCCGTCGCGAGACCGGAAAGCACAAGAAACAGGTAGCTGCGCCCCGACACCGAGCCGGGCGCTTGCCACTTACCGGTGGCGGCGAGGATCGCCCCGAGGGCCAGCACGATAACGACGGTTCGGATGAAGGTGGCGAAATCAGAGTTGACGTTCTCAACCCCGACCTTTGCAAAGATCGCGGTAAGCGCCGCGAACGCCGCTGACAGCAGCGCCCAGAATTGCCAGGAGAAAAAAGCGAGCTTCATGCGGTCCTCACCTCAATTGCCTTATGACGGACGGCCCGGCGCGAACAAATCCGCGTGTCCGGGTGACGCCCCGACGTATGGGGAACAGCACGCGCATACTATGAAGCGCTGCCGGATAGTGCACACGACAGCGCCTTGGACGCGCCAGCGATTGCCGGGGCTCTTTATTGCCTAGATGGCCCAAATGGAAGCGTCGCTGCGATAAGGGTCTAAACATAGACTATATGCCCATAGCCGAAACAAATCTTTACTTACTACCTTGCTATTTGCAGTGTGGCGCGGTGGCGATAATCAGCGCCTGACCCAAGGGTCGTTAACGATCTCCCTGTATTATTGCTGGATGCTGTCCAATGCGCGTGACGTGAGCCGCGCCGAAGGCACCGACTGACAATGTCAGAATTCCGCCACAGTGTGAGCGACGCGAGCTTGGTTCGCTTCTATGACTTCTGGGCGTCGCTTTGCAGCGAGCGCCCTATGCCTGCGCGCACGGACATCGACCCCTTGGAAATTCCCACCGGGTACTTGCCGAACCTGATGCTTGTTGATGTCCTTCGTGATCCACGCCGCTATCGGTACCGGCTTGTGGGAACGAATGTTGTGGGAGCCACTGGCGCAGATCGCACCGGTCGGCTCTTCGATGAAATTCCCTTCTTCCAGGCATACCCCGCCGTGATCCGGCAGTACGACACTGTCGTCGAAACCCGCCAGCCGTTCTATTCATTGGAGCCTTTCACCAACCTCACTACTGGATCAACGTACGAAGTCGATCGTCTGCTGCTGCCCTTGTCAAACGACGGGCGGCTTGTTGATACGGTGCTAGTGCTCTTTCAGTTCAACACCGGTCCGTACGCCAAGCGCCTTGCCATCGCCTGCGGCAAGGTGGTTGCACCACTTCTATCCCCCTAAGCCCGGGCACCCGCTGCAAGGCGCAAGTCTTCAGCGCATGTCCGAACCTGGCAGATACTGTTGCAAAAGGATTTGGTAAGCTGTAGCGCACAACATTGATTCGCCGCAGAGTGCAGCAGCGAAACTGTGATTCGCTGCATCCGCGATTGTGATTCTTCTTGCGCCAGACGTGTCCTCCTACGACTTTTGCAACAATATCGGTACTTTCCAGCCGTTGGTCGCGTGACTGAGCAAGTCCGCTTTGTGACGCGCCGCGGAGATAGTCATGCTCATCTCACATTATGTGATTATTTTCCTCTACTGGCCTGCCGAAGCCGGGATCCAATGCTGACGTTGTTCTCGGGTGCACACCGCCATGAGCCAGAGGAGTGGCGCGCTGCCAGAGGCTCCCAGCGGTAGGATAATTTTCACATATACGGTAAGAGAGTTGAGATACGTCTTCCGAGACTCGGCTCGATGCTGCGTGTAAAGGAATACTGTCTTATATCGGCCTATCTTGCAGCTCTTCGCCACGCCCCAATCCTCATTGGTGCGTTGCCTTTTTGCCACTTGGACCTATCACATTGAAATCATTACGACCTAACACCTACCGAGAAAGCCCGAAAACGCTGGCGGGGCACCTCAGGAAGCGTCGCCTCGGTTTTGGAATATTGCAAGAAGAAGTAGCCAGCCAGCTCGGTGTGACGGTGTGGAGCTATCGAAACTGGGAGAACGGACGGACAACGCCGGGAGCTCTTTTCTACAGGCGGATCGTCGAATTCCTTGGCTACTATCCGCATCCCGCGCCGCGGTCTCTCGGGCATCGCCTCCTCAAGATCCGGCGCTGCCTCGGGCTGACGAGCTTGCAGGCCGCCGAACTGGCCGATGTCGATCAGCACACCTTTCTCATGTGGGAACGTGGCAAGTGGACACCGACGGTGCGGACGCGAGCGAAGGTCGACCAATTTCTCAAAAGCTTTGAGCAGGGTCTGCCGGCGGACTATTCGCCCCAGGACGCCGGGACGGAGCGTTTCAGTTCGGTCGCCACCTGATCATCCCATCTCGCGGGGGGCCAGATTTCAACGTGCGTGTAGTCGCGGCGGCGGGTCAGCAATGAGGTGCAGACCTGACGCCAAGGCGACGTATGCGATAGGGCAGGTCGTGGACCCTGAGCGGACTCGCCATTGAATCATTTTGGACCTAGGATTTGAGCGTCTTACTTGCTACGGCAACCTGCAATGGAGCGTCGCCTCGCCGCCATCCTGGCCGCGGACGTGGTCGGGTACAGCCGCCTCATGGAGCAAAATGAGGCAGAGACCTTCACGCGCCTGCGCACCCACCGCACGGAACTGTTCGAGCCGGAGATCGGAAAGCATAACGGTCGCATCTTCAAGCTGATGGGCGACGGCCTGTTGGCCGAGTTCGGCAGCGTCGTCGATGCCGTGGAATGCGCGGCCGTCCTGCAACGGGGCATGGCCGAGCGCAACGCCGGATTCGCCAGGGATCAACGCATTGACGTCCGCATCGGGGTGAACCTGGGCGACGTCATCGTCGAGGGCGAGGACCGCCATGGCGACGGCGTGAACATCGCGGCGCGGCTGCAGCAGATGGCCGAGCCCGGTGGCATCTGTGTGTCGCGAACCGTCGCCGAACACGTGAAACATAAGCTCGCGCTGCGGTTCGACTCGCTCGGCGAGCATCGCGTCAAGAACATCGCCGAGCCGGTGACGGTGTATCGGGTGGCGCTCAACGGGGCGGCAGCACGACCGCGACGGCTGAAATGGCTGGCACTGATGCCCGGGCGACGGTCCGTCATCGCGGCGATCGCCCTCGTGTTACCGATCGCCGTCGGCGCGCTGGCTTGGAACAGCTACTGGCGTGATCCCGCGTGCGCTCTGCAGCTGCCCGACAAGCCTTCGATCGCAGTGCTGCCGTTCGACTATGTCGGCGACGACCCGAAGTGGGCGCCTCTGGCCGACGGAATCCCCGAGGACGTAATCACGAATCTGTCGCGCTCAGGCGACCTGTTCGTCATCGCAGGAAACTCCACCCGGACCTACAAGGGCAGCGATGTAGATGTCCGGCAGGTCGGTTGTGATTTGGGCGTGAAGTACGTCCTCGACGGCACCATACAGGAATTAGGCGACAAGATTCGCGTCACGCCACAGTTGATCGAGGCGGCGAACGGACGCCTGATCTGGTCGGGGCCGTTCGACCGAGTTCCGGAAGATATCTTCCGCATCCCGGAGGACCTGACCGCGAGCATCGCCGGGAGGCTGCTGGGATACGAAGGCGGTCTGCCCGAAGAGGAGAAAAAGAAGCTCCAGCGCAGGCCGCCCACCGACAACCTCGAGGCCTATGATTACTACCTCCGCGCCGAAACGCTGGGCCGCGGCTGGACCGAGACGCGAGGCGAGGCTCTGGCGCTCTACGAAAAGGCCATCGCACTCGACCCTAAATTCGCCGACGCCTACGCCGGCTATGCCCGGATCGTCACCGA
>Ga0187893_10009765_pt1 | contig 14603 bp, 16 predicted proteins | sample MA1701074metaG_FD_139574 | JGI IMG/M metagenome (GOLD analysis project Ga0187893, IMG submission 139574) | White microbial mat communities from a basaltic lava cave in the Kipuka Kanohina Cave System on the Island of Hawaii, USA - MA170107-4 metaG ...
GATGTGGTATGGCGAGAGATTAGAGGAACAGTTAGTCGCCCGAGCTGGAGATTTCGTCTATATTCCGGCCGGTATGCCCCATTTGCCCTACAATTCCAGCCAGACCGAGACCTGCACAGCAGTGATTGCTCGAACCGATCCCAACGAGCAAGAGAGCGTTGTGCTCTTACCCGAACTGGACGAGTTGCATTGAAGTCGGCAGAATTCACGATAGCCGTTCTTTCAAAGACATCCTATTGAGTGGACTATAATGTAAGACAAGGTTTGGTAGACCTTTTTGACAAGTTTCTTAATTGCCCGCTAGTTTGTCGCGTTCAAAATCAAAATCAACCAAACGACCTTGAATCAAGAACCAGATGAATTCTCCGCTTAAGTCGATTCAACTCAGGTTCCAGGATACGACTCAACCGGATTAGCGTAAACAAGCCAGTAGCTACTTTCCTTCGTATGCCCGCTTGAGAGTGACAATATCAAACTTCTTCACTTGGAGAAACGCTTCGGCCACTCGCGCGATTTTCTTCTCGTCCGTGTCCCCGAGTATTTCATCCATAGCGGTAGGCACGATCTGCCAGGAGAGGCCGTATGCGTCTTTAAGCTCCAAGCGCCGCTAATCTAGAATCCCGTCAACTTCCGAATAGCAGAACATCGAAGTAAGGAGGGCTTTGTTAAGACAAGAATTTTTCGTCTTCTTCGACCTTTGCTCTCAAAAACTTCGCCAATTCCCGTTCATTATGCACAAACTGCCGAAATGCCTCCATCTGCCCTTTCGGATCGGCCATCACGTTCATGTCGTGCCGGCCCATCGGTAGGTCGCGGTAGCTCGCCATCTGCCGAGCCAGGTTGTCTAGCGCGACGGCAAGCTCACGATGCGCGCGTACCAACTGCGCGTAGGCCTCGTTCTCGATGCGCGCGTTGGCGTCGGTCAGATCAAGCGCGGAGGTATGTCGTTCAAGCACTTCGGCCCGCGCGTTCATCCATTCTCCCAGCTTGGCCGCCAACACCGCATTGGCTGCGATACCCTTGCCGCAAGTCGGCTCATCGTTATTTTCCATATTTTTCATCTCGATTTACCTTCCTTTTCAGCTTCGTTCTAACTGGCTGATGGTCATCTGAAATGTCCACAACCTTTGGACTTCCATTTTCCGATCCGACTTTCCACACTGAATTCCGGGGAGGGTCTAATTGTACGAAACAGGCTCCCGCCTAGCTCCCGCTGCGATGTAAGCCGCGTCGCAAATTGAGCATCTGCACCTCGTCCGATTCTTTCTCGGAGTGGCTACTCTCCCGTGACCGAACCGTACCTCTGAGCTTTATCTCCTTTCAGTCTTTGGTATTTTTTGATACTGCTGAGGCCCATAGAAAACGCTAATAATCGCTCCATGAGCCTGAGATACCTTTTCCAAATCGTCCAAGCGTTTGGGGTGGTCCTTGCCGGTGTGATCGTTGAAGCCGGTTTGCTGGGCGTTTTCCCGTAACCAAGCTTTGAATCTTAGTGCTTTTGACGCCCAAACTCCACCTTGCCCCGTCGGCGATAGGCGACCATGCTTTGCTGTCCCGGCTGCAGAGCACCCTGAAACAGGCCAAACCGAACCTTTCAATGTGGTTCATGTAAAGAATCCTGCGCTGATTCTTGAGCAAGCGCTCCAGACGTTGGCTTACGCTTCAAGGGAGGTGTCCGGTGCAGATCTTGGCTGTCTAAGCTCGACAAAGTAACCAGAATCCCTCGATTCACAACCATTCGAAGCGTGGTTGCCCTTCCCCATCTATCGCTACAATCTCCCCCGTCAAGCACGGCTGACCATTTCAATCCTTCGAGCGCAAGTATTGCTTCGGGAAAGCGTTTCGAGAAATCATTCTTCTTCCGGCTGTAGAGCCTGACCTTCCCATCTCCATCGATTTCAAGCGATGGCTCGAAACCCGTCCCCTTCAGCTCAAACAGCCAGCCTTCGCGATCGAAGGGAACAAGGTTCTAGGCGCGCAACCATGGGCGTGATCATTTTGTGAGCACAATTGAACCAGAAGATGGGGCGGGTCGGTTTCTAATACTGTCATGAGTCGACAACAATAAAGGACTGGCTGAATCCATGATTACAAAACTTCAATCCAAGAATGATCAGTGCCCTTTGTGTGAATCAAATGCTATCTATCAGACCAGCGCTGCTGACTTGACTCGTCGTGTGTACGAATGTCCGAAATGTGGAACATACGAGATCACAGACGGATCACGAACAGATCTCGAGGGAATAGCAGATAACCCTCATGCTCTTGACGCGTATCGAAAACGCATCAAGGCAGACAATGAGAACAAGGTTGCCACTGTCATCGAACGAGAATCCAAAAAAAGAACGATCCAGAACCAAATTTCAGATCTGCTGTTATTTCTGTTTCCAGTCGGGCTAGCTGCGCTGTCATGAAGCTGATGAAGAGGATTGTACTGGATCATCGGTCACAATTGGCTCCCTTCCCGACATGACATTCAGCGCTCCCGCGGGGGAACATGGGGAATGTGGCCGGTGTGGGAAGTTTGCGTTCAATTTGAAGCGGTGACGCCCACAGGGCGGATATGTTATTGGGACGGCGTGTTGAACGCTGAGCCCTCTTTCGCTGCATCGCCCGTCGGAAATCGGAGCGGGAGTCGGAAGACGTGATTGGAGGTATGTCATGACGCCGGATGGAGAGAAGAAGCTGTTCGATCGGCTGGAGCTCATCAGTAATCAGCTGGCTACCATTGAAGCCCTGCTACGCCGGCATTGGGGCGCGCAACTCGTGACTCCACCCCAGATGATACCTGACATCAACGACAAATCTGAGCAGGCGCCGCTTCACGAGCCCAAAAAACCGGTGGAATGAAGAGCAGCGACGCCAAGAACCCTGAGGTGCGGGTGTTTCGGACTGGCGGTGAAATGATGAACAGACAAATAAGAACAAGTGCAGAAATCGCTGAGTGGATCACGGAAGAGGTCCGAAAACATGATAGTGGCCAAGACTTCGACCTCACTGATGTGATTCCTCTCGACTAGCTAGCAGCGGATGGAAGTCACTGGACCATCGACAGCGTCCTGATATTACCCCACGATTGTGGGGGGTAGCCTGCAATCAAGCTGTCGCCGAGGCACGTAAGAAGTTTAACTTGGCATAATCACTCCGATGGTGGCTCGGCTGCAGAGAACGTTGGAAGAGTCTTCAGATGATTGGTGTAAGATCCCTTTGCCAACGAGCACAGCGCATTTCGGAGGACGACTCCTTCAGCTATGGTCGGCTTCGGTGCTAGAAAGTGTGGCCCCTCTACCGTCAGCTCCTTCCCAAACTAAACGACGAAGGTCTTCAGTTGAGTTCTGAACAACGCAAAGAAAGCACGCGAGAAGAATCAGCAACGCAGTAAGAACTAGAACTTGTGGCGTAAATTCGTGTTGTAGGGGGTCTGGAATCGACGTCTAGAAACCAAAAACCCTGTTCTTGGGAGAACGAAGGTAAGGCGCGGCATCCTAGCCAAGTTTCTCTACTTGACAATGACTTCATTCCCTCGTCAGCCAATAGAACGTGACGAGGGAAAGAAAAACCAACGCGAGGGTAAAGCTGAAAAACACTTGTAACCAGTTCATTAGTATACGCGCCCAAGCGGGACACCAAGAGGTATCAAATTGCAGGCTGGACTTCAGCCTATCAAGATTGAGTGATGCGTCTTTCGGGTGTAAAGGTTTACTAGCGGGAAAACGAAGGTTCAGGAAGGGCGTTTATGTCGGCAGTGCTGGAGTCAAAATGGTCTATTGGATTAGCTCGCGGCGAGATAGATTTATCTTCGACTGAAAATCCAATCTTCGCACTCCTCGTTGCATTGATGGTCAGTCCTAGCAACTCTATCCGCCAGAGGCTGCGCCATACTGAGATTCGTTTTCAATCCCAATACTGTCGGGCGTGTATTCAATCCAGACTTGATTCGAACTAACCACTCGCTTTGAGCAGCTGCTAGGGATATGACGACTTCAAACCCGTTAGGGTGAAGACGCTTGAAAGCCATGTGTGTTTCCGCGATGGATAAGATGTGTGTGCAACGGGCAGAACATCAAGATTGAACGACTTCTGCCTTCGACCAGAGTTCATTCGTGTCTACTCACTGCAAACCGATTTTTCGCACGTCTGGGAAAATCAGACTGGTCAAAATAGGACAAATCTGAATCGGCGAAGGAGGCTCGATTTTCACTTTCTAGCTACGGCGGCTGGGTCCAATAAGCGGTGCTTCCGTGTCTCTTGGCGAATTAGCACCGAGGCCACATTCACGAAGAGCAAGAGTATTGGCCGCGAACGGAGCAAACGAGTCGATCACACCAGTTTACAAACTCAACCAGCGACCAGTGTCTAAACCGGTCACCTTGCGAGATTCACTCCTACAACGAAGTCTTCCCACGATCACGCAGCGATCGGGGTGTGGTACAAGCCTCGACAGTGAGATTGCCATCGATAGGACTTCAGATTGACGACGCGTGTGATTCCCTCCTGTCACGTGTTTGCCCCTCCAATGAGTGATGCGTTCGAGAACTGTTGAAGTAATCCCCGGAACTCCAGCAGCTTGTTTTCGAGATCGACAGGGCGTTCCAGAATAAAGTGCGATCCAATTAGTCCCCTCGAACCGTTCCGATCAGCCGCTCCCACGAACTGATGAAAAAGAGAAACATGGCACCGTCTTGATTTCTGCTACCTCCAGGATTCGCAGATTGGCTTGCCAACTCAGAGTTCGGTGGATGCTCAAGAGATTCGAAGGTTTCAGTACGATGCCTGAACGGATCAACCGGGCAGGGCGAATCAGGAGAGACACAAGCCGGCAAGCAGACGATCTGACGAGCGTACATCGGGTGCCCGCTGACGGGACCTACTGAGGGTCGGGGTTGTTGTTCGATGAGAGAACGGACTCGGCGACGACAGAACGGCCCCCCCCGGGACCCAAGAGCCGGGCAAACGTAGCGATGATATGAACAAGGAGGATGACGAGATCGCGCATCCCATCATCTTAGCAAGAACGGCTTAACCTCCAGGAATGCTCGAAACCTCCCAGCAACATATCTAAGGTCCAAGTCATCCCCAACCGCGGTTACTTCTTCGTTGTCGGTTCCGATGCCCTCCTTCCGGACGACGCTTTCACTTTCGTCTTGGCCGCTCTCACCTTAGCCCATCGCTTGTTCTGAGCTCGAATGATGTTCTGGAGACCTTGAGCGGAAATTTTGCGCCTTGCCTTTGGACTTTTCTTCGCTGGTGGGAAGCGCCTCGGCTTAGCTCGTGCATGTGCCGTGGTGCCTGTGAGCATTTGTAGTGCAGCGATGGCTTGATCGAGTTTATCCACTTCCGTTTGGATGGAAGCCCGTTCACGACTCATCGCTTCCAGGGTCTCTTTGTAATTGAACATGTCTCGCTTGATCTCCTGTTAGGTAAGGCTGCCTGACCCTCCGTCTTGGGCGTTCGATTCTAACAGAAACCTCTCAGATCGAGACTGAGAATGAGATCGGGCAGACCAACAAATTGAGTCGTGTCTTGGAACGTCACCGGGTTCTTGGCGCGAACTCCTCATGCGCAGGATTGAAAGTAGTGCTCATGCAACGGTGCGCGAGTCGAACTTCGGCATGACAGTTGCATCAAGGATGCTGCGAGAACTCTATCGCTGAGACAGGGAGGAGAAGCGTGTCCATGCCAAGCCACTTAATCCGAGATGGCTTCCAAGTTGTGGCAAAAGGTTTCACTTTGCCGGAGCAATCGACAACTGGATTCTTACTCCAAATCATGGGTAGCGTCTTAGGTAGTTGACGAAAAGGTGCGCGCCATAGCTTCCAACTCTGGGGTTAGAAGGTCCTTGGAGGATCGAGTCGTATTGTGTGCGGACTGCGACGCCACCCGTACATTGTCTCTGTTAATTTCTGGGAGTCTAGTTTGCTCGACCTGTGGGTCCGACAACTGGATGCACTTGCCGATGACTGCCAATGTAAAAGAATCCGCGTTCATCAAAGGCGAACTGACAGTCGAAGATGATCTTACCGTTGAAGGTCGTGTGGAAGGGAAGATTGAACTGAAGGATCACAATCTCTGGATCGGTCCGCAGGGGAAAGTCTACGCTGAGATCCATGCAAAAAGCGTGATCATCGCAGGAGAGGTGGTTGGGAACATTTTCGCGAGCGAGATGGTTGAGATCAGATTGTCAGGATCAGTGCTGGGGAATATCAAATGCCCACGAATTTCGATTCTTGATGGCGCCAAGTTCAACGGAAGCATCGATACTTGCACAGGATCAGGCTCTGCCCCGAAGCTAGGTCTGCAAAAAGCCGATTCTGCCAAAATGAGCTACAGCTCATCTTGGGGCAAGCTCTTTTCCAGGTTTTAGACGAGACTGCGAAGTACTCTCTCCCCAATTTCCAGGCCAAACCACTCTGCCACCAACCCCTAGGGCTTACTTTTCGGTCACCTCGCCAAGGGCGAGAAACCCAAAGATATTCCCAACGTTAGAGTCTTTGCGACGGAAAGTACCGATGACTTGAACGAAAAGGGACGAGATCGCGAACAGCTAACCCCCAGAAATTGCGCTACCAGTGCTTCGCCATAGATAGGCGACAGCGCAACTGAAATATGTCGCCCAGTGTTGATCGATTTTCGGAAGATCGATGCATAACCGCCTTCATAGTCATAAAGGGCAATCGCCGTTCCCTCACTTTTTGATCGTTCACCGCTCGGACACCGCCTCGGCCAGATGTTCTACGATCTCATGTTCAGACATGGTTCATGGCTATGCAATAAAACTCTGACGCGCTGAAGGAGTTTGGCGAAATCATGAAAGGCCTACCACGATCTTGTTGATTACGCCGCTGCGAGATACCATCGAAGACAAGTCACCACGGAGGCGTTGATCCGTGCATGGACGTTTTGTACAATCACAAATCGACGCAGGCATTTCTGGAGGACACTTATGACTGATCAAATAACCTCTGCTTTCGAGAAAAGCCTTCGCGGACGGCTCGTCCGCGCCACCGATCCGGACTATGACACGGTGCGGGCTCTTTACAACGGAATGATCGATAAGCGACCCCGGCTGATCGCACGCTGCGTCGACGTGGCCGACGTTATGAGCTCTGTGAACTTTGCACAAGAAGAAGGCCTGCTGCTGGCCATCCGGGGCGGTGGACACAACGGTCCCGGCCTTGGCAGTTGCAATGATGGCCTCGTCATCGATCTTTCGATGATGAAGAGCATTCGCGTCGATCCGGCAACGCGGACCGTGCGCGTCGATCCGGGATGCACTTCGGGCGATGTGGATCATGCCACCCACGCATTCGGTTTAGCCGTTCCCTTTGGTATAGTCGCCAGTACCGGTGTCGCGGGGCTGACGCTGGGCGGCGGCACAGGTTATCTCACCCGGAAGCACGGCCTCACGATCGACAACCTGATTGAAGCCGACGTCGTGCTGGCCGAAGGCGGTTTTGTCACAGCCAACAAAAACCAAAACGCGGATCTGTTCTGGGCCCTTCGCGGTGGCGGCGGCAATTTCGGCGTCGTAACGAGCTTCGTTTTTCAGGCCCATCCCGTGAAGATGGTTTACGGTGGCCCGATTTTCTGGGATGCCGCGAACGCCAAAGCAGTCATGCGAGCCTATCGCGATTTCCTGCCGGAAGCGCCCGAAGAACTCGGCATCTTCGTCGGACTGAAAACGGTACCGCCTGTGGATCCGTTCCCTAAGGAGCACTGGAACAAACGTGCATGTGCCATCATCGGTATCTATGACGGGCCCGCCGAAGCCGGCCAAAAAACGATCGCTCCGCTTCTCAAGAGCGTGCCCTCACCGCTTTTCAACTGGATGAGCGAAGTTCCGCTTCCGGCGATGAATGCGCTCTTCGATCCGTTTTTCCCAAAAGGACTCCAGTGGTATTGGAAAGGAGACTTTGTGAAGTCGCTGCCGGACGAAGCCATCGAAACGCACATCACGCAGGCGGCAAATGCTCCCAGCGCAATCTCGCTGATGCATCTCTATCCGATCGATGGGGCGGTCCATCGCGTCGCAAAGGACGCCACTGCGTGGAATGCGCGCGATGCGAATTGGTCGATGGTGATCGCCGGAATCGATCCCGATCCTAACCGGGCCGATGCCCTGAAAGCGTGGGGACGTGGGTATTGGAAAGCCGTTCATCCGTTCAACCTTGGCGGCGCTTACGTGAATTTCATGATGGATGATGAGGCTGAAGGGCGTCTCCAGGCGACATACGGTGACAATTACGCACGGCTCGCTTCGATCAAAGCGAAGTACGATCAGAAAAACCTGTTCCGCGTGAATCAAAATATCGAACCGGGTGGAGTGGAGTTCGACGCCCGAAAAACCATCCTTTAAGAGAAGATTTTCTTAACGTCAGTCGTCGTCGCGTCAGACGAGCCTGCATAGCGGGGGTCCTGACTTCTTGTCCAAACTTCAATGCCCGAGTCACGAAATTGGATCATGTCGCCGGTCTGGACTTCGCGGATCCTATGGGACGGTAGTTCTGATGGCGTCGAGTTAAGTCTCATGATGCCGGAAGCACCTGGCGATAGCGCGTTCCCGGTGGCGCCGAATTCGGCCTGGGCCAAGCTACTTTGAATCCATCTTTATTACGCTGACGTGGCCATCTCCTTCGAGATAACACTTCTTCACTTGCTCTACGGCTTCTAGGCCCTGCTCACGGAGCTGCCCCATCAGCTCTTCCTCAGTTATCATCTCCTGTTTCATCTGATGTCTCTGCAGACGTCCGTCCTTGATCAGTAATAATGGTGCCGGACGGACCACGCCAAACCTCGTCCTAGGAATCCCGCTACTAGAGCTCCGGCTACACCCTAATAGCATAGTCACAAAGATCCCTCCCGGATCTTTTCCAGGCATGAGCAGTTTTGCAATTGCGCCGACGATCAGACCCACCACCAGCACCCAGATGATTGCCGTTGTCTTCTCCTTGCTCAACCAGATTGAGAATCGTAAGAGCTTAAAGACCTACGGCGATCGGCTGGCTACGCATGAGGGAATGTCATGGCGAGCAACGTGGCCGCCACTAATAAGTTCTAGAAGCGAGGGTCGTTAAGAAAGTCAGGGGGCGGCATATGTGACCACACCCCGACTTCATGAACAGGGCTGAATTCTCTCTTGCTAGAGTTTTGCTTCAGTTGGGGTCTCTCGACCGATCACGTGTCTTAACTAAACGACGCATCGGAGCGGTCCATTCCGCTACTGAACTTCCGACGCGGAAGTCCTTGTCGATTAGGCTCTTGCCCTCCTTTGGGCTGATGGCTTGCTTTCCGGATTCTCTTCCGGATCGACAGCTTCTGTGTTGATTGAACTGACGGCCAACTCAGTCAGTTTTACGTCGGTGCGTTTCTCCTCATCTAAGGTTTGCTGAAGCAGCGTTGTAGCCTCGTCATGTCCAAGCAATTTGGCATAGGTTCTCGCACATCCGTAGCCGGCGATTTCATAGTGCTCAACTCTTTGCGCGGCAGCAATGAGAGCCGCGTCTAGGACGGAAGGCTCAGCCTCCGCTTCCAGAAGTTCAGCGCCTTCCTTGAGCAGTCCTTCCATGGCTTCACACTTCTTGCCTTTTGGTGACTTCCCCAGGTCTGCGAAGATTTTTTCGAGTCGTTCCACCTGCGTTTGGGTCTGCTGCAGATGATCCTGAAAACCCTTTTGAAGATTAGTAGATGAAGCCGCCTTAGCCATCTTGGGAAGGGCTTTCAATATCTGCCGCTCGGCGTTGAATAAATCTCGCAGTTCTTCAACCAAATAGTGTTTCTAGCGAATCAAGTTTCATAGTGAGTCCTCCTCGACTCAGAGTTGGATTGGACAAATTTTGGCCTTTGCTAGCTCAGCCTAAACAGACCAGGGAGCCAGAGACCAGACTGCCGAAAACGGAACGCCTTGTAGAAAAAGGATAGGGGCGATTGTTTGAAGACAGGAAAACAGAGAATGGAACAGATGAGCTATAAAGAATGGTCAAAACTGTACGCGACGGCGCGAATCGCTGCCTCTGTCGCGTGCGAGCCACCACTCGGGCGGGTAGGAGATTTCTGGTAGGAAGATCGCTCTCTTCCTTGATTTTTAGGTTCATGTGAGATGGCATCCCGACGAGACAGGAACGGGTCTGTCTTCGTCGCGACGCGGTTCTGTTCCTATCTCCATTCCATCTCAATCTCGTAGTCGTCAGCGCCGCCCTTTTCGTCATCGATTTTGACGACAGCTGTGTAATTGTTTGATCGGTTCGGTTGCTGCACAACGGATACTCGACCGCGCCCATCTCTCTTTCTCACGGATACTTCGACATCGGCTCTTGGTAATGGACTAGAGAAACTCACCTGCTCGTTGATAGTCTGCGAGCCTTCCCTCTCTCTTGATCTCACGCGGTTGCCCTGAATGTTCAATTCGACATAGTCATCGACGCGACCTCTCCAAGTCATTGTTCCTGGACCACGGTATGATTGGTCACTGCCTGACCTCCCGTAGACGTCCTCGTGGCGCGATCTGTCATAGATTCCGTCGTTGCGAGATCGGTCGTAGATTTCGTCGTTTCTCGACCTGCCGTAGGCTGAATTGTTTTTTGACCTGCCAGCGTATCCGTCTTCATACCCCCTTCTGAAATCAGAATCCCATTGCGAAGTCTCATCTCGGTGACGGCGACTTTTGCCGCTCGGATTCGACCTTGCGTCCTTCCTTCCAAGTTGATAGCCCCGATTGTAGGAAGCCTGTGGGTTGTTTTGCTTCGCCAGAAGAACCGACGTCCCAATGATATTGAGATTCGACGTTGCGGCCGTCCACATCAGGAGAAACCCTGCTGCAAATGCATTAACGACAATGCTTTTCAGACGCTTCATGATTAAACCTCTGGTTTGCTGGAATCGGCTCACGTACATCCACGCATCAGGAAAAGAATAAGCAGTAGCGGGATGGGGACTCCCAAGGCCCAGAGAAGAATCCACCCTACTTTGCCTGCCTGTAGTTCCTTCGGTTGTCTGAATCGGTTCATTTTTATGACCTCCATGCGACTCTCAGTTAGCAGATTGAGCACCAAAGGGTTCTGCGTTGAATGCGATGGCTTTGCGCTAGGAGCGTGGATTCGAAAGGGACCAATACTTCGCTGACGTGTAGTTTGTTCTTGGATTGAAGCAGTGAGCCTAGATTCTGGGTTCAGGAGCGAAGTGAAGGAAATCGCGGCCATAGTGCTCTCCGTCCGGGTTTCCAGTATGCAATCGGATCTGGTGATTAGGCGAATCGTGATCTTCCGTTTCGTGACAGGCCGAGAGATGCCGCAGTCGGCGAGCTCGTACACCTTCTGGGAACTCGGTAGCCTCACGACCGTTCTCTCACTCTCTTTGTGCTTTCAGACGCTATGATTCAGTGACCCCTGGAAGAAGAGGGGCTGGCGAAAGACATAGGGGCTCTGAATCTACTTCCTTGAAGTCGCCTTCATTTCTTTAACTTGTAGCTCGTTTACAACTTGTTTAACGTTCGGTACAGACGCTGCCAACTGTTCAAGCTCATTCCGTCTTTCTACGCTGTTCACGTCGCCCGAGAGGGTAACAACGCCATTCTTGGCGGAGTACTTAAGGTCATGATTGAGCTGTTTCGCTACTAGAAGTGCTTCAAGATTCTTCTCTATGGCAGTATCCAGGCTGGAATCCACCTTCTTTGCCTCAGATTCGAAGCCAGACGGTCTCACGCCGATTTCGTTGGCGACTACAAATGAGCGAGCCATTGATTTCGCAATCTCCTCCGCTCGTTGTTTCTCTGCCTCTGTCAGAACATCTCCCGTAAGTGTGATGACCCCTTTGTCTCTATCTTGAGAGACATTGACGCTCTTAAGTCCTGCCTGGTTTAAGGCTTGTTCGATGTCCCCTGTGACGTTGGCACTCGTGTTGCGTTGAGAGCAACCAAGGAGCAGTGTCAGGGAGGCGAGTGTGATGAATCTACCTAGCAATGTGCTCTTCATAGCGAAACTCCTTTGAAAGTGATTCTCTGGCTGTCCAAAATTCATTCGGGTATCGACAAGCACAAAGAAGCCTTGGCTATACGGTACTTCTACTAACAGATTAGAACTTAGGTGCTTCGAAGTCTGTATCCTTATGACCCGTTCTAATTGCTACCGGCACGCTGGAGACTTTACAGTGGCGGGAGCGTCCTGACTGCATCTGACAAGCTGAGCTTCATCGAGAAAATAGAATATGCGGCCGGTCTTACCCCTCTGCACTGGCTCAGCAGTTGCTATGAAATTCAATTCAGCAGCACGTCCTGGTTAGATTTGAACTTGTATCCATTCGCAATTCCATCGTTCATTCCTGGCAGCAGATCGCTATCGGTCAGCGCTTCCAAAGATCCGAATTTTCCTCTAGTTGAGCGATGTATCAACTGGGCAGTGCCAATCGTCCTCATCCTCGCAAGCGCCGTGGCTTCGTTAGCAGCAACGGCGTAAGAGAGAAGATTTCGGAGCGCTCTGTCTTGTTTCAAGAGCTCTTTAGCCTTCGCTGCCGCAGCCGTCTGAGGATATCCCTTCACAACTTCATCAAGCAGCTGCTGGGCTTCTTGCAGGTTCCCGGCACGCTCCAAGATTTGTGCTTGGTCCAATAACCTTTGCGCCTTAGCCTGAGGGTCAGCACAACAAATCAGCAAGAGCGCGGCGACAATCGTGACAGACTCATATGCACCCTCAAATGAGACAGCCCACCCAAGAATCTTTAGTCGAATCAACGCAGAGTCACCCCCTTTTCCGACTCCGTCAGATCAATCTCCATCAAGCGCTGGCTGAATTGTGTGTGAAAATCGAAATGCAGATGGCACGCTCATGAGAGGGGTCGACAAAGAAAACGAGATACCTAAATGGGGAACTCACGTTTTGATTTGCCCAACTCAGATTGTGTGCTCCTCAGCTATTCAGGTCTTCGCCAATCGTGCTGGAGTTGAGTGCTTGAACCAGGAATAAACTGAAAATCCTGTCCCAACCACTGACAAGGCGAAGATTCCAAGAACTGTGTAATACATGGCGGGAGATTGAGCCCACCGGAGAAGCTTCTTACCTAACAGGACTGCCAGCAACCCTTCGGCCAGAAAGCGCCCAAAGCGGCCTAGAGCTACGATCATTAGGAATTTCTTTCTCGGATATTGAAGCACGGCAGCGGCTGCTACAAACGGAGTAAACGGGAAAGGTGGAGGCATCAAAGCAGCCACCCCTAGAGCCCATCCAGCGTTCTGCGTGATTTTCCTTCTGACGTATTCCAACTTTCGTGGTGAAAACTTCCTCTCTAACCCGGTCTCTCCTCCTTTCCGGCTGATGACAGCTGTGATGAGGGAACCGAGAAGGGAACCTGCGGTCGCCATTCCAGCAAAATAAGGCAAACGGGCCGGCTCTCGGGCCGTCATGGTGACTAAGAGCAGATCATTCCCAAAAGGCAGGAACAAGAACGAAGAATCTAAGACGCCTAAGAAGAAAAGCCCGAATCCATTCAGACGCGAGAGGAATTGATATAGATAGGTCAGAACAGTTCGCACTGTTGCCCTCAACAGCCAGTTGAGTCGGTGGGTAGTATATTGAACGCTGGCGTTTAATCCGACAACCGCGACGACCGGGCTTTGGGCGCAAGGCCCACCCAAATCGCCGTTTCACGAATGTGGAGGAAACATAACCATAAGTACCCGCCAAAGAAGGCTCCAATTTATGGGCTGCCACGACATTCGAGCAGCGCAGTGCTTTGCTTCCTGCGCTTTGAGTAGTCGAGCCACAACTTTCAAGTCTGCGATGAAGCGGTTCTCTGCCGGATGACGTACACGCACCGGATCATTGGATTCGGCGTCCATGCCGGAGTGGTCGATGGGCTCCACGCGATTTGGGTCGCCTATCGAAACCGGCGCAAACCAGTAAGTGTACTTAGCTAGACAGCCTTGCTTTGGCATTGGGTGTTATTCGCATTTTGCCTTTGTCGTCTCAAAAACCTCTCGGACCTGTCCCTCGAAATTCAGTTCGCTCGCTTGGCTTCGCTGCTTGCTAGGCTGGTCTCAATACTGAATAGTGAACGGCGTCGAACTGCCCTCACCATTGGTCAGAGTGACGGAAACTGACTGAATAGCCGTCACCTCGCCTTGCACGGTAAATGGCATCGACAAGCGAAACTGTCCCCCAAGAGATGTGCCCGTTGGGCTCTGAAACCAACTTGTGGCAGCAGTCCCCAGGGTCGATGTCAAGGTGCTGGTTTGCAGATTGGCACCCTGCGCTGCGGTGAAGAGAAAGGTCGCCTGGGTCAGCGATCTGGGTGTCGAAAAACCAGTGATGGCCAACTCGAACCCAGACGCAGTGCGAGAGGCGATGATCAGCCGTGTCACAGCCGGAGCTCTGCGACTTAACGGCGCCGTGCGGCTGGCAGGCGGCAGAGGAGAGCCGGAGCTCTGGCCAGACACGCTGAGTTCGATCGTGCCTGACACCGTGCCTGTCTGAAAGGCGATATTGGGCGAACCGTTGGAAAAAACCGCGCGAGTGGTATTGGCGGGAATCGAGAAGTTGACCGCTCTGCCCCCCGTTGAAAACTGGATGGAAGGGTCGTCACTGGCGACATCCGCATTGGAGGTGAACTTGAGTGCC
>Ga0187893_10009766_pt1 | contig 14603 bp, 19 predicted proteins | sample MA1701074metaG_FD_139574 | JGI IMG/M metagenome (GOLD analysis project Ga0187893, IMG submission 139574) | White microbial mat communities from a basaltic lava cave in the Kipuka Kanohina Cave System on the Island of Hawaii, USA - MA170107-4 metaG ...
CGCGCCTCCTGGCTGGAGTTCACCGGGTGTGACATCCACGCCCGGCGCTCGTGTCCCATTCCCAATGGGTTCCTACGCGACGAATCTGCGATTCCGGCCATGATTTTCTGCAACTGGAAGGTGGACAGGACCGCTGGCTCGCATTCACTCGCCGCGGCCGGTCACCGCGGCGTTCGCCGCACAAGTGGAGCGACCGGAGGCAGGCAGAGCGCAACTCCATTCCATGTAAACACCGAATGGCGTTAAAAGGGGTTGGAGTGACGGCCGGCTTGGTTGCGCTAGGTCTCATCTCAGCCCTCGCGGTCCTCGCTGCACCGCTAGCCGTGACCGCGCAATCAGACAAGGGCCTGCGGATCGGGGTACTGCGGCCTGCACCAGACGGCCCGGTGTTCCGCCAGCTGTTCGAACCATTCAAGCAGGCGCTGCGGGAGAGGGGGTTCGTGGAAGGGACCAACCTGACCATCGAATTGCGGGTACGACCCGGGAGCGCGGCCGAGATGCTCGCCCTCGCTCGGGAACTGGTGCACCTCAACATGGACACGATCTTGGCAGTCTCACCAGCTGGGGTGACCGCGGCCGCCCAGGCGACCCAATCTATCCCGATCGTCGCCATCGATCTGGAGTCGGACCTAAAGGCCGCCGGGTTCGCGGTGAGCCTGAGCCGTCCGACGGGCAACGTCACCGGGCTGTTCTTAGATTTGCCGGAATTGAGCGGCAAGTGGATCGAATTGCTGAAGGAGGTCGTTCCAAACCTCGCCAAGGTCGCCGTGGTCGCAGATCGAGCCACCGGGCGATTCTTCCGAGACGAGTTGGAGGCGACGACCCGGGCCCTCAGGGTGCAATTGCTCTCGCTGGAGGTAGGCGCTCCCGAAGATCTGCCAGGGGCGTTTCAATCGGCGGCCCGGCAGCGCGCGGGAGGGCTCTTGGTGCTGCCGTCACCGGTGGTGAACTCCGCTCGCAAGCAGATCGCTGAGCTGGCATCGAAGCACAAGATGCCGGCCATCATGCCTTTCCCCGGCTTTGCCGAGGACGGCGGGCTCATCGCCTATGGCCCTGACATCTTGGCTATGTACGGGCAGGCCGGCGCTGTTGTTGCAAGAGTCCTGCGGGGCGCCCAGCCGCGCGAGATCCCTATCGAGCGACCTACGCGGTTCGAGCTGATCCTCAATCTGAGGACCGCAAAGGCGTTCGGCCTCAAGATCCCGAGCTCTCTACTACTGCGCGCCGATCGGGTCATCGAATGATCATCGGTACGCTGTCGTGCGAACGGGGCGTCGAACGTCCCGCTCCAGCGGACCGGCGGCTCGCGTTGCTCGCCCCCGGCCGCTGAGCGGTGCGTTCGGCGACTCAGCTACGATAAACACGGCTTGCCGAGAGGTGGTTGGGTAAGGACGATTGCCAAGGCTCGCTGCGTTCTACGGAATCGTGATCTACATGTACCATCGCGATCACGGCGTACCTCATTTTCATGCCCTGTATGCGGGGCAGGAGGCCGTCATCGCAATTCGGGGGTTGCGTGTCCTCGAGGGGCGTCTGCCGCCACGGGCTCTTGCCCTGGTCAGAGCCTGGGGCAGACTACACCGTGAGGAGTTGGAGCACGACTGGGAGCTCGCGCGGAATAACCGTCCCCTGCGGCGGATTGCCCCTCTCGATTAGGGAAGGAGCTCAGGCACATGAAGTGGCGGATCGTTAAAGCGGAGGTGGCGGGTCCCCATTCGCTCGACTTGACGTTCAGCGACGGGACGCGGAAGCAGGTCGACCTTCTACCATTGCTGGAGGGCCCGGTCTTCCAGCCGCTCCGGGACCCGGTGTTCTTTGCGCGCGTGGTGCTCGATCCCGTTGCCGGAACGGTGGTGTGGCCGAACGGTGCCGACATCGCCCCCGAAACCCTCTACGAGTTGGCGGCGGGGACGAGGCGCCGCCTAACCCGAAGATCGCCGAACAACACGCCCCAGCGGTCCGGCGCTCGCGTTGCTCGCTCCGGCCGGTGAGCGTGAGCGTTGGCCAGACAATTGGAGTGAGCCATGATGTGGACGACTCGGAAGGCATGGCGGTGAGATCCGCCCTCATCAGGCTCATCTTCGTTGCAGCCTCCCTGTTTCTTGCCGCACCGCTCACCGCCTCGGGACAGCCCGCAGCGAGGGTTCCACGCGTGGGATCCTTGAGCACTGGCACGAGCACGGGCCCGTCCGTGCTTTCGGCACCTCTGGCCGACCTCGGCTACGTCGAGGGAAAGACGATCATCCTCGAGCTCCGATACGCTGATGGGCAAGTCGATCGGCTCCCTGCCCTGGCAGCCGAGCTCGTCCAGCTAAACGTGGATGTCATCGTGGCCTGGGGCGGAGAGCCGCTGGACGCCGTGCGCAAAGCCACCAGCCGAATTCCCATCGTGATGGTGGCTCGGGGTGATCCGGTTGCGGACGGGCTGGCGGCCAGTCTTGCCAAGCCGGGAGGCAACATCACCGGCGTGACCGTCGGGGGCGTAGAACTCGCAGGGAAGCGCTTGGAGCTTCTCCGGGAGGCCCTGCCGCAGCTCTCGCGCGTGGCGATCCTCCGAGATGCGACTGCCGAGGCGGCCATCGCGCAGGTGCTGGAGTCAGCCGCCCGCGCACTGAATCTACGACTACTGCCGTTCACGGTGCGCGCTCCTGCAGACTTCGATAGCGCCTTCCGGGCGGCGGTCTTCGTCGACAAGATCCTCAAGGGTGCGCCGCCCGCCGACCTGCCCGTCGAGCAGCCGACGAAGTTTGAGCCGGTGATCAATCTCAAGGCCGCGAAGGTGCTGGGGCTCACGATTCTGCAGCCGATACTCGCCTGGGCGGATGAAGTGATTCGATGATGCACCGGCGCGCGTTCCTTGCTGGTGCGATTGCTCTCTCGGCCGCGCCGCTTGCCGTCGAGGCGCAGCAAGCAGTGAAAGTCTGGAAGATTGGTTTCCTCGGCGGTTCCCCTTCCGTTGCCCCTCAATTCATCCAGGCATTCCAGCAAGCACTTCGCGAGTTCGGCTACGAGGAGGGCCAGAACCTCGCGATCGAGCGCCGATATTCCGAGGGGAGGGCGGAGCGGCTCCCCGACCTCGCGGCCACTCTGGTCCGCCTCAGGGTTGACGTCATTGTCGTTGACGCCTGTGGGGCACCGCTCAATGCCGCCAGTCAAGCCACCAGCACGATCCCCATTGTCGTAGCCGCCTGTAACGATGACCTTGTTGCGACCGGGCTCATCTCCAGCCTCGCTCGACCTGGAGGCAACATCACGGGGCTGTCCGAGCTCACCCCGGAGCTCGGGGCCAAACGTCTTGAGCTGCTGAATGAAGCCGTCCCGAGGGTGAGGCGCGTGGCCGTCCTATGGAATCCGGCCTATTCCGAGCGGTCCAGCGTCAACTTTCGCTTCTGGTCATCCGATTGGGTAGAGGTGCGAGCCGCAGCCCAGGTGTTGGGCATGACGCTTCAACCCGTGGAGATCCGCGGCCCCGACGATTTCGATTCGGCGTTCTCAGCCATGACCAGAGAGCGAGCCGACGCCCTGATTGCATTTTCGGATCCCTTAATCGTTTCCGGCGGAAGACGGATTGCCGATCTCGCGGCGAAGAGCCGTCTGCCGGCAATGTACCCATCCAGAGAGCTTGTGGATGCAGGAGGCCTGATGTCTTACGGGCCGAGCATCTCTGACATGTTCCGGCGTACCGCCGTTTACGTCGGCAAGATCTTGAAAGGGGCCAAGCCCGCCGATCTCCCGATGGAGCAGCCCACGAAGTTCGAGCTGGTCATCAACCTCAAGACCGCGAAGGCCCTCGGGCTCACGATCCCGCAGTCGCTCCTTCTCCGGGCGGACGACGTGATCCGGTGAACCCTTGGTGCGGGGATCACCATCTCCACCGAGACCGCTGAACCATGCCACGGCACACCGGAGGCATCCTACGGGCGACGAGCCCGCCCTCGGCCCCGAGATGATCCATGAGGTGCTGGAGGTGATGACCGACTTGACCAAGGAGGGTGTCCGATGAAGCGATGCGTAGCTGTGTGGCTGGCGGGCCTGCTGCTGCTCGGCGCGGCGGGGCGAGTCCTGGCCGAGACTGTCCTAGAGAAGGTCGGCCGAACGGGGGTCCTGACCGCGGGAACGCGGGGCATCGCCATCCCCTTCGCGTTCATCAACGAGAAGAACGAGTGGATCGGCTTCTCCATCGACCTCCTGGAGGCCGTTCGTGCCCGCCTGGAGAAGAAGCTGGGCAAGCCCATCAAGCTCGAAAAGAAGGAGGTCGGCGGGGACCCCGCGATCCGGATCCGGCTGGTGGCCAACCGGACCATCGACGTGGAGTGCGCGGTCACCACGTACACCCGGGGCCGGGACCAGACTGTGGACTTCTCCATCCCCTTCTTCTTCACCGGCGCCCAGCTCCTGGTGAAGAGGGGAAGCGGGATCAAGAGCTTGGCGGATGTGGCCGGCAAGCGAGTCGGCGCCGCCGAGGGGACGACGAACGAGAAAGCTCTCCGCGCCTCCCAGCCCAAGGCCGACGTAGTGACCTTCCAGGACCATCCGCCCGGGTTCCTCGCGCTGGAGCAGGGGAGAATCGTGGCGTACGTCTCTGATGGCATCCTGCTGGCCGGACTGGCTGCCAAGGCCAGGAATCCGAAGGATTACGAGGTTGTGGGGGACCTTTTCTCAAAGGACCCCTACTCCTGCGTGGTTCCGGAGAATGACTCCAAATGGCGCGACTTCGTCAACCACACTTTCATGGAGCTCATTGACAGCGGAAAGTACTTCGAGCTCTACGACAAGTGGTTCGGGGAGCGCGGCGTGGTCCCCTATCCCATGTCGGACCAGGTCCGCAACTACATGACTATGCAGTCCATGCCGAAGTAGGAGCGATGCTGACGGCTGGTCCCGGCGCTCGAGCCCGAGATGATCGACGAGGTGCTGCAGGTGATGACCGACCTGGCCAAAGAGCGCCTGCGACGAAGCGATGCGCGGCTGTCTGGCTGGCCGGCCTCCTGTTGTTCGGCGCGCCCGCGCCGGTCCTGGCCGAGACGGTTCTGGAGAAGGTCAGCCGGACCGCGGTCCTGACCGCGGGGGCGCGGGGCAACGCTATCCCCTTCGCGTTCATCAACGAGAAGAACGAGTGGATCGGCTTCTCCATCGACTTGCTCGAGGCCGTCCGCGCCCGCCTGGAGAAGAAGCTCGCGAAGCGGATCAAGCTCGAGAAGAAGGAGGTCACCCCAGAGACCCGTATCCAGCTCGTGGTCAATCGGACCATCGACGTGGAGTGCGGGGTCACCACCTACACCCGGGCCCGGGACGAGGCGGTGGACTTCTCCATCAACTTCTTCTTCACAGGCGCCCAGCTCCTCGTGAAGAGGGGGAGCGGGATCAAGAGCCTGGCGGACCTGGCCGGCAAGCGGGTGGGGGCCATCCGCGAAACGACCGGCTTGGCGGCCCTGCGCGCCGCCCAGCCCAAGGCCAACGTGGTGACCTTCCAGGACCAGCCCGCTGCGTTCCTGGCACTCGAGCAGGGGCGGATCGTCGCCTACGCCCACGACGGCATCCTCATGGCCGGGCTGGTCGCGAGGGCCAGGAACCCGAGAGACTACGAGGTAGTCGGAGACTTTTTCTCGAAGGATCCGTTCTCCTGCATGATCCCGGAGAACGACTCTAAGTGGCGCGACTTCGTGAACCACACCTTCATGGAGCTGATCGACAGTGGGAAGTTCTTCGAGCTCTACGACAAGTGGTTCGGGGAGCGCGGCGTGGTCCCCTATCCGATGTCGGACCGGGTCCGCAACTACATGAACATGCAGTCCATGCCCGAGTAGCTAGTTATCAACCTCCAAACGGCGAAGGCCCTCGGCCTGACGATCCCGCCGTCCCTGTTGCTGCGGGCGGGTCAGATAATCGAATGAGCGTCGGCATCGATGGGGCGTCGAACATGGCACTGGAGCGGCCGGCTGGCTCGCATCCGCCCGACGCCGCCGCTCACTGCGTGTGTTATCCGTACAAGGAAGCTCGCGGGTGAGCTAGGCTGTGCGGGAGGCCGTGGCGATTGCGGATCCCGAACGCCGACCGTGCCATCATCGACCCAATGAAGCTGCATGGGTACTTGCTCTCGCCCAGCCATCCGATTGGCCGCCTCAAGGCTGCGTTCTTCCGTGGCCTGGGCTACTCCTCAGAGGACTGGCGCCAGCTCGAGACAGACCTTCGGAGTCAGCACCTGTCGGCGGATGTTACGCTCGACGAGCAGACTCCGTACGGGCAGAAGTATTCCATCCGCGCTATTCTCATGGGGCCATCGGGGCGATCGGCAGACCTCGTGAGCGTCTGGTTCGTTCGCACGGGCGCGGAGTTCCCCCGATTCTGACCGCCTACCCGGAGGGTGGCACATGACGTATCACGTGCTTGACACGGTTGTCCTAGCCCGCGACCTGGATTCGCACGGGCTGCGTCGGGGCGATCTCGGCGCGGTCGTGGAGGTCTATGAGCCAGACGGACTCGAGGTCGAGTTTGTCACGGCGTCCGGTAGGACGGCGGCGCTGCTCACGCTGAACGCCCGGGATGTCCGGCCTGTCGCCGACGACGATCTCGTCGCGGTCAGAACGTGCCGTCGCTCAGCCTGAGATCGACGGATAACAACGCATTCCACCTGAATGCGAGCGTTGGGCGGACAAGGGCGGCAGACCATGACGATGCCCGCAGTCGGCGTCACTTTTCGGGAAATGCCCCGAGCCGCGGACCGGGGATGTGTCGCTTGAAGTGTGGGCTCACCGTGGTAACCATGCTGCTCCTTCTCGTGGCGCCGCTCGCCGCCGGGGCGCAGCCGAAGGGAAAGGTGGCCTTCCTATGCCCGGGTAATTGCTCGAACCTCCCCCACCCTGTCGGCGCCTGGGATCAGGCTTTCCTCGCGGGTCTCGAGCAAGGCGGGTACGTCCTGGGACGGAACGCCTCCATCGACATGGTAGGTGTCGGCGTTGGCTACAACCGCCTCCCGGACGCGGCAAAGAGGCGCATGCAGCGGAAAGTCGATGTCATCGTCGCAGTCGGCAATGAGGCCACTCGAGCCGCGCTCCAGGCCACGAAGAGCACGCCAATCGTGATGTTGAATGTCGCCGATGCCGTGGAAGAGGGGCTGATAGCCAGCCTCGCTCGACCTGGCGCAAATGTGACAGGCCTGAGCGTGCCACTCGGGCAGATCGCGGCCAAGCACATCGAGCTCCTCAAGGAAATCAATCCTCGGCTGACGCATCTGGCTGTGCTCTGGAACCCGATGGTCGGGCTCCACCAGGAGCGGTTCCGGCGCCTTGAGCGAGTCGCCCGATCGATCGGGGTGCAGCTTTCGTCTCTTGGGGTGACGACCTCTCGGGACCTCGAGAACGGCTTCCAGTCGGGCGCCCACAGACGGCTGGAGGGCCTGCTCCAGTTCGAACAGATGTTGGTGGGCGCCGGTCGCGCTGGCGCGTAACCTTGGGTTCAACGCGGTCGAACTGCGTCGCATCCAGAGGCTCATCGCGGAGCACGAGCCGCAGCTGGTGGAGGCCTAGAATGAGTACTTCAGAAGGTCGGGCGGGTGAGCGTGTCAAGGACGTCCGGTTCACGGACGACGTCCTGGTCGTCGATCTTTTCGACGGCCGAACGATCTCCGTGCCGCTCGCATGGTATCCGCGTCTACTGTCGGCAACTCCGACGCAACGCGCCAACTGGCGCACGGCGGGCGGGGGATTTGGCATCCACTGGCCGGATGTCGATGAGGACCTAAGTACAGAGGGCTTGCTTCGCGGCGCACCGGCTCCAAGGCGATCGGCGGCGGCTGGGCAACCGGCTAACAAGCGCATGCAGCCGACGGCGCGCAGGGCGCGCCGCGGCTGATACGCCACGTTCGCCGCACAAACGGACAGCCAGCGCCAGTACCCACGGAGGTACACCCGATGCCCGAGCCCGTCGAGACTCCCGCGGCCGCCCTCATGCGACTGACGAACGGGTACCAGGTCTCGCAGGCCATCCACGTGGCCGCCGAGCTCCGGCTCGCGGATTTCATCGGCGATGAGCCAGTAACCGCTGACGCGATCGCGCCCCGCGTCGGCGCCCATGCCCCCAGCCTGTACCGCCTGCTCCGCGCGCTGTCGACGGTCGGAATCTTCCGCAAGACCGACGACAAGCGCTTCGTCGGGTCACCCATGTCCGACCTGCTTCGTACCGACCACCCGCGATCGATGTGGGGCTGGCCGGCCTTCATCGGGCGGCCCCACCAGCGGGAGATGTGGGGTGACCTGCTGCACAGCGTTCGCACGGGACAGGATGCCCCGCACCACCTGTGGGGAGTCGACGTCTGGCAGTATCGCGCCGACAAGCCCGAGGAGATCGCGGGCATGAACGCGGCGATGGCGGCGGTTTCGCGCACTGTGGCGCCCGCCATCGTCGCCGTCTACGACTTTTCGAGGTTCGGCCGCATCGTGGATGTGGGCGGGGCCAATGGCGCCTTGCTGGTAGCCATCCTCACCGTGAGCCCGCGGTCCTCGGGGATCGTCTTCGATCTGCCTCCCGTGGTGCGGGAAGCGGCCTCAGTGATCCGCGAGGCGGGACTCGAGGGGCGCTGCGAGGCCGTCGGGGGGAGCTGGGATGCGGTGCCCGCGGGCGGCGATGCCTATGTCATCAAAGCCGTCCTCGTGGACACCACGGACGAGGAAGCCGCCACCCTCCTCCGGAACGTCCGGAGCGCCATGGGCCCGCGCGGCACCCTGCTCGTCATCGACCGGCTCATTGGCACCCCCAATGAGGGCGCCGCGGACGCCTTCATCGATATCACCATGCTCGTGGGCACCGGCGGGGCCGTGCGTCGCCAGAACGAATGGGCGGCAGTCTTTGCCGCGGGAGGGTTCAAGCTGGATTCCGTCACGCCGACGGCGTCGCGGTTCTACGTGCTCGAAGGGCACCCTTCGGAATCACCCGTCCTCAGGTCGGCCCAATGTTCGACCGAGGCGTCGAACTTCACGCTGAAGCGGACCCCGGCTCGCATTCGCTCGCCGCGGCCGCTCAGCGTGGGCGTTCGCCAGACGGAGAGTTCGGCGTCACCAAGGGGGAAACAATGGAGTTCACGACATCAGCGGACGGCACGAAGATCGCTTTCGAGCGGCGTGGATCGGGTGAATCGATCCTGCTCGTCCACGGGACAACTGGCAGCACGCAGAGCTGGGCCCTGGTTGCCCCGATTCTGGCCGAGCAGTTCTCCGTCGTAGCCATGGACCGCCGCGGCCATGGGGAGAGCGGCGCTGGCCTGTCGCACTCGATCAAGCTGGAGGCCCAGGATATCGTTTCCGTTATCGACGCTGTCGGTGAGGCCGTCCACCTCGTCGGCCACTCCGGCGGCGCCCGCGCCGCGCTTACGGCCGCGCTACACACGGACCGGCTCCGTTCCCTCGTTCTCTACGAGCCACCCATCGCGTTGCACCACTGTCAGGCCGACCTCGCCGATCGTGCCGAAGCACTAATCCGAGACGGCAATCGGGACGCTGCCGCCGAGACCTTTCTGAGGGAGGCCGCAGCTGTCCCAGACGAGGAAATCGCCATCATACGCAGCCTGCCCGCGGTGTGGGAGCGCATCACGGCCGACGTCCACAATGGGCCACGCGATCAGCGCGCGTTTATGGCGCAATCGGTCAATCTCGACGCCATCCGAGGAATCACTGTCCCTGTTCTGCTTCTCGTCGGGGGCGAGCAGGGTGCACCCGTCTACCTCGACGGTTTGGACAAAATCGAGCAAGCGCTACCCCACGCGACGCGCGGCGAAATCCCGGGCCAGCGCCATCTCGCTCCGGGTCGCGCGCCGGAGGCATTCGCCGCGGTCGTCATGTCGTTCATCGCAGACGTGGTTCGCGACAGTGGTCACGGGAGGTAGCTCGTCGCGGCCTCGGCACGGAAACCGGCTCTTCACAGAAACGCAAACGATCAGCGTGTGGAGGCGGCAGCGACCCCTTCACCCCTCGACATGAGAATCGAACGGTCGCGTAGAAGGAGAAGGCCGCGCGCCGAACATGCCGTTTCACCTGACGGCGGGCCTCGCTCCCTGCGGTCGCTCGGTCCGTCGCAGGTGAACGGCGGCGTTCGGCGCACCGACAGCAAGTCAAGTAAGGAGGCTGGCATGGCGACCAACCCGATCGACCAGCAGAAGATGGAGCAGTTCGTACACAGGGTGCTCGGAGACACGAGCGCGCTTACGACGACCGTGCTCGGCGCCCTCGGAGACAAGCTGGGACTCTTTAAGAACCTTCATGCGCAAGGACCAGCCTCCAGTGCGGAGCTGGCGCGGCGGGCCGGGGTTCAGGAACGGTACACGCACGAGTGGCTCCGGGCTATGGCCAGCGCGGGCTATCTGACCTACGACCCCATCACACATCGATTCACCCTTCCTCCCGAGCACGCCCCTGTACTCGCCCAAGAGACTGGGCCAGTCTTCTTCGGCGGCGTCTGGGAGATGGTGATGGGGATGCTGCGCCCCGTCGACAAGCTCGCCCAGGCGTTCAAGGAGGGCGGCGGGGTGAGGCAGACCGAGTACCCCGACGCGACCTATCACGGCATGGACCGCTTCACGGCCGGATGGTTCGAGAACTTACTCGTTCAGCAATGGCTGCCGGCTGTTCCGGCCGTCAAAACGGCCCTCGACCGCGGCATCGACGTGGCCGACGTGGGCTGCGGGCGGGGCCGGGCCGTCATCAAGTTTGCTCAGGCCTTCCCGAAGTCCCGAATCGTCGGCTATGACATCTATCAGCCGAACATCGACCGGGCGATGGCCAATGCCCAGGCCGCAGGCGTTGCCGCCCGGGTCAAGTTTGAGCGCCTCGACGCGTCGACAGCAATGCCTGGCCAGTACGATCTGATCACAACCTTCGACGTCGTTCACGACGCGGTCGACCCTCGGGGCCTCCTGCGCACGATCCGCCAGGCGCTGCGGCCGAGCGGGACCTACCTTTGCCTGGACATCAACTGCTCGGACAAGCCAGAGGAGAACACGGGGCCCCTCGCCTCCCTCTTCTACGGATTCAGTATGGTGTACTGCATGACAACCTCGCTCGCCAACGGGGGCGAGGGGCTGGGCACATGTGGGCTGCCCGAGTCCAAGCTCCGTGAGCTCGCTCTGGCGGCGGGGTTTGGCAGCGTGCGGAAACTGCCGCTCGAAAATCCCTTCAACAATCTCTACGAGGTCAAAGCGTAGGCCCGGGCGCCGAACAACCCGCTCCAGCGGCCCCGCTTCGCTGGCCGCTGAGCGCGCGCGTTGATATGACTTCCACTGTCAAGTGCGGGCGCCGACGGCGGATCGCGCGGGGCCTTCGTGGCGTGCTGGGCGGGGGGCAAACGGTGCTCGAGCCATCGGCGGAAACGGAGCCCGTAATTGCGACGATTGATCATGCTGATATCCGTGGATGGGGTACCACCTTACGGGTGTCCGTCACGGCACCTGCTTCGCTCTAGAGGACGAGGGTCGGAGCCTCATAACGCGATCGAAGATTGCGCCGACACCGGGGCCGCGCCTGCGCCGATGACTCGAGATCGTAATCAACGCCTCTGTGTTTGCGAGGGGGGTATCGAGATATCCTCCCGCTGAAGATCGGGGCCTTCCTGCGCCAAAGCGCGATGCGTCATCGACGATGACGGGGGTCTGGATGCCCGCCTGCTCGTGGGTGAGGTTAGGCGGCCACCGGTACGAGACGCGCGATCGCCCACGTGAACGCGGCCATCTCCCGGGCAATCGCTACCACGACCTCGTTGACGTGCTTTCCGCGGGCGCTCAACTGCCGATCGCGCCGACACAGCCGCACCTGGGCCTTCCAGCTAATGGCTTGGACCTCTGCCGGCAGCTTCTCCAACCGCAGCTGCAGATGCCGGCTGACCTTGGCGGGATACCGATAAGCCCACGCCCCCTCGACGAGGGCGCGCCGGGCGTGGCCATTGCCGGCCTTGGTGATACCGTCCTGCCGCCGGCGCTCTGTTGGGCCGGGGTTGGGCAGACCACCTCGGAGAGCCGGCGCAGATGGGCCGCGTTCCAGTTGGCGCGGCCCTCGTAGCGAAGGTCCTGCCGCAGCAGGAACGATTTCAGGCGGCGCTTGCTGCGCTGGAGATCCTGCATGGCGTCCTCCCGGCCCCTGCTCAAGTCTCGCCGAGCCTCGTCCTCGACCTGGGGTACGTAGATCGAGCTCAGGTCGCCGCTGCGCATCAAGCGGGCCAGCGCGACGGCATCGCGCCGATCCGTCTTCACCCGGTCTCCCGGCTTCCGCGGGATTAGCGACGGGGCGACCACGTGGCCGGCCAATCCTTTCCGGGTCAGGTAACGATACAGCCAGTACCCGCAGGGGCCCGCCTCGTAGACGAACTCCAGCCGCGCGCCCTTGGCCTGGAGTTTCCGAATCAGCTTGTCGACGTCGCACTGGCGCGTCCCGATCGCGCCCAACGACACGACGTCGGCGCCCCGCTCCTCCGAGGCGTACGCGACGGTGATCGACTCCTTGTGCACATCGAGTCCCACATACAGGGTGGTCTTGCTAGACTCAGCCATGGCTGACCTCCACGTTCGTTCTGTGCCGCGAGCACGGGGCGGCTCTGGCCCTCCCAGGCTAACCCGCGAAGAGCGCTGGGGGTCAGCCTCACCTCGTGGAAGTCATACTGTCTAGCCCGATGGGACTGATTTCCAGCCCCTGACATGTACGACGAGATCGCGACGCTCTATCACCTCGTCTATCCAGACTGGAACGCCGCCATCGCTCAACAGGCGGCGGCACTCGACGCCATCATTCGCAAACATGTGGGCCCGCCTCCGCGGTCGATCCTCGACGTCTCATGCGGGATCGGCACTCAAGCCCTCGGTCTCGCTGCGCTCGGGCATGCGGTCACGGCTTCCGATCTATCGTCGGCGGCCGTGGAGCGCGCTCGCCGCGAAGCTGCTCAACGCAACCTGGCCATTGACTTCACGGTCGCGGACATGCGTCGGTGCGCAGAGGTTCACGGATCAGGATTCGACGTCGTGCTCAGTGCCGACAACTCCATCCCGCACCTGCTCAGTGACGACGCGATCCGAGAGGTGTTAGGAAACTTCCATCAATGCATCCGACCCGGTGGAATCACGATCCTCGGCGTCCGCGACTACTTGACGGAGGGGAGATCTACGCCACAGCTGGTGCCGTACGGATTCCGCTCGGACGGTGACGACCGTTACTTGGTCGTCCAGACGCGAGACTGGGATGGCGACTTCTATGACGTGGCGATGTACTTCATCCGCGAGGGGCGCGGTTCGAAACCGGCGACGGTGATTGCGGGCTCATCGCGATACTACGCCGTCCCGATTGATCGACTAGTCTCGCTGCTCGAGGAGAATTCCTTCATTGAGATCCAACGGCTCGATGGTGTTCTGTACCGTCCAGTATTGGTTGCGCGCCGTGGGACGGGCTAACATCCGCATTCAGCTGTCGGCGCTTCGCGCCGCAGCTGATACGGAGCGTTCGCCGCAGATGACAGCAGGCGGCGTGGCGGCCGGCGACAGAGGGCTGCTACCATCCAGGCTGGAGGCTCACTCATGACCAAGGCGCTGAAGAAGGCGTTTGAGGCCGCGGCACGCCTCCCTGAGCCGGACCAGGACGAGCTTGCCGCGGCGATCCTCGAGGAACTTGAGGCTGATGAGCGCTGGGAGACCGCCTTCGCCCGCTCCCAGGACGCGCTGGAGCGCCTGGCCGACGAGGCGCTGGAAGAGCACCGGGCGGGCCGGACTGAGCCCCTTGATCCCGATGCGCTTTGATTTCGAGGACGAGCAGCCGCTTCCGTGAGACCTACCGACGGCTCCCAGAGCATGTCCAACGCCGTGCCCGTGAGGCCTACCGCCGTTTCAAGGAGAACCCGCAGCACCGAAGCCTTCGCTTCAAACACGTGCACGCAATCCGGCCGATCTACGCCGCACGGGTGGGGCTCGGCCATCGCGCGCTTGGCATCGTCGAGGGCGATGTCATCGTTTAGTTCTGGATCGGTACGCACGCCGAGTACGACCACCTCCTCCGCACGCTGTGAGCCATCGCGCCGAGCAACGGCGTGCAGACTGCCGGCGCTTCGCGCCGCAGCTGACGCCGAGCGTTGGGCGGTGAAGTAGTGACGGAGAACCTCAGGATCCGCTCCGCCAATCCCACGGACGCGGATGAGCTCCTTGCGATACGACGAGACGCCATTATGGCTCTCGCCGAGGAGTACGGCCGCGTGGCGGCCGAGCGATGGGCAACCGCAGCACATCCTGACCGGGCGGCCAAGGCGATTGCTACCAACAGTGTTTGGGTCACAGAGTTTGGTTCGAAGGTCGTTGGCTGGGTCGAGGTCAGCGGCGCGACGATCGAAAGCTTGTATGTCAGCCCCGCTGCCGCGCGCCTGGGAGTCGGCTCGTCGCTCTTGACCCACGCCGAGCGGCAGATCCGCGATGCTGGAGCTTCTATCGCCTACCTGGACGCAAGCCCAAACCTCGGTGGACACCTCAAATCCGGCCATAGATGGACAGGGCAAAACCGGCCAAAGGAGCGGGCGCTCAAGGCCGAATGTGTTGTAGCGCGTTCCTGACGGGAGCACAAGCTGGATGATGATCTCGGTGTTTGCCGAAG
>Ga0187893_10009767_pt1 | contig 14603 bp, 15 predicted proteins | sample MA1701074metaG_FD_139574 | JGI IMG/M metagenome (GOLD analysis project Ga0187893, IMG submission 139574) | White microbial mat communities from a basaltic lava cave in the Kipuka Kanohina Cave System on the Island of Hawaii, USA - MA170107-4 metaG ...
CCACCAGCAGCGGGGTGACCGTGCTGCCGTCGCAGTCGAACGCCGTCAGCCGGCTGTTCTGGGGGAAGTTCTGCGAGATGTTGTACATGCGGATCTCGACGTACTGCTCGTTCGAGTTTCCGCCGACGGCGGCGTTCACCTCCTCGATCGCGGCGATGTGGAACAACGCCTGCGAGGGACCGGCGAACGCCAGCAGCAACGACGCGACGGCGACGATCGTGCGCACCATGCGCGATCTAGCGCACAGCGCGCCGCGCGCCGTCAAGACGAAATCTGTGCTAGTTGCAGCCGGCCGCTGCGACCAGATCCGCCCACTGCTGGAGGATCGTCAGCTCGGCGCTGGCCGGCTGGATCTGCACCCCGCCGCCATGTGGCAGGATGTTCAGGGGTTTCTCGATGAGGCGCGAGGTGCTCGGGCTCGCGGAGTCGACGAGGACGGCTATCTGCCGCGCAGTCGCGAGCGGGTCGCTCGCGTTCACGTGCAAGCGGGTCGAGGCCGCCTGGAGGCCCGGAGCGTGGCACGACTCGCAGGCGTTGAGCGCCGTGCCGAGCACGTCGGTCGTGAAGGTCGTCTCGTTGTCGGTGTAGACCTGATCGCAGCCCGAGCCGTCGCTCGTGGACGTGTTCCGCGTGAGCGCCAGCGTCCCGATCAGCTTGCCGGTCGGCCCTTTCAGCTTGGCCTTGCCGGAGATCGAGTCGCCGATGATCTTGCCCTTGTACTTGAGCAGCGCGCCGCTCACTCCCATGCCGGAGACCTTCACGCGCTTCGGCGTGGCCTTGCCCGTCACGAGGTAGGCACCGCCGAACGCGGCCAGGTCGGCCGGGAGCACGATCGTGCCCGAGACCAGCTTGTCCGTCTGCGTGAAGACGGCGGCGCCGCCGAGCAGATCGGTCGTCTTGCGGGGCGTGAGGCCCCCGTCGAAGGAACCCGTCACCTGCGCGCTCGCCGCCGAGGCGGCCATCGCGACCCCCACCACCATCCCAACCCACGTCCGCATGGGGCCCGGGAGCAGCAACGCCCGTGCCACGAAGCACTCTCTACAGGGCGGTGCCGGACGGTGCGGCGCTTTCGGGGGAGGTTCGGCGCGGCCGGCGTTCTCGAATGGACGCGGACGACGGTCGCGTGACGCCCCGGCGTGGCGGGGGACGCAGGTTCTTGCTAACAGCCCAGCACGCTTCGTCCTCGACCAGCAGCACTGCTCGTCCTCCTGATCGCAGTCGCCTGCCGGTCGAGCACGTACGACGCGACGGGCGAGGTGGTCGAAATCGACGTCGCGGCGACGCACGTCACGATCGACCACGACGACGTGCCGGGGCTCATGCCGGCCATGCGCATGCAGTTCCCCGTTCGCGACGCGGCGGTGCTGCGCGACGTCACACCCGGCACCGAGGTGCGGTTCCGCCTCGCGCGCGAGGGCGAGATGCTGGTCGTAACGACCATCGAAGCCGCCGGCGGTGCGCCGCGGCCTCGTCCCGGGATCCACGATCATCGGCCTCACCACGACGGCGTAGTGACGATGATCGGACTGCGGCACGTCGAAGTCTCGGCGCAGCCGGGGGGACACGTGCGCGTGTATCTCACCGACGCCTGGCGGCAGCCGCTCCCGCTCGACGGATGGGACGGGCAGGTCGTGCTGGCGGGTCCCGACGGATCGCACACCGTTCGGCTCGTGGCGGGCGACGATGCCTTGACGGGCGGCGGACCGGCGATTTCCGGCGATGAGGTGCTGGCGCATCTCCGTCTCTTGCGCGTCGGCGAGCCGGCGCCGCTCGAGGCCCACATGACCGTTCCGCTGCGGCCCGGCATGTCGGGCACGGGGGTCGCCCCGCGCGTCCGCTGCGACGGAACGCCGCCCGACGCCCCGCGCTGCACGCTCGCCTTCTCGCAAGGCATCACGGCACTCAGCGCGATTCCCGGAACGAGCCATGTGGCGCTCGGTATCGTGAGCGCCGGTGTCAGCGTGTGGGACGTGACGACGGGCGCGTTCGTGCGGGCGTTCGAGCCGCCGCCGTCGCTCGCGACGGCGGCGACGGGGCTCCCGCATCCGGAGATCGTCGATGCCCTGTCGGTCGGCCCCGACGGCACGCAGACGATGGTCGCGAGCGAAGGGCGGCTGCTGCGTCATGCCACGGCGTCGGGCCGGTTGCTGCGCGTGCTGCCGTCGCCCGAGGTGTTGGTGCGCGAGATCGTGTGGGAGCGCGCCGGGCCGTCCCTCGTGGTCTTCGGCGCGTACTCGTCGCAGGCGTGGCGGATCTCGGCAAGCGACGGAGCAGGCGTGGCCGATTTGCGCATGCCGGCCAGGGTGACGGCGGTGGTCGGCTCGGACGGTGGCCGTGTCGTGCTCGGCGACGAGTCGGGCCACGTACGCAGCTTCGACGGGCGGGACGACGTGCGGGGCCGGCTGCTGTCGAACGTCGCGCCACCGGTGCGCGGGCTCGGACTCGCCGGCGGACGCGTGGTGATCGCGACGGGCGCGGGCACGCTCGAGATCGTCGACGCGGAGCGAGGCACGCGCATGGGACGGAGCACGCCGGCCAGCCCGTGCTATCGGCTCGCGGTCTCGCAGCGCACGGGACTCGCAGCGTGCGCGGCCTTCGATCGGACGATTCGGCTTCACGATCTCTCGTCGGGCGTGGTCACGGCCGTGCTGACCCGGCACCAGGCGCTCGTGCTCGGGCTCACCTGGACGGAGGCGGCGCTGGTCTCGGGCGACGGGGACGGCGTCGTCGCCGTCTGGGAGCCGGCAGCCCGCTGAAACCCGGTCCTTGGCGCCTGCTGCAGCGGACGCAATGAAAGCAGCGCGTCTCTGCGCGAGCTGGCGACGCTGCATGACGTCGAGCCGTCGAAGCCGTCGCCAGAGCCGCATCCGGCCGAGCTTCGACGCTGCGCGCTATGGAACGGTGGTTGCTCAACGCGGCGCCGTATGGGGGTGTCCGCGCACGTCGTCCTGGCGGGGGCGATGATGCTCGCCGGCAGCCTGGTACCTGCGGTGGCGCAGGACCGGGACGCCGCCCGCCTCGCCGCAGCCTCGATCGAGCTCTGCAAGCACGCGCAGACGCTGCCCGCCGACGAGGGACGCGCCCTCCTTCGGCGCGGGTTGGCACTGGCGGAGCGGGCCGTCGAGCGCGACGACCAGGATGGCCGCGCGCAGTTCGCGGTGTTCTGCAACCTGGGCAAGCTGGTCGAGCTCCACGGGATCGGGTGGGGGACGTTCTCCGACGTGCGCCGCGTGCGCGAGGCCGCCGACCGTGCCGTCGCGCTGGCGCCGGACGACGTCGACGCGCTCGTCGGCCGCGGGGCGCTGCTGCTTCGGCTCCCGAGGTTCCTCGGCGGCGATCACCAGGAAGCCGAGAGCTGTCTCGTGCGTGCGCTCCGCCTCGACCCATGGCATTCCGTCGCGCGCGCCTTCCTCGAGGGCCTCCGCCAAGACCGCGCGGCGGTCGGCTCCGCCTTGTCATCGGCCCTGCGCGCCGACTAGAACACACGGGTGAGCGGGGCATCGTCCCCCGAGGCTCCCGCCTTCGGAACGTTCCAGCGCGTGCTGCTGCGCGTGATCCGCACGCGCTTCGTGCGCGCGTTCTTCGGGCCGCGCGTGTTCACGTATCTCGACCGGTGGGTGATTCGGGCGACCGGAGGTCGATGGACGGCGGCGGGCCCCCCGGTCTTCCCGACGCTCAACCTGACCACGATCGGCGCGCGCTCGGGCCTGCCGCGGACCGTGCCGTTGATCTACGCGCCCGAAGGGACGGCGATGGTGGTGGTCGCAACGAACTGGGGCCGCGAGCGGCACCCGGCGTGGTCGACGAACCTGCTGCGCCATCCCGAAGCGACGGTGCAGACGAAGGCCGGGCGCGTGCGCGTGCGCGCACGGCTCGCCACGGAGACGGAGCGACAAACGATGTGGCCGCGGCTCCTCCGCACCATGCCGATGTGGGAGGACTACCGCCGCTCGCTCGACCGCGATGTGCGCGTGTTCTTGCTGGAGCCGCTCGCCGCGGCCGCCGGGTAGATCGGGCTCGACCAGGCCAGGCCGCCGTCGCGCTGGACGACGCGGACGTAGACGTACTCTCCCGCGCCCAGTGGAGGGATCGCCGTCGTCCAGCTCACCTCGCGCTCGCCCTCCACTTCCACCGTGACGGCGACGGCCCCGCTGCGCACGAGATCGATGCGCTCGAGCGGCGCCGTGCCGATCACCCGCACCGCCACGGCGTGGTCGGGCGCTTCGGGCACCGGAGGCGGTAAGGTGCCTCCCATCGCGGTGTCGTCGAGCGAGAAGCGCAGGATGATGCGGGCGCCGTTGGTGGCGTAGGTCCGGCGCGCCCGCAGCGCGCTCAGCACGCCTTCGCGGCTACGCTCGTCCGAGAGGACCGCCGCCAGCCCGCCGGTGCCGGCGACGAGCTGCACCAAACCCGGATGGCCGTCGTGGCTGTCGCCGCTCCCGACGAATCCCAGCCGATAGCCCCGGTCGAGTGCGTCGCGGACGAAGTGGCCGGCGATGGGGCTATAGATCCGCTGGGGCGAATCCTCGGCTTCGCTGCTGCCGTGCACCGACGACACCTCGGTGACGGGCTCGAAGCGGGGGTCGGGAGGGATCGACCAGTCGATGGCGATCGGTCCCCCGGCGGGGTGATGCGCAATGGTGATGGCCGTCTGCCCGTCGAGTGCGCGCCAGAGCTCGGTCGGATGATCGGTGGCCTCCGCGAGCGAGCTCACGAGCGGACCGTCGTCCCCGAAGTAGACGACGTGACGATGTCCCCATGCCCAGCTCGTCCACTCGAAGGCGAGCAGGGTCACGAAGCGGCCCGGCTCGTTCATGCGCCGGGTGACGTCGCGCAGCTCGCGCCAAAGTCGCGGATGGGCATCCAGGAACTCGAGGCCCCAGTGGTCGTGATCCGAGAGGGCGGCCACGTCGAGCGCGGCGACGTCGCGCGCATAGACGTAGTAGTCCTCGGGAAGCCCGGTGCCGTCGGAATAGTTGGAATGGCCGTGGAAGTCGCCCCACAGGATGCGCGGCGCGCTGGACGAGACCTCGAGCGGGTTGGTCTCGGCGTCGAGGCCGCTCGGCGACCGGATCCGCAAGCGGTGGATGCCCTCTCGGGGGACGGTGACCATCACCGTGACGCGGCCGCCGTCGCCGAGATGGATCTCGGAGGGCAGCACCATGTCTTCGGTGCCAGTCACGATGAGCGGTCCGTCCACGACGCAGCCCGTGTTGGCCGAGGCGTCGAGCGCGGCTATGGTGAGACGGACCTCTTCGCCCGGGCGCGCCACCGACGGCCAGTGGGCGACCAGCCGCGCCGCGGGGCCGGCGGTGATGGTGATGCGCGGCGGGTCCGGAACCAACCCGCGGATCCCGTCGCCGTCGCCGTCGACGCCGAACCAGAACGCCGAGCCGCGCTCGGCGTAGCGATCGGCGAGCGCGCCCGCCGGGCCGGCGCCGTAGGTGACGGTGATCGTCTCGCCCGCCACCATCGCCCGCCCGCGGACCGTCGCGGCGAGCAACCCCTGGTCGACCGCGCGCGCGGCGAGGGTGATGCCGGGGGCATCCGTCGTTACCGTGGTGAAGCCCGGCGCCGTTTCCTGCTCCGCCTGCGGTGGACTCCAGCCCCAGAACGGCGGCGGCTGGAAGAAGAGCATCCCGCCCTCGGCGATGCCGTGCTCGCCCGCTTCGTAGCGGAACGTCCACATGCCCGGCCGGCCCGCTTTCGCCGGGTCGTCGCCGGATACGAGGCGGGCGTGCCCGCCGCCGTCGGACGCGTGGCGCCTGAGCGCTGCGTCCTCGCGCAGCATCTCGATCAGGTCGGCGCGCGCGGTCGCGGGCAGCGTGCGCTCGGCCGAAGAGCGCTCGGCGCCGCGCCCGCCGCCTTCGGACGAGGGGTCGCAGGCGATACACGCCAGCAGGGCCGCTCCCACGAGCAGCGAACGCGGCATCGTCACGGCGACCGAACCGAGCACCTTCGCCGCCGCCCTGCAACCTCCGGTTGTACGTCCCGCTGCATGGCGGTAGTGCGGACCGTGGTTCACGAGACCATCGCTCCGGGCGTGGGGCTGGCGCTCGATCGGCTGCTTCTACGTCGGGCGCATGTCGACGGATCGCCGCGGCTGCACGTGTTTGCCTGGCCGGGCGACGTGCTCGCGGTGGGACGCTACCATCGCATTCCCGACGGCGCTGACGCCGCCGTGCACCGGCGATTGTCGGGGGGGCGGACCGTCGTGGGCGGGGACGGATTCGTCGGGGTGTCGCTCGCACTCCCACACCGCTCGGCGTTGGAGTCCGCCGAGCCCTACGCGCTGCGTGCCGAGCAGACCATGAACCGCGCAGTGCGCGGCATCCTGGGAGGACTCGAGCTACTGGGCGTGGATGCGCACTATCCCGGCCGCGATCTCGTCACCGCGGGCGGCAAGCCGATCGGCTGGCTTTCGCTGGCCGTCGAAGACGACGGAGCGGCGCTGTTCGAAGCCGGGGTGTCGCTCGGACGGGACCTCGCGGTCCTGTCGGGGCTCGCCGACCGCGTCGATCCGACCGGGGTCGTCCCGACGACGATGTGGCTCCCGGACGACGTCACGTCCGTCGCTCGCGTGCGTGGTGGCGTGCCGCCATCGTTTGCCGAAGCGGCCTCGGCACTGCTGGAGGGATTCCAGCGCCGGCTCGGCGTGCGGGTGGTGCGCGACACGGACCTCGAACCGTCGGCAGACACGCGGGATGCCCGCGTGGATTTCGACGTCCCCGCGCGGCTCGACCGGCACGGCGAGCGTGCCACGATGCTGGGGGTGCTGCGGGCGCATTGCCGCGTCGACCATGACGGATCCCTCGCCGAGGTGCGCCTGTCCGGCGACCTCATCGCACCGGCCGCGACGCTGGCTGCCATCGAAGGGGCGCTCCGTGGCCTTCCCGCGGCGCGCGCCCCCATCGTGGCACGCGTGGCGCCGCTGCTGGATGGGGGCGAGCACTTTCTACTCGGGGCTGGGGCGGAGGACGTTTCGGAAGCGGTCGTGCAGGCGGCATCCCGATGACCGAGACCGAGCGGCTGCTGCGCGCGCTCGACGAGCCGACCAAGCGGGCCCGGCGCCAGGCGGCGGAGGCGCTCGGCCAGCTGGCGGCGTCGGACGCGAGCATCCGCGATGGGCTGGTCTCGGAGCTCGCGGTGGGCACGCCGCAGCGGCGCTGGACGGTCGCGTACACGCTCTTCCTGGCCGGCGATCGTTCCGAGCACCTCTGGCCGTCGCTGCTCGCGGGATTGGGGGCCGACGACGGCGACCTCCGATGGGCCACGGCGCGTCTGATCGTCCACCTCGATGTGGACGATCTCGGTCGACGGTTCGTCGACGCGGCCGCCACTGGACCGCGCGAGCAGCGCAAGATGGCGCTCTACTGTCTCCGCGAGCGCGGCGTGCGGACGCCGGAGATCGAGCAGTGCGTGCTGCGCGCGCTCGAGGACGGCGAGCCCGGCGTGCGACTGGCTGCGCTCTCGTCGCTGGCCGCACTCTTCGTCGACGCGATCCGCGCCGGCGAGCGCATGGCGATGTTGCTGGAGGATCCCGACGCGGGGGTACGCCGAGCCGCCGCCGCGGCGCTCGGAAAGCTCGGGACCGTCGGCCCGGCCGTGTCCGACGCGCTGGCAGCCGCCGCGCGCGGGACGGACACGGCGCTCGCACGCGCCGCGCGGACCGCACTCGACCGCCTGGGGAGCGCGACGTAGAGTGTCGCGTCATGGCGGTACGGGTCGAGGTCGCCGACGGTCCGCAGGCACACGAAGCGTTCGTCCAGTTCCATGAGCGGGTCTATGCCGACCGCTCCGCCTTTTGGCCGTCGTTCGCGTCGCTCGACCTGCCGTTCATCGCCGGCACGGGGCCGCTCGCCGAATACCGCCGTTGTCGGACCCTGCTCGCGCGCGACGGTGACGCCATCGTCGCGCGCGCGGTCGCGGTCTGGGACGAGCGGTACCATCGGCACTGGAAGGAGCCGCTCGGCCACGTCACGAAGTTCGAGGCGCTTCCCGGCGCGCGCCGCGCCGTCCGTGCCTTGATCGACGCGGCCTGCACGTGGCTCGGGGAGCACGGTGCGACGGCCGTGCGGACCGGCTTCGGGCCGCTCGACATGCCGTTCGCGATCGACGACTACACGTCGCTGCCGCCGAGCATCCTCCGCTGCAATCCACCCTACTACCATGCCCTGCTGAAGGACGCGGGGTTCGAGACGGAGCGAGGCTTCGTCGACTACCGTGTCGTGGTGCGCCCCGAGCTCGTCGCGCTCTGGCGCGATGCCGTCGCCGCCGTCGTGCGGGCAGGGTACCGCCTGGTGCCGTTTCGCGACCTTCCGCCGAGCGAGCGCCCGGCGCTCGTGGCGGGTCTCTTCAACGAGACCTTCGCCGCGCATTGGGGGATGAGCCCGGTCACGGTCGCCGAGCAGGCGACGTATCTGTCGCTCTTCGAGGGCACGGGTGGCCTCGATACGTCGGTCGTCGCCTTCCGGGAGGACGAGGCGGTCGGGCAGGTGAACGTCGTCCCCGAGACGACGGCCTACGCCCGCGTCGCCTCCGGCCGGACGCTGGCCGCGTCGGAGCGCTTGAACTGGCTCGGCATCGGCGTGCGGAAGCCGGCGCGCGGCCGCGGCGTCAATCTGGCGCTCGCCGGCTACGCGTTTCTCGAGCTGGTGCGCCGTGGCGCGTCGCACGTGAGTTACACGCTCGTCCTCGACGACAACTGGCCGTCGCGGCGGACGGCCGAACGGCTGGGCGGCGAGGTCTGCGCGAACTACGTCGCGTACCGTCGCGACCTCGCGCGCTGATCCTCGGTCAGCCGGCTGCGCGGACGGGCTGGGTACGCCGCGGGGTGAAGGTCAGCGTCCCGTCCGGGCCGAGATCGACGGCGAGCCGCGTCCCGTCCGGCAGGTTGCCGCCGATCAGCTGGCGGGCGAGCGGCGTCTCGACCTCGTTCTGGATGACCCGCTTCAACGGCCGGGCCCCGTAGACGGGGTCGTAGCCGCGCTCGGCCAGGTGGTCCTTGGCACGGTCGGAGAACTCGAGCGCGAGGTTGCGGTCGGCCAGCCGCGCTCCCAGGCGCGCCAGCTGGATGTCGACGATCTTGCGCACGTGGCCCTTGTCGAGCGCGTGGAAGACGACGATCTCGTCGACGCGGTTCAGGAACTCCGGACGGAAGTGCTCGCGGAGCGCCTCCAGCACGCGCTCGCGCATGGCCGCGTGCGCCCCGGCGTAGCCGCTGATCACCTGACTGCCGATGTTCGAGGTCATGATGACCACGGTGTTCTTGAAGTCGACGGTCCGGCCCTGGCCGTCGGTCAGCCGGCCGTCGTCGAGGAGCTGGAGCAGCACGTTGAACACGTCGTGGTGCGCCTTCTCGATCTCGTCGAAGAGCAGCACGCAGTAGGGACGGCGGCGCACGGCCTCGGTGAGCTGCCCGCCCTCTTCGTAGCCGACGTAGCCGGGAGGCGCGCCGATCAAGCGAGCCACGGTGTGCTTCTCCATGTACTCGGACATGTCGATGCGAACCATTGCCTGCTCGCTGTCGAAGAGGAACTCGGCCAGCGCGCGCGCCAGCTCGGTCTTGCCGACGCCGGTCGGGCCCAGGAAGATGAACGAGCCGATCGGGCGGTTGGGGTCCTTGATGCCCGCGCGGGCCCGGATGACGGCGTTGGCGACGGCCTCGACGCCGTCGTCCTGGCCGATCACGCGTACGTGCAGGTGGTCGGCGAGGTGCATGAGCTTCTCGCGCTCCCCCTCGACCAGCTTGACCACCGGGATGCCCGTCCAGCGTGCCACGACCTCGGCGATGTCCTCCTCGTCGACTTCTTCCTTCAGGAGCCGCTTGCCGGTGCCCTCGTGATGCTCGGCGGCGCCGAGCTGGCGCTCGAGCTCGGCGAGCGTGCCGTACTTGAGCTCCGCGACCTTGCCGAGATCGTATTCGCGCTCGGCCTGCTCGATGGCGCGCCGGGTCTCCTCGATCTGCTGCTTCACGTTGCGGACCTGGCCGATGCCGCCCTTCTCGGCCTCCCACTGCGCGCGCAGGCGGTTGGCGGTCTCGCGCAGGCCGGCGAGCTCTTCCTCGATGCGCGTCAGGCGATCGCGTGACGCCGCGTCGGACTCCTTCTTCAGCGCCTCGCGCTCGATCTCGAGCTGCATCACCTTGCGGTCGACCTCGTCGAGCTCCTCGGGCTTGGAGTCGATCTCGGTGCGCAGACGCGCGGCGGCCTCGTCGACCAGGTCGATCGCCTTGTCCGGGAGGAAGCGGTCGGTGATGTAGCGGTTGGAGAGCACGGCCGCGGCGACGAGGGCGGCATCCTTGATGCGCACGCCGTGATGCACTTCGTACCGCTCGCGCAGCCCGCGCAGGATGGAGATGGTGTCTTCGACCGACGGCTGCGGCACGAGCACCGGTTGAAAGCGCCGCTCGAGGGCTGCGTCCTTCTCGATGTGCTTGCGGTACTCGTTCAGCGTCGTGGCGCCGATGCAGTGCAGCTCGCCGCGCGCCAGCATGGGCTTCAGCAGGTTGGAGGCGTCCATGGCGCCTTCGGCGGCGCCCGCGCCGACCACGGTGTGCAGCTCGTCGATGAAGAGGATGATCTCCCCTTCGGAGGACTGGACCTCCTTCAGCACGGCCTTCAGCCGCTCCTCGAACTCGCCGCGGAACTTGGCGCCCGCGACGAGGGCGCCCAGGTCGAGCGTGATGAGGCGCTTGTTGCGCAGGCCCTCGGGGACGTCGCCGTTCACGATGCGCTGGGCGAGGCCTTCGACGATGGCGGTCTTGCCGACGCCGGGCTCGCCGATCAGCACGGGGTTGTTCTTCGTGCGCCGCGAGAGGACCTGCACGACGCGGCGAATCTCCTCGTCGCGCCCGATCACGGGGTCGAGCTTGCCCTGGCGGGCGAACTGCGTGAGATCACGCCCGTACTTCGAGAGCGCTTCGTAGGTGGCTTCGGGATCGGGCGACGTGACGCGCTGGCTGCCGCGCACCTGTTCGAGGCCCCCCATGAGGCGCTCGCGCGTGAGCGCGAGCTTGCGCACGATGGGTCCGCCCTCGTCGATCCAGGCGAGCAGCACGTGCTCGACGCTCACGTACTCGTCCTTGAGCGTCTTCATCTCGGCCTCGGCCTTGTCGAGCATCTTGGCGAGGCGCTGCGTGAGGTAGGCCTGCTGCGGACTGCCCGCGGCCGCCTGCACCTGCGGGCGCTTGTTCAGCTCGTCCTCGAGGGCCTGACGGACCGCGCGTGGGGCGACGCCGGCGACCTCGAGCAGGTTGCCGGCCAGGCCGCCCTCCTGATCGAGGAGGGCGATGAGCAAGTGCTCCACGTCGATGCCCTGGTGGTTGCGGCGCTGGGCGATGGAGCTCGCACCCTGCAGGGCTTCCTGCACCTTGTGCGTCATGCGGTTCACGTCGACCATCGGTGCCAGAACTGCGCACGATGGGGTCCCGCGTCAACCGCGGAGCTGGCCCTCGGCTCGGCCGCTGCTCGGGCTCAGTGCTTGGGCGCGGCGCCGGACGAATCGCGCGGACCGGTGAGCAGGAGGGGGGCGATGCCGCGAATGACGTCCATGAGGCGCGTCACGAGGAGCGAGACCTCGTCCAGCGCGGCACGGGCGATCTCGCGCAACGTGTCGATGAAGCTCGGCTTCGGGTCCTGGAGCTTGACCGTGCGCCCGCAGCCGCCCATCTGCAGCGCCAGGTGCGCCGCAACCGCGTCGTTCTCGCGCACGCAGAGCTTGTAGTAGGTGCCCGACGGACGCCGTTCGGCTTGCACGCCGTGAGCGATGCCCGCCAGCTTGAGACAGCGCTCACGTCGTCGGAGCGCGGCACCCGCCCGGTTGCTGACGAATACGACCGCCTGCGCCTCGTCCACCGCCAAGTTGCTCATCGCGACCCCCCGCGTCCTACCCGCGGTCCTTGTAGCCGCTCGACCGCGGGTGCGCAACAGAGATGGCGGTGCTAGAAGCGCTACATGATGCGGCGGCGCGTCGGCGCGTCGGTGATCGACCTCACGCAGGGCGACATCACGGAGCAGACGACCGACGGCATCGTCAACGCGGCGAACACGACATTGCTCGGCGGCGGCGGTGTCGACGGCGCCATCCATCGCGCGGGTGGACCGGCCATCCTGGAGGCCTGTCGCCACTTGGGCGGCTGCGCCACGGGCGACGCCAAGATCACCTCCGGCGGCCGGCTCGCCGCGCGCTGGGTCGTGCACGCGGTCGGCCCGGTCTACCGCGACGGCCGGCACGGCGAGCCCGCGCTGCTCGCCAGCGCGTACCGGCGCAGCCTCGAGGTGTCGGTGGAACATGGGCTGCGCAGCCTTGCCTTTCCCTCCATCTCCACCGGTGCGTACCGGTTTCCGGTCGGGGACGCCGCACGGATCGCCCTCGGTGCGGTGAAGTCCCACCTGGAAGCCGGCCCGTCGACGCTCGAGCTGGTGCGGTTCGTGCTGTTCTCCGACCGCGATCTCGCGGTCTATGGCGCCGCGCTGGATGCCCTGGGATAGCAAGATCCCGATTGCCACCCCGGGGCGTACCGTGTCACGGTGCACCAAATCAGTCCGCTGGAGGACCCCATGCGTACCGTCATCGTTGCCGTGCTCGCCGCCGCTCTCGGCGCGCTCCCGGCGCAGGCGCACGAGCCGGAGATGAACCAAGGTCTGGAGATCGGCGACGCGGTGACCGCGACGTTCAGCAACATCGGCTACGTGCCCGCGAAGCTCGTGGTGGCGACGGTGGGGATGATCGGCGGGGCGGTCGCCGGGTTCATGACCGGTGGCGACACGCGCTCGGCCTACGCGATCTGGGTCCCGCTGGTCGGCGGGGACTACTTCGTGCGCCCGGAGCACCTCGAAGGGGAGCGTGGCCTCGCGTTCTTCGGCTCGGACTACGACGACCGGCCCTCGATGGCGGGCGGCGAGAACGACACGACCTACGGCTACCAGGGTCTCTACGGTGGCAGCGAGCTCTACAACTGAGCGAGCTGGATCTGACTCTGGAGCTGGTCGAGCTGCGCCTGGGCTAGGGCGGCGCTCCACGGAGCGAGCGAGCAGGTCGCATACACCGCGGCCGTGAGTGCCAGCGCCGGGAGCGCGAGGCGTGCCCGGCGGGCGCGCCAGACGCCGACGAGGCAGCCGCAGGCGTAGACCTTGGTGAGGAGGAGCGCGGCGGCCGGGCCCGTGGCCGACATGACGTGGCCGAGCAACGGGTTCCCCTCGTCGAAGCCGAGCCCGAGCCCGACGTAGGTCGCGACGCCGTCGAAGACCTGCAGCGCCACGTTCAGGAGGAAGAGCGCGAAGAGCGCGCGTTCGGCACGGGATTCCATGGCCAGACGCGACCTTCTCAAAGGTGGCACACGTGGGTCAAGCGCGTATGCCGTGCGTTGTGCCTTAGGGTGGTAGCGGCGTGGGAAGCGACGTGCTACACGGCCGATCCGACCACGGAGAGGTGACCGAGTGGTCGAAGGTGCACGCCTGCTAAGCGTGTGTAGGGCCAAAAGCTCTACCGAGGGTTCGAATCCCTCCCTCTCCGCTCACTCGTCGCCGGCCGGCCCCCATGTCCGGCCCTACTGGGGGCCGGCGGCGCGGCGACACCGGGCGCGACTACTGAACGCCCTTGCTGGTGCGCACGCGCTCGGCCGCCGTTCCGACATACAGTCGGAAGGTGCCGGGCCGCTCTTCGACGAGATACGGTTGGATGTTGGTCGAGCCGTTGATGCGGCCGACCCACGAACGCAACGTCATGACGTCCGACGCCGACTGCGCGTCGATCTCGAGACACTCGTCCGAGATCTCCACGCGTGCCGATGCCACGGGTTTTTCCTCGTCTCCACTCACCACCGCTCGCGACGTGGCCATGGAACGAGAAGGTAGCACGGGACGTGCCGTGGCCGAAGAGGAAAATGACGTCCTTTGAGGTCACAAATCGTCGCAAACCTGCGCGGGCTTGCGTGTCGGCACGGTTCCGCTCGATGGTCGCGTTGACGGCTGCAGGCGCTCGCGTCATAGGGAACGCTTGGAGGTGCTCATGGCAGACGTGCGCGTTCGTCCGCTGCTCGACGGACCGGTCGAGGTGGCTGGAGCCTGCCTGCTCGTGGACCCCGCGGGCGATGCCAAGGCGCCCAGTGAGTCCCCGATCTATCTTTGTCGCTGTGGGCAGTCGAACGACAAGCCGTTTTGCGACGGAACACACAAAAAGGTCGGTTTCCGGGCCCCCGGGTGGAGCAGGCCGAGCAGCAAGAGCTGAGCCGCGGCCCGACGCTCACGGTCCATCCGACGGCGCTGACGGCCCGTGCCGCCGTGCGCGAGTCCGTCCGGGAAGCGGGCGCGGTTCTCGGCAGCCGGGCGACCACGTTTCCCGAGCTGACGGACGTGCTGGCGCGCGAGCTCGGCGTCTCGGACCGGGTACTGCCCCCCGAGCTCGCGGCGCTCGTGCTCGAGGCGGCGGTCGCCGATCTTTCCGATCTGTCGGAGGTGCTCCGGCACCGCCGGCGGGGCTTGCTGCGCGAGCTGCAGGCGTCCATCGACGAGCTGAAGGCCGCCCACGTTGCGCCCGACGACCTGCGAGAGGCTGCGGAGGCGTTGCCGGCCGAGGCCGCGGGCCGCGCGGCGGAGCTGGCA
>Ga0187893_10009768_pt1 | contig 14601 bp, 13 predicted proteins | sample MA1701074metaG_FD_139574 | JGI IMG/M metagenome (GOLD analysis project Ga0187893, IMG submission 139574) | White microbial mat communities from a basaltic lava cave in the Kipuka Kanohina Cave System on the Island of Hawaii, USA - MA170107-4 metaG ...
AGAACGTCGATTGCCGCACGCTCGATATCGGTCAGCCGCTCGACCGATCGATCGAACGCCGCGCTCGCCATGCCATCGTCCAACATTACGTCCGGCATCACGCGACACGCGGCGCGCACCACAGCCACAGGAACGCTGTGCTTCCGTAAGGTTCGATCGCGTGTCATGCCATCGTGCAATTCTTCGATCGATAGTGGGCTGGTGATCGACAGCATTTTGCGGACGCGACGTGCCAGCACGTCGAGCGCGCCCGGGCTCGTATACATACCCGCCTCTCGATCGAGCCACTGATAGTCAGGGTGGCGCTCCACGATGTCTGCTGCGAACCGTTCGCTCGCGGCACGTGAGCTGCCCGCGAGACCGCTGACCACATCGGCGATGGTTCCGTACCCCGTTCCGCTCAGGGCGCGCCGTAGGGCCACGACCGCCTGACGATACAAGCCAACCTGCCCAGCTGAAACGAGCGTACGTTGCTCGTCATCGACATCGAGCACAAAGCCGACCTCGAGGCCGAGGATCTCGGCCGCCGATAGCACCCCCTCGATACGAAATGGTGTCGCTACCAGACCTCGTTGGGTCAGTTCCGCCTCGGCTTGGTCTGCAAAACAAGGCACGCGATTCACGACGATGTCTAGCGCGCGCTCGAGCACCAACACCCGCGGCGAGGCAGCTTGCAGTCGTGTCGTGATGCCGTTGCGAATCTGGCGTACGCGTTCACGTGTGATCCCCAGCGGATCGCCAACTTCCTGCAAGGTCTTGCCGCCGAGCCCATCCCAACCGACGAGCACCATGAACGCCTGCGCGTACGCAGCGGGTTTGTGTGCCAGCTTCACCACGTCCGTCAGCGAACGCTGGAGATCCTGGTGGTCGATCGTGAGTGGGCCAGGTGCGTCTCCCATCGTCGGAGACGAGACGAGGTCTCCCTCGAGGGCGAGGCCATGAACCCCGAGGGCCTCGCGAAGCTCCGTTAGGGAGCCACGACCGAAGTTGACGCGTTGAAGCAACGAGGCTTCGGACAACTCGCGGGCCTCGCGAAGCGCTCTGACGCCCAGAGCCCCGAGCACGTGCTTCAAGCGGGCGGACAGTGGCAATGCAGCAATCGCGGCCTCGGGGCCCAATCGACGCAGCAGCTCGACCACGTCGGGCGACAAAGTGGATGCTTGTGTCACGAGTCGCGCAGCATACCTCAACGTCCACGGCATCAGCGCGCGGCCCATTCCACGACCACGGGCTGCTCGGTCGGCGCGAGCTGCCTGCCCCTTGGTCGAGCGGCCGAGCGATCGGACGCATCGCTCACGATTTCCACCCAATCCCGCGAGATTCGATGCGCACGCACTGGCACGATGGTTGTATTGCCGGGATGCGGTGACCCCACCCAAGTATTCCAACGTGGTGCCGATGGGTGCGCGCAATCCGATAGAGCGTCCTCGCGAACGCATGCTGATGCTTGGTGCCGAGGCGCTTTCCGACATCGAGCTGCTGGCGTTGCTGTTGGGGGGCGGGCGGTCCATCGAGCGCGCCACGACGCTGCTGGATAGTCTGGGTGGACTGACAGGATTGGCCTCTGCGACCTGCCAGGAGCTCGCGCGCGTTCCCGGAGTGGGCGATGCCTCGTCCACGGCGATTCGGGCTGGGCTCGAGCTCGCGCGGCGGATCGTGCAGCTCGAGCTTCCCTATGCCGCGGCACTACGCAAGCCGAGCGATGTCGCGACCTACGTACGCGCACTGCTGCGTGGCGAGCCGCAGGAGCATTTCGTGGTGCTCGGGCTCGATGCCCGGCAACGCGTGCGCCTGGTGAAACGTGTCGCTGTCGGGACATTGGCGCACGTCGACGTCCACCCGCGTGAAGTGTTTCGGCCGCTGCTGCGCGCAGGCATGCACTCGGTCATCGTCGTCCACAATCACCCGAGCGGCGACGCCGAGCCGAGCGACGCCGATTTGATGTTGACGCGACGCCTCGCAGACATCGGCCGTTTGGTCGGCATCCCCGTGCTCGATCATCTCGTCGTCACCGACAAAGACGCGATCTCGCTCGCCAACATGGGACTCGTTCCGGGCTGACGTTCCACGGTCGTCGCCCAGCGCGGTCATGTTTCGAATACCTAGTCCTCGTCTGCAACACCCGAAAATCCAGCGACAGGGGACAATTGAGACCGCTGCTACGGCGCGGCCCAGCGACCCGACGTATAATGGGTAGGCCCATGGCCAGCTCTCGTGCGCGCTTGATGATCAAGCTGACGTCCTTGCTCGTCACACCATTGCTCGTCGTTGTGGCGATCTTCGCGTGGGGGGCCTATGTGGGACAAGTGCACCGTCACGATGTGCTTTCGTTCGAGCGTGACTGGTTGCGCATGGACATAGACGTGCCCGAGATCCAAGAGCCCGTAGCCAAGGACGACCCTTCCGACCAAACGGATGTCGACCGCGAGGTGAGCGCTGCCCCCGTAGTGCAAGCACCGCAGCACGTCCTCCCATCGCCGTCGGTACCTGTTTCTCCTTCGGTCACCTCCGCCCTACCGAACCCGGCCACGCCGACACCGGACCAGGCCGCACAGACCCCCCAGCCCCCGATAGAGGCCAGCGCACCCGAACCGCTGCCGAGCGATCTTGCGGCGTCGTTCGCCATGCCATTCACGCTCCAATTGGCCGTCATCGTCGACGACGAGCTCGTCGAAGGACACCACGATTGGATCGACTATGTGCAATCCACGGTTCATCAGGCGTCGGCGATCTACCAGACACAGTTCGGCATCCGCTTGGAGCTCATCGCCGTGGCACGCCGGCCAACCATCACTGAAGGATCCTCGACCGACGAACGACGTGCAGATGCAGACGTACTCGTTGCCATGACACAACGTCCGCCCGATTCCTCGCGTCCCGAGCATGGCGAGCTTCATCGACGAGGGGAGCTGTCCGGTGGAGCTGAGGTGGTGGTGTATGCCGACCCGCAACACCCGGCCGCACCACATCTGCGCACGCTGCTGCGCGAGCTTGCGCGGCAGTTTGGCGCACTTGACGTCACCGATTCTCGGGCTCCCGCGTGGCAAGCCGGCAGCTGGATGAGCTACGCCGTTGTCGCGGAGGGTCGCGACCGGTGGATCGATCCCGAAAACCGCAGACGCGTGCTCGAACACAAAGGCAAACTGGTCATGCGAGACACGAGCTCTCCGACGTCATCAAACCCGAGAAAGCAGCGCTGATGCCGTCGAATACGACGCCTTCGCCTCCATCCGCTCGTGCGCGTCCACCTGCCAACGACAACCCACAGGCAAGCGCGAGCTCTTGGCGCGCATGGGTGCTTGGTTGGGTGATCATTCCGGGCGCGGTCGCGGGTACGGTCTTCCTGGCGGGTGTGCACTACGGAGCAACCCATCCGGATGCATGGCTCATGACGACCCTGGTCGACGTGATTGACTGGTTGCGCGGCGGTTCATAGCTTCGCTGCGGTTCGACGCTTCAAGCTTTGCAGGGTATCGACGAGCCTGGCCAGCGAATACGTCGATAACTTCTTGACGTAGTCGCCGTCCTGGGCGTGCCCTTTGTGCTTCGCAATCGCCTGCACGATGCTCTCGCGTCCACCCAGCTTCTTGGCCTTCTCTGCCACGGACAACAAATGTAGCAGCTTGGCATTCGAAACCCGCGCCAATCGCTGGGTCGTTGCTTCTGGTGTCTCGCCTTGATTGGGTCCAAGCGCGCCGAGAATCTTTTGGACGAGCTCGCCCTTGGATCCGAACGTTTGTTTGACGATCTTTAGCGGAGCGGGTTTTGTCATGACTTCCTCGATCCTCGCCGCCAACAGCAGCTCCTGAGGTTGAGCCCCGGGGCAAAGCCACCCCGGCGCGGGAGGGGATGATTACGGCAACGTCACGCGAAGCTCAAGCGTCCAGCGACGGGATCTCGCGATTCACCCGTGCGAGACGCCTGCCGGACTCATTTGGGCAACGCGCCTTCGGGCGCAACAGGTACGCCCGCACCAGGGTTGGGAGTGGTTGGTTGGCCCGGAACGGGTGCCGCGGGCACCGCACCCTCGGGAGCACCCGGCACAGCCGGCTCGCCATCATCAGCCCCGACATCTGCTGCCCCGTGGTTCTGGTTCACCATCGGCGCCACCTTGTCCTTGATGACCTCGAGATCGGGCTCGCTCATGGCGACTTCCATCGTGACCGTGGCGTCTTTCGTTCCGAATTTCACGCTGTCCACGACACCTTGCGGGATGCCGACCATCGGCGCCATGCCTTTGATGTTGTCGAACTGCTGCTTGGCCTCGTCGTGAAGCGCCTTGGCCCGCTCTGCGCTTTCGGTGCCGGCCGCCAGCCAGATCGCGAGCCCCGAGGTCAAGTCGACCGAGCCGGACACGTCTTTGATACCGGAAGCCGGTGTGCTCGAAAGTGAGCTCTTCACGTCCTCGGGAAGCAGGCCTGCAAACCAAACGTGCCGGGATCGATCTGCACGGGCTACCAAGTCTTTGAGGCCTCCTTCGATGGCGCTCACACCCTTGCCATCGATTCTGTCTCGCACGGCCCCGGCCCAACCACTGCTCGCAAGTGCGACCGTATCCGCGTCGACGATGTATCCCACGTGGCCGCCCTCGAGACTAAGGACCTTTTTGCCATCTTTTTCCTGGATCTCGAACGGTGCGTTGCCCCGCTTTTCCTTGACCTTGCCGGCAATACACGACAGCTTGGCTTCGTCTCCGAGGCCCGCGCCGCTCACGATCACAATCCAGCTATTGCTCGCAGACGCTGCATCGACACCGATCGTCACCGATTGGAGCCCCTCGGGCGTGAGATTGCACTCCTTGGCTGCTTCGACCGTTTCTTTGGCGTCCTTGTCCTGATTGACGCCCGTCTTGACGTCTTCGAACAACTTGGTTTTGGCCATGCTCTTGACATCGACGTGCACCATCAACTTCGCCGCATCAGGAACCAACTTTTCGTCTTGGACAGCCAGTCCACCCTTGCAGGCAGCGACGCTCGCAAATGCAAATACGGTGACGACGGCAGCGGTGCGTTTCATTGGACGGCTTATAGTCGACGGCTGCACGCACAGCAACCCCAAAAAGCCGCCGAAAAACGATGTTTCCCATGGACGAGTCGGGCTTCACGTGGGTACATTGGCGGTCTCCGCTCCCACGTCCCGAAAAGACCCAATGCCCTGGAAATTGTTCCAGTTCAAAGACCAGGCCGTGTACGTGCGCGTACTTCCAGACGGCAAGCCCATCGTGCATCGCGGGCGTGTAGAACTGCGTTATCGGCTGGGCGCGACCAAATCTTATCGTGCGGCGCCCGCGAACCTCGTTGAATCGGACGGCCCGGTCATTCCGGACGTCGAAATGAGCGGTTCGCCGACTGCGACAACCAGCTCCCACGTCGTCGTGCGAGAGATGCCGGACGAACCGGCAACGCCGGACACGATTGTAATTCACACTGACGGCGCTTGCTCCGGCAACCCGGGACCTGCCGGCATCGGTATCTTGATCGAGCGACAGGACGAAATCGTCGAGATCAGCGAATTCATCGGTAGCGGTACCAACAACATCGCCGAGCTGACGGCGATCTTTCGTGCGCTGGAAAGTCTTCGTGAGGACGAGCGTGACGCTCACATCCATCTCTACACCGACAGTGGTTGGAGCATTGGCGTGCTACTGCAGAGTTGGAAAGCCAAGACGAATCTCGAGCTCATCACGAAGATCAAGGAGATCATGACGTTGTTTCCACGTCTCGAGGTGCTCAAGGTACGCGGGCATGCGGGACAGGCCGGCAACGTCGAGGCGGACGAGCTGGCTACCATGGCTGTACGTCGCGAGAGCTCCATGAATCGATCGCGGAAGCGATCGTCGTTGCCCCGCCCCGTGCCGTGAGCACGGCCCGAAGCCGTGCGGCGCGCAGCTCGAGCGGGATACCGAGCTCGGGTTGAATCGCGACGAGCTCGGGTGAAAAACCGTCCCCTGAACTCGACCCGACGCCTGGATCGGCGAGATCGAGCCCATGAAGCTCTAGATGCAGGTAGCGTACGCGCGTCGCGGCACGACGCAGCCACCATGACAACCATGCTGGCCCCGACAACAACGCGGTGCCGACGAACGGAAGCCGCAACCACGGCGTGACACCTACCGGAACCCGCCAAAGACCGAAACCGACCGGTCGACTCGGCGAAGCGCGACCGAAAAAACTCCTTGCCCCCCAAGCAAGCGAGGCCGAGCGACGTCCATGCATGCGCATGGCCAGCAGCGCAAGCAGCTTGGCCACGTAATATGCGGGTGACGGCAACGCCGAGCTGTCGTAGGCGTATCCCAGCTGGGCCACCAGCTGCAGTAGAGCTCGATCATGGGTGTATCCCGGCGCCCGAAATCCCTTGGGGTCTGCGCCGAGACTGCGTAGGACCGCATCGCAGCGGCGGATGTCATCGGCAATTCGCTCGATCGGCCATCGCACCAGCTCGTACGCGTGCGTGTGAGTGTGGTTGGCAAGCTCGTGGCCATCCGCCAGCGCGCGTTGCAAGAGCCGAGCCCCCTCGCCACGATGCGCCAGGTCGCGTTCCAAATCGCGACCGACGACGAAAAACGTCGCACGAACGTTGGTGCGCTCGAAAAGCTCCAGAAAGCGTGGAAGACAGCGTTCGAGCACGAGTGCGTTCGCTGATGGATCCGGCGGCGGCAGCCCGTGAATTGCGTGATAACAGGGCGTATCGTCGAGATCCACGCTCACCACCGTGGTTGCGCCGTGTGTCACGGTTCCCACCTCATCGTCCCTGTGGTCCATGAATAGACCACAAAAGGCGTCCCAAGTTGCCCAATACCCGCGGAACCCGACGAACGAGATCGATCGAAGGCGGGCGCTTCTCCGCAATCTCGACCGGGATCTCGACTACACGAATCCCTGCACGCTCGCATCGAACGACCAGCTCGCTGGCGAACACATCGTGCTCGACGACACACCGTGCGGCGATCGGTGCCACGTCCGTGCGCCGAAACGCCTTGAGGCCATGCGTATCGGTGCCGTGAAACCCGAGACTCACACGCAGCAGGCCATTGTAAGCCCGTGTGGCCAGGCGTCGAAACGCAGGACGTCGATCGTTGGCGCCGGGCATAGTCTTCGAGCCGATCACCAGGTCTGCAGCACCGCCACGCAGCAGCGCCAATGCACGCAAGTGAAATGCCACGTCGCAGACATCGATCTCTTCACACACGACAAACTGCCCGCCAGCACGGCAGATACCTTCTCGCAGCGCTCCCCCATAGTTCGGCTCGGGATACGAAAACCAGCGAATGCGCGCATCTGCGGCCGCAAGTCGCTCGGCCAGCGTCTTGGTGCGATCCGTGCTGCCGTTTTCTGCGAGAATGATCTCGTACGCAATGTCGTTCCGTTCGAGACAGCGGACCAACTCGTCGACGCTTGCCTCCAGTATGTTCTCTTCGTTGTAAACGGGAATCACCACGGACAGCTCGGTCATCGTGCCTCGGCCCAGGCGGCCGCCTCCATGCCAGCAATCATGCTGTCCTCCATCGAATTGTAGATCCAGGCACCGTAGCGGCCGCACGAATGAATTCCGAGGCTGTGCAGCCACGCGAAGATGGTGCTGGTCGCGGTTTCGTAAGCATCATCGAACAGCACGTACGCGTATTCGAGGTCTCGTTGGGCCGTGAACACCACACTTTCGACGGACGGAATAGCTCTGATGCTCACCAGTGCTTGCAGGATCTCGGGCACCTGTGGTGGATGGGAGCGATCGCTGAGCTCGACATAGAGCGACCCGTGCAGAGGAGGTGCCATGGTCGCGACGGCGTTGCTGTATACACCCACGCGGAAAAATGGATATTGGGGTTCTGGAACGTAGACCCAATGATAGCCGGCGGTGGGAGGCTCGCGCGTGGCCACGTCTAGGTAGCGCCATTTGACCCAACGAAGCCTGGCCACTGCTTCGACCACGTCGCGTGGGGGGCTTGCGATGACTCGTACGAGCTCGGGCAACGGTATCGTCGCGACCAGCCGATCATACGCGCGCCAATCCCGAGCATCACTCAACTTGATTCGCCGCCCCACTGGATCGATCTCATCCACGTCGGTCGACGTGTGAACCTCACTTTGCCCGCCCTGTCCGCCCTGTCCGCCCTGTTGGTTGCGAGTGTCGAGCTCCCGGAGGATCGCCTCCGGAAGTTGGTCGATACCCCCACTCTTGGGGTAGAGGAATTTCGTGTTGTAGCCGAGCCCCTCCTGAGCAAGACCAATGGCTCCTCCAATGATTTGATCGACATCGGGAATCGGTATGTAGCGCGATACCCATGCTGGCGTGAGCAGGTTGGGATGCACTCCCCACAGCTTTTTGTTGTAGGGCACGAAAAAATGTCGCGTGATGCCGCGACCGAACCGCGCCATCGCAAACTGCTCGAACGTGCGTGGCGAAGCGAGCGAATCACGTGCTGCAGCTTCGCGCGCCTCGACGAAACCCACCAAACATTCGCGCACCACGTCGAGCGGCAAACCGTACAAATTGGCCTGAAAAGGATAGGGCAACAGTACCCCATGCGAATACACGCACGTGCGACGTTCGATTTCCAGCCAAGCAGCGGGATCACACACGCTGGCAAACAGTTGCCTGACTCGTTCGTCTCGCAAATGTAACCAATGACCAGTGATGTCGAACGTGTAACCCGCTTGCCGGTGAGAACGCGCGTGTCCGCCCACGCGTTGCTCGCGCTCAACCAAGACATATCGCTTGCGAGCAAGATGGAAAGCCGTAGACAGCCCGGCAAGACCGGCGCCGAGAATCACGACCGGCGCGTTGGAATCGGAACGCATCGATGAGCCCTCTTCTAGCATCCGCAACGCCACCGAGCATCCATCGACACTGTCTCACGCGGGAACGGCTTTGGAGCGAATCCCCGCAGATGCCGGCGTACAATCCCTGTGGCGAGCCGCTGAGGCCTGCTAGACAGGCCGATCCGCTGCATGCACACTCGTGGCCCATGGAGCTGCACAGCCTCGGCAACTTCAGGCTCTTGGCACCACTCGCCGTGCACAGTCCTCTTTCGCGGCTTTATTTGGCACGTCCGGAAAGCGAGCAGAAACACGAGCACGAGTCCTCGAGCTACCTGGCAAAAATTCTCGTCCGCAGCCGCGGCATCGACGATGCCAAACTGGTGGCCGCGTTCGAGCACGAGGCTCGACTATTGCGTACGGCAAATCATCCCGGCATTCCGTCGCTCCACGCTGGCGGGGAGCAAGATGGTGTGCACTACATCGTGATCGATCACGTGGACGGCGTGGACCTGGCACATCTTCTTGGTCATTCTGGAGACGGCCAGCGTAGTCTGTCCAAGGAGATCGCGGTCTACATCGCCGGCCAGCTCGCGGAAGCACTCCACCATCTTCACGAGCTTGCAATCTTGGAAGCGGACAAAACGGCAATGGCGCTGGAAGTGATCCATCGCGACGTGTGCCCAAGCAATGTGCTGCTGTCTCGCGACGGCGACGTGCTGCTCGGGGACCTCGGATCTGCAACCAGCCGCTGGCTGTCACCTGCCCACGACATGCTCAATACCGGCAACAAAGGATACATGGCGCCAGAGCGGGTGCTCGGAACCGCGTCGGCCAGCGTGCAAAGCGATCTGTTCTCGTTCGCGGTGATTCTTTGGGAGATGCTGCGTGGAGAACGTTGCTTCAAGGCAGAGGACGAGCTCAAGACCATGGACACAATCGTCCGTTTCGATGCATTGCATCCAAGCCGTCGCATCCCGGGGCTTTCACCGAAATTGGCAGAGATCGTGCGCCGCAACCTCGATCGTGCGCCCGAGCGCCGCTACGAGAGCGCCTACCAAGTTTTACAGCGCCTGGCGCAGTCCCCCGAAGCGACGGCAGCGGAGCAATCCAGACTCGAGCTCGCTCGCATGGTCCGGGCTGCCGCAGGTTGACCAGCTCTGTTCCCCGTTCGACCGGCACATGTCCCGTGTCACCACAAACGACCGACCTATTGGACAGCTTCGCGCGATCCTTCACCCACTTCACCAGCATCGACGGTTTTTGTGGCCCGTCGCGGTGGCCGTGTTGTTCACTTATGGATACTTCATCGGTACGCCGGGCTGGAACCAGAACTCACGGCTGGCTTTGACGCGAGCCATTGTCGAACAAGGCACCACTGTCATCGATCGCTATCACGAGACCACTGGCGACAAGAGCTTTCGCGACGGACACTTCTATAGCGACAAGGCGCCGGGTGCATCGCTGTTGGCCGTTCCGGCGTATGCACTGTTCTATGCGACCCGAAAAATCACCGGTGGTGAGCTACCCGACGTGCGCGTGTCGGCACTCGACCCGTTGGACGATGCGATTGGTCGAGCTCCCGACCTGGCCATGCGTGCAGCTGGTGACACGCTTTTCTACAATCATTCGCACAAAATGGCGATGTACGTATGTGCTCTCACAACATCCACTTTGGTAGCGATGATCGGGGTCGCGGCGCTATGGCTGCTGGTGCTGCGACAGGTGGCTGGTGATGTGCGAACCGCTGTCATGGTGGTGCTCGTCTATGCGCTGGCTACTCCAGCGCTGGTTTACAGCTCTGCGTTTTACGGTCATCAGCTGTGCGCGGATTTTTTGCTGATCGCGTTCGCGGTGCTGGTGCTGATGCATCCGGGCAAACACACTCATAGCGGATTGCTCGTCGCGGGTGCCGCACTGGGCCTAGCCGTGCTTTGCGAATACCCAGCGGTCGTACCCGCCGCGTTGCTTGCTGGCTATGCCGTGCGGCGACACGCTGCAACCGCAATGTTTTGGTTGGCCATTGGTGCGCTCCCGTTCGCGAGTATCTTGGCGTGGTACCATCATGTTTCCTTCGGCAACCCATTCACGACTGGTTATGCGTACGTGCATCTGCCCGAATTCGCCGAAGGTATGCGTTTGCGCTATGGAATCGGGCTACCGGACGCAACGGTTCTCACGTCGATCATGTTCGGTAGTTACCGGGGCCTCTTTTATCTCTCGCCGGTATTGTTGCTCGCCACGTGGGGACTCGTTCGCGCGTGCCTACGAGGCGATGCGTGCTTCGAGCGGCTCGCTGCCGTATCGGCGTTGGGGATCGTGGTGTTCTACCTGCTGCTGAACGCGAGCTACTACATGTGGGACGGTGGCGCCGCGCTTGGCCCCCGACATTGCGTCCCAATGCTCCCGTTTTTGGTGCTCGGCTTGGCCGCCCCGTTTGCGGTGGTTTCACGCGCCTGCATCGTCTTGGCGATGGTGAGCGGCGTGCAGATGCTCCTCGCCGCCGCAGCCTCGCCGGAGGCGCCACGGCACGGCAATCCATTGTGGGAGTTCGCAATTCCCCGATTGCTGGATGTGACGAGCTCTGGCGCCGGCAACCTTGGCCACCTGCTCGGACTCCCGAGCATGTTCAGTCTGATGCCGCTGTGCGCGCTATGGCTGTGGGTGTGGCTGCGAGTACTACGCGTCCCGTAATGGAACCGAACACGCAGACGTACGGTGGCTGCGGCACGAGCAGATCCCATCGGAGGACATCCGATGCGAGTAAATCTCAAGCGCGGCAGATCCATGACGATGTCTCATGCCGCATGACCGTACATGCAAGCACCGCCTTGGAGGCGATCGGCAACCAAGAAGCGTCCGATGCTTCGACGGACACCATGAAACCATCGATGGACGAAACCGCCCTGATGCCCGCCGAGGCGCTGCGATGGCTCGACGCGGGATCCACGATCGAATTGCTTTACATCCACGTGCCATTCGCAGCAGACCTCGATGGTCCGACGTCGCACCAACCCTATGCGATCACCATGAACGTGATCGCACGGGCGCTCGAAGAGTTTTTGGATGATCTCGGTGGACCCACAGGCTACCACCCCTGGCTCGCTGACGATTTCGTTGCATGGATCGCGGATGGCCCGGAGCGCGCCAGGCGTGCGGCCCAACACAACCTGGAAGGGCTTGAAATCGCGATGTCGATCGTGTTGCGCGACGCGCTGTCACGAGCGGGGTTACCTCCCGACATGCACCCACGAGCTGCCGAGGTCACGATCGCGAGCGCGCGCGTAGAACCCTTGGGAAGTCCCTTCCGCTCGTATGCCCGTGCGATCCGTCGTGCGCAACGCGGTGCCTGCGACCCTATGGCGCGAGAGCTCGCACATCATTCGGAACTGCTCGAGCGGGCGCTTTCCAGCCGGGCGTTCACGTTCCATTATCAGCCGATTGTCGACATGAACGAGCGTCGCGTGATCGCGTACGAGGCGTTGTGTCGCGGCACCATGGAGTCACTACGCTTTCCGGACGTGATCTTCTCGCTCGCCGAGCGCTGCGCTCGTATCTGGGACCTAGGCCGGGTGCTACGAGACATGATGGCCGTTTCACTCGACGAGTTCGGCGCCGTCAATGTAGGAAGCCCTCCAATCGTCTACCTCAACGTGCATCCGAAAGATCTGGACGACCCAGTATTCCTGGAACAAGCGCTTTCGGGTCCGCTATCGCGTCACGCGAACAGAATCGTCGTGGAGCTGACCGAACGCGCTGCGATTCGCGACTATCGTCGCGTGAAGGACTTCTTCGCGGCACTCAGGCGCCACGGCTATCGCCTCGCCATCGACGACCTGGGATCCGGCTACGCGGGCCTGACTTCGCTGGCAGAGCTCGAGCCGGAGTTCATCAAGTTCGACATGAGTCTCGTACGTGACCTCCATCTGCACCCGGTCAAGCGCAGGTTGCTGCACCGCATGAACGAATTTGCGCGCGAGATCGGTGCGGCGACCATCTCCGAAGGCGTCGAGTGTGCCGCCGAGCGCGATGCGCTATTGGACGTGGGGTGCACATTGATGCAGGGGTATTTCTTCGCACGACCCGTTCCAGGTCTCGTACCCGTATCCGATGCATGCTTTCCCGCAGCTGCGGCTGCGGCCGAATGATCGTGTAATCTCCAGCGGTGAACGAGCGGTCGCTCGTGTGTGCCAGCGACACCATGCCACGATCCGTCGCGCTCGCATTCGTGTGCCTGTGCATGGTTGTCTATGCTTGGACTGCAGACGGTCGGCTGAGCTTTCCGGACGAAGAGATCATGTTTCAGACAACGGAGGCTTTGGCGGAACGTGGGGAGCTGTCGATTCGTGGAATTCCCAAGCGTGCTGGCGAGCTGTCTTGGCGGCCGGATGGAACGTTCGGATGGGCGCCGGGACTCGACGGCAAGCGCTACGGCGTATTTGGCCACGGTACTTCCATTGTGGCGCTACCGGCCTATGGCGTCGGTCGATGGCTTGCTGACATCGTTCCAGAAGCCTGGCGTCATGCCATTCGTTCGGATCATCATTCGCTTCACGTACGCAGCCAGCAAGCCGACTGGCCGCGGCTTGTCGTGGGCTTGATCAACGTACCCATATCCGCGTTCGTATGCTGGCTCGTGGTCCAATGGGTGACAGCGTTGGGCTTTCCGTGGCGTACCGGCATGCTCACCGGGCTCGCATACGCGTTTGCGACGATGGCATGGCCATACAGCAACACGTTCTTGAGTGAGCCACTTAGTGCAGCTTGTTTGGTGGGAGCGACGCTGTGCATTGCTCGCTTCCATGGTTCTCATGCACACCAACGCTTTCTTTGGCTGTGGGGCGCTGGCGCGTTGGCTGGTGCCAGTGTACACGTGCATGTGCTCAACGTCGTGGCACTACCATGCTTGCTGGGCTACGCGATACTGCCGTTGTGGCGTGCGGACAACCTGCGGACCAACCGGAAAGCCTGGCTGGGAGCGGTCGCATTGGCAGCACTCGGTCTTGTGGCATTGGCGATCGACCATGCTTCGCGATTTGGTTCACCATGGGAAACTGGCCGCTACGACCACTACAGTTGGTTTGTCTGGCCCTGGCAAGGCCTCCTCGCACAACTTGTCTCGCCGGGGCGCAGTTTGCTGTTGTATTCGCCGGCTGTGGCACTCGCTTTGCTCGGCTGGCCGCGTCTATTCAAGCGTGTCCCAGCAGCGGCATGGTTCGCTGCTTCCATGCTCGTGATCCGCTATGCGTTCGTTTCGACGCGCAGCGATTGGTGGGGCGGCTGGTCGATCGGGCCGCGCTATCTCGTTCCCGTAGTCCCGTTCGCAGTGCTTCCAATCGCTACGCTGTTCGAGCCTTCGTGGATGCACGCCCATCGTCGTCGGCTTCGAGCCATCGGCATCGTCCTTTTGCTCGCATGCGTCATGGAGATGCACCTGGCCAGCCACAGCATCTTCGAATGGATGTCGGGACTCTCTCGCGCGGGCACCATCGACGGCGTTCGCTACCTCGACCGCTCTCATTGGTGGCCCTCAGCGAGCCCCATCGTGGGATTTTTCGCACTCGAGTCCGACACACTGTCATGCGGCGCGTTCCGGCTGGCGGAGCACGGACATCTCGGCTTGGCGGTATGCTTCGTCGTCCTCGGCATGGCAGGCATCGTCGCGGGAGTGTGGCTGCACCGCGTACCCCGCGGCGCGTACCGGCGCCTTCGCGTACCCGATCGGAGGTAATCTTTTCGCGCACCGTCTGTTGGGCCGAAAGGCTGGCCAAGCAGCGATGCAGGACGAGTAGACCAGGCCGTCAGTGTCTGCCAGCCCACGCTGTAACAACAAGGCACGGCCGCG
>Ga0187893_10009769_pt1 | contig 14600 bp, 13 predicted proteins | sample MA1701074metaG_FD_139574 | JGI IMG/M metagenome (GOLD analysis project Ga0187893, IMG submission 139574) | White microbial mat communities from a basaltic lava cave in the Kipuka Kanohina Cave System on the Island of Hawaii, USA - MA170107-4 metaG ...
CGGGCGCTCTCGCTCTCGCCGCTTGACCCAATGATCTATTTCTTCAACTCACTTGCCGGCATGGCCAATCTGATCGGCGAGCGCTATGAGCGCGCGATCGAGTTGTCGGAGCGCTCGCTGCGCGAGAATTGTCTGCACACGCCGACTTTGCGGACTCTGGCTGCCGCGCAGGTGTTGTCGGGGCGCGTGCAGCAAGCTCACGAGACCATGCGCAGGCTGCGGGAACTCGAACCCGGTCTCACCATCAGTGCGTTGCGGCTGCGTTATCCGGGACGCGATAGCCCACAGGCCGAGCGCTTCATCGGCGCGCTGTCGACCGCTGGATTGCCTCCGTAACGGCAGGAAGCGCCGATCGAGACACCGGCGGAGATCGCGAGGAACGCAGCGACCTCGGTAGCCGAGGGCACCTCGCCCAAGAACACGAGCGCCACGATCGCGCTCACGACGGGCACCAGCGCGGCGAGCGCCGTCGAGCGCTCGGCGCCCAGCTTGGCGATGGCTTGGTTCAGGGCGACGAGGGCGACACAACCGATCAAGATCCCTTGCCAAAGGGTTTGCCAGAGCAGGTCGAACGGCGAAAGTCGCCACAGCGGTTCGGGCGCTGACCACAGGTGCCATGGGACCACGATCATCGCCGAATAGAGGGAAACGATTGCTGCACCCTCGATAGCGCCGACTTCCCAGTTCCGCAGCTGCAGGACGTAGAGCGCGCCGAGGGCCGAGGCAGCTAGGAACATGGCGTCTCCGGCCAACACTGCGGCGCTCATCTCCGACGCGCTCCAGTACGCGAGCATGAGCACGCCGAGAGCGCAGAGACCGGCCCCGAGCATTGCGCGGCCAGAGGGCCGTTTCGCGAAAACCAGAAACCCGAGCAGCGCAACCCATGCAGGCGAGACGCCGGGACCCAGCGCGGCCGCATGGTTCGCCGGAGCGAGTTGCAGGCCCCAGATGACCAGCGCCCCCATTCCCGCGCCCTGGAAGAGGGTCAGGGGCATGCCCTGGAGCCACGCGGCGCGGCGAATACCGCGGAAACGCACGAGCAGGTAAGGGAGGAAGAGCAATGCGCCGACCCCAAAGCGCAGCGTCACGAGCTCCTGCGGTGCGAAGGGCCCGGTGACGCCCGCACGCGTCGCCACCGGATACGAGGCGAAAATCAGCACCGCGATGGCGGCGGCGCAGTATCCGTTCACGCAGGGTGCACCGGGCAGCCGCCCCTGCGGCGGCGCCGCGCGGCGGCGGCATAGGCTCCCGCCGGCCGGATCTCGAGGCTGGGCTTGACGATCGACTCCTCGTAACGCTCCCAGGCCTCGGCTGGAAACTCGCGCGGGTCCCCTATCACGGCGAAGCCGTTCGAGACTTCCTCGTTATAGGTGCTCCGGTGCAGCGGCTGCACCTGCAGCAACGGCGTCTCCGTGTTGAAGCGGATCGGCACGTCGGTCTTGATCAGCCGAAGATTGGTAAACAGCGGCCCGAACCAGCGGTCGGTCTCAACGATTCCCTCGTACTGGTCGAATGCGAGGCTTCTCGGGAGGTTGACCGGCGAGCGGACCAGCACGCTCCAATCCTCGGCGCTGTCGAGAAAGAATCCGGTCCAGACCTGGACGATCCCGGGCTCGTTCACCGTCGTGAGGAAAGGCGGCGCCAGTCCGCGCAGCCGGGCGGGTGCGACGCGCCCGAAGACCGCTTGGTACCCGGGAAACTGCGCGGTGTTGAGTGCGTACCAGGCTTTGGCCCCGTGGTAGGTCCAGATGACCTGAGATCCGTCCCAGAGCAGCGTGAAATCGATGGGCGGAAACACGTACCAGCCGAAGGACGACGCCGCACGGAGGGCCTCGCAGTACTGGAAGCCGCGCGCGGGCAGCGTCCCGAGCACCGAGGCGTCGGCGCGCATCGGCGCCCGGCAACCCGGTATCGCCCCGTAGAAGGTCACCGCCGGCTTCGGCTGGCGTGTTTCATTCATGGGACTGTCGCCTCACTGCCTGAGACTGGCAGGCGCGGAGCCCACACCGAAGCGGATCGCGCCCGAATCGTGCGTCATCGCGTCGCGTGCACGCAGAGCGCGCGGCGCGGACCCGACGCCGTAGCGGACCCGTCGCGGATCGAGGGTCTTCTTGGTGGGCTTTCGAGCGAGGGTCTGTTTCTTCCTGGCCATGAGGTTCTCCTTTGCGTGCGAGTGTGAAGGAATGCGGAACGCAGCCGCCGCGGCGCGGCGGCCTGCGCACGGTCGCACATGCAGCACCGGCTTCATCAACTGCAATCGCATGGCAAAGAATGAAAGGTTTCGCCTGACGCGCCGGATCCGGCGCGCAATCGCCTCGCGGAGGGTCGCGCGCTCGGCATTCGAGGACTCCCGACAGCGGCTCGGCGGCCTCGTCCCTCTTTTGGTTCCAGATGTGTGCGTAATCGCACACCCCGGAGCGCAATTTCCGGCGACCCCGCGAAGAGGTCCATGCGTCCCGTGTCCTATCGTTTCAGAGGAACGTGGAAATCCCTTCAAACTCATGGCGTTGCGCGACACGGCGGCGGCGAACGGCGATCCCCTGATCCGCATCCTCCTGCTGGACGACCACGAGGTCGTGCGCGAGGGGGTGAGCCGGCTGCTGGAAGCGCAGCCGGACATGCGCGTCGTCGGGTCCTTCCGCGACGGCAAGGCCGCGCTGCGGTGCGCCGCACAGGAACAGCCCGATGTCGCGATCCTGGACATCGCCATGCCGCACGAGAGCGGCGTCGAGATCGCGCGCCAGCTGCGCGCGGCATCGCCCGACACGCACGTCCTGATCCTGTCCATGCATTCGGACCCGGAATATGTCCGGCAGGCGCTGGAGGCGGGCGCGCTCGGCTACGTGGTCAAGGACGCCGCGGGGCGCGTCCTGGTGGAGGCCGTGCGAGCGGTGCACGGCGGCCGGCGTTTCCTCTCGGATTCCGTGAGCCGGGAGGCCCTGCAGCGATACCAGCCATCGAGCGCGGAGGATGATCCGCTCGCCAGGCTGAGCGCGCGCGAGCGCCAGGTGCTGCAGCTCGTGGTGGAGGGCGCCAGCAACGCCGCGATCGCGGCCCGGCTCGGCCTCTCGCCGAAAAGCGTCGAGACCTATCGCAGCCGGATGATGGCCAAGCTCGAGATCGAGGATCTCCCGACGCTGGTCAAGTTCGCGATTCGCTCCGGCATCACGACAATCGGATAAGTCCGGCCCGGCCGCACAGATCCTGACACCGGGCACGGCGGTATTGCCGGGCTCGTCAAGCTTTCCCGACAGGCTTTGTCACCATCGGTCTCTAGAATCGGCTCGGAGGCCTATGGCGCATTCGAGCGAAGCTGCCGCGTCGACCAGCGTGCGTGCGGTGCTGTCCGGGGGCCGCGCGTGGCTGGCCGCCTTGCTCGCCGCGGCCCTGGTCGCGATCGGCTGGATCTCGGTCGAGCGCTACCTGTCGCTCAAGCGCGAGCTGACCGACGCCGCGCTGGCAAGGCGCGCCGCGGTCGCATCGCTCGCCGCCGCTGCGCTCTCGGAGAAGCTCGACCGCCTGATCGACGTCGGCGTCGCGCTCGCGACGCGCGTGCGCTTCCGCGACCTGGTCGCCACCGGGCGCTGGATCGAGGCGGTCGAGATCCTGCGCCGCGTCCCGCAGGATTTCGCCTACGTCGATCGCGTGCTCCTGGCGGATGCGCGCGGCACGCTCATGGCCGACTCCCCACCGCTGCCCGACGTGCGCGGGCGCAATTTCGCGCAGCGCGACTGGTTCAAGGGCGTGAGCCGGGACTGGCGGCCCTACATCTCCGAGCTGTACGTGCGGGCGGCCGCGCCGCAGCTCGAGGTGGTGGCGGTGGCGGTGCCGGTGCGCGCGGCCGACGACGCCGTCGCCGGCATCCTGGTCCTGCAGATAAGGCTGGAGACGTACTTCGACTGGGCGTACCGCGTCGATGCGACGCCGGGCGCGCGCCTCGCTTTCGTCGACCGCTCGGGCCGCATCGCCTTCGATTCGACGCGGCCGGCGGGCGCGCCGCTGCTGGCTGCCGCCGACCGCGTCGCGGTGCGCGCGGCGCCCGGCGCGGAGATCGTGCGCGCGGCGTCGACCGGCGCCGAGGCCGTGCTCGGGCGGGCGACCGCCTCGCACGGCTGGCAGGTGCGGAGCGAGCTGCCCGCGACGAGCGCTTTCGTCGCGCGCGACAGGCTCCTGCACCAGCTGCACGTCGACGCGATCCTGATCGCGCTGCTCGCCTCGGCCGGCATCGCCTTCGGCGCCCAGGCGCTGATCGCCCGGCGCCAGGCGCGCGCCGAGAGCGCGCACCGCGCCGAGCTCGAGCGCGCCCACGATTCGCTCCTGCGGCAGGCCGAGCGCCTGCGCATCCTGCACGAGGTGGATCGGGCCATCGTCGCGCAGCGCTCGCCCGTGGACATCGCCGGGGCCGTGATCCAGCCGGTGCGCGCGCTGCTCGGCGTGCCGCGCGCGATCGTCAACGTGTTCGACCTCGCCGCAGGCGAGGTGGAGTGGATCGCGGCGGCCGGGCGCAAGCGCACCCGCATCGGGCCGGGCGTGCGCTACTCGCTGCGCCTGATGGGCGACCTCGAGGGCCTGCGGAGGGGCGAGCCGCAGCGCATCGACGTGGGCGCGCTGCCCGCGGGCGCGGAAGTCGACGCGCTGCGGCGTTCGGGCGTGCATTACTACCTGGCCGTGCCGATGGCCGCGGGCGGCGAGCTGATCGGCGCGCTCAGCTTCGGCGGCGAGCGCGACAAGTTCAGCCCCGAGCAGGTGCGCATCGCCCAGGAGATCGCGACCCAGATCGCGATCGCGATGGCCCAGGCACGCCTGTTCGAGCGCGTGCGGCGCCACGCCGCGGAGCTGGAGCAGCGCGTGGCCGAGCGCACCACGGAGCTGCTGGCGGCGAACCGCGAGCTGGAGGCGTTCTCGTACTCCGTGTCGCACGATCTGCGCGCGCCGCTGCGCGCGGTCGACGGCTTCGCGCAGGCGCTCGTCGAGGACCACGCCGGCGAGCTCTCCGCGGAGGCGCGCCGCAAGCTCGGCGTGGTGCGCGACGAGACCCGGCGCATGGGCGTGCTGATCGACGAGCTGCTGCAGTTCTCGCGCCTCAGCCGCCAGGAGCTGAGGCACGTCGAGGTCGACATGACGGCGCTCGCCCGCAAGAGCTTCGACGCGCTGCTCGCCCAGCGCGCCGGCCGCGAGGTCGAGGTGCAGATCGGCGCGCTGGCGGCGGCGCGCGGCGACCCGGTCCTGCTCGGCCAGGTCTGGATGAACCTGCTCTGCAACGCGCTCAAGTTCACCGCCAGGTGCGAGCGGCCGCGCATCGAGGTCGGCTCCGCCGGCGATGCGGCCGAGCACGTCTACTCCGTGCGCGACAACGGCGCCGGCTTCGACCCGCGCTACAAGGCGAAGCTGTTCGGCGTCTTCCAGCGGCTGCACGACGCCGGCGAGTACCCCGGCACCGGCGTCGGGCTCGCCCTGGTGCAGCGCATCGTGGCGCGGCACGGCGGCCAGGTCTGGGCGGACGGAGCGCCCGGTGCAGGCGCTACCTTCCACTTCAGCCTTCCCGCGCAGCCCTCGCATGGAGCAGTTTGAGCCCATAGAGATCCTGCTGGTCGAGGACAGCGCGCGCGACGCCGAGCTGACCATGCGCGCGCTCAGCAAGGGCGGGCTCGTCAACCGCATGCTGTGGGTGAAGGACGGCGCGCAGGCGCTCGACTACCTGTTCCGGCGCGGCGACTACGCCGGGCGCAGCGACGCCCACCCGCGCCTGGTGCTGCTCGACCTGAAGATGCCGCGCGTCGACGGCATCGAGGTGCTGAAGGCGGTCAAGGCGGACGAGCGCACGCGGCGCATCCCGGTCGTCGTCATGACCTCCTCGCAGGAGGAAAGCGACGTCGCGCGCAGCTACCAGCTCGGCGTCAACAGCTACGTCGTCAAGCCGCTCGACTTCGCCTCGGTGGCGGAGGTGGTGCGCCAGGCGGGCTACTACTGGCTCGCCATCAACCGCACGCCAGAGTTCCGGGCATGAAAGCGCGGGAAGCGCTCGCGGCCGCGGCCCCGGTCCGCGTCCTGGTGGTCGAGGACGTCGCGGCCGACGCCGAGCTCGAGGTGCGCGAGCTCAGGCGCGCCGGCCTGCGCTTCGAGCACCTGGTGGTGGACAGCGAGGACAAGTTCCTGCGCGCGCTGGCCGAGTTCGCGCCGCACGTCATCATCTCGGACTTCTCGATGCCGCAGTTCGACGGCATGGCCGCGCTCGCGCTGGCGCGCAGCTCAGCCCCCGACACGCCGTTCATCTTCGTCTCGGGAACGATCGGCGAGGAGTACGCGATACGCGCGCTGAAGAACGGCGCCACGGACTACGTGCTGAAGACGAACCTCGTGCGCCTGCCGGCGGCGGTCGAGCGCGCGCTGGAGGAGGCGATCGAGCGCCGCGCGCGCCGCGCCGCCGAAGCCGAGCTGGAGATCGCGCGCGAGCGGCTCACCAGCATCTCCAACTCGCTCGCCGACGTGCTCTGGTCGGTCGAGCTGCCGGGCGAGCGGATCGTGTACATGAGCCCGGCCGCGGCCGAGGTCTACGGCTACACGCCGGAGAACTTCTACGCCGATCCCGAGCTGTGGATCAAGGTCGTGCACCCGCAGGACCGGGAGCAGATGCTCGAGGCGTGGCGCGGCCAGTTCGGCGGCGCCGCGTTCGACCTCAACTACCGGGTGGTGCGGCCCGACGGCAGCGTGCGCTGGGTGCACGACCGCGGCCGCATGGTGCGCGACGCGGCCGGCGCCCCCCTGCGCATCGACGGCATGGCGCGCGACATCACCGAGGCGATGGAGCAGCGGCAGCGGCTGGCGAGCCTGTCGCGCATCCGCGATTTCACGAGCGCGATCAATTCCGCCCTGGTGCGCCTGCGCGGCCGGCAGGAGCTGTTCGACGAGTTCTGTCGCATTGCCGTCGAGCGAGGCGGATTCACGGTCGCGCGGGTGGCGATGCTGGACGAGAGCGGCCGAAGGCTGCGCATCGCCGGCGGAACGAAGTCGGAACCCGATCCCCTGCACGACGTGGTGGACGATTTCAACCGCGACCCGGACGGCGCCCGCAGCCTGCTCGCGACCGCGCTCCGAGGCGGCCTGCCGGTCGTGTCCGGCGACGTCGCGACCGACGAGCGCGTGGCGCAGCGCGCGGAATTGACGGGCGGCGGCAGTTTCTCGGTCGCGGTCTTCCCGCTCGCGCTTGAGGGCGAGGTGGTCGGCGCCGTGAGCTTCCGGTCCGCCGGGCGGGACGCCTTCGACGCGGAGCAGGTGCGCGTGCTCCGCGAGCTGACCGGCAACCTCTCGTTCGCGCTCGAGCTGATCGCCAAGAGGGAGAAGGTCGACTACCTCGCCTACTACGACGCGCTCACCGATCTGCCGAACCGCATGCTGTTCCGCGACCGGCTGATGCAGGCGATCGAGACCGCGCGGCGCGAGGGCAACCGGGTCGGGCTGATGATGTTCGACGTGCAGCGCTTCAGGACCATCAATGACACGCTGGGGCTGCCGGTGGGCGATCGCGTGCTGCAGCTGCTGGCGCGGCGCCTGCGCGAGGTGACCGCGGACAACAGGCGGCTGGCGCGGCTCGCCGGGGACGTGTTCGCGGTGATGTTTCCGGCCGTGCGCGAGGAAGCCTTCGTCGCGCGCGCGGTGGCGGCCACCGTTGCGGAATTTCTCGACCTGCCGCTGAACGTCGAGGGCCGCGAGATCCGGGTCAGCGCGAAAGCCGGAATCGCCGTCTTTCCGGACGACGGGCCGGATGCGGATACGCTGTTCCGCAACGCCGAAGCCTCGCTCGCGCGCGCCAAGGCGACCGGCGAGCACTACCTCTTCTGCGCCCCGCAGGTCAACGCCCGCATGGCAGAGCAGGTCGCGCTCGAGCAGGACCTGCGGCGCGCCCTGGAACGCGGCGAGCTTGGGCTCCACTTCCAGCCGAAGGTCGAACTCGCATCGCGCCGCATCGTCGGCCTGGAAGCGCTCATGCGCTGGACAGGACCGGACGGGAAACCGGTGTCGCCGGCGCGCTTCGTTCCCGTGCTCGAGGAGACCGGGATGATCTTCGAGGCGAGCCGGCAGGCGCTGGCAGCGGCGGCCTCGACCTACCGCGCCTGGCAGGCGGCGGGACTGAAACCGCCCCGCATCGCCGTCAACGTTTCGTCGCTTCAGCTGAGAAGGGCCTCCTTCGTCGCGGACCTGCGCGCCGCCTTGAGCGGCAGCGGCGACAGCGGCATCGACCTCGAGATCACGGAGAGCCTGCTGATGCAGGACGTCGAGGCGAGCATCGCCAAGCTGCGCGAGGCGCGGGAACTGGGCCTCAGCATCGCGCTCGACGATTTCGGCACGGGCTACTCCTCGCTCGCCTACCTGAGCCGCCTGCCGATCGACACCGTGAAGATCGACCGCGGCTTCGTGCGCGGCATGACCGAGGACGCGAACAACACCAGCATCGTCGCCACGATCATCTCGCTCGCGCAGGCGCTGCGCCTCAAGGTGGTCGCCGAGGGCGTCGAGACCGAGCAGCAGGCGCAGCTGCTGCGGCTGCTGCGCTGCGACCAGATGCAGGGCTATCTCTTCAGCCCGCCGCTGCCGCGCGAGCAGCTCGAGCCGCTGCTGCACAGCGCGCCGGGCTGAGCCGCAGCGAGGGTAGAATTGCGGCGACGGTTCGCGCCGCGATGAACCTGCTCGCCCTCGGGCTCAACCACCAGAGCGCGCCGCTCGAAATCCGCGAGCGCGTGGCCTTCGCCGCGCACGTGCTGGAGGGCGCGCTCGGCGAGCTGGTGCGCGGCCGCGGCGCGGCCGAGGCGGCGATCCTGTCGACCTGCAACCGCACCGAGCTGTACGTATCGGCGGCCGAGGCGGCGAGCGGCGGGCCGCAGGCCGGCGCCTACGTCGAGTGGCTCGCCGGCTACCACCGGCTCGCGCCATCCCAGCTCGCGCCGCACCTGTACGCGCTGCCGCGCGAGCAGGCGGTGCGGCACGCGTTCCGCGTCGCCTCGGGCCTGGATTCGATGGTGCTGGGCGAGCCGCAGATCCTCGGCCAGATGAAGGAAGCGGTGCGCTCGGCCGGGGCGGCCGGGACCCTCGGCACGGTCCTCAGCAGGCTGTTCCAGCGCTCTTTCGCGGTGGCGAAGGAGGTGCGCTCGACGACGCGCATCGGCGCCCACAGCGTCTCGATGGCGGCGGCGGCGGTCAAGCTCGCGGCGCGCATCTTCCCGTCGCTGCACGAGCGCAGCGTGCTGCTGATCGGCGCGGGGGAGATGATCGAGCTGTGCGCGACGCACTTCGCGGCGCAGAGCCCGGCGCGCATCACCGTGGCGAACCGCACGCTCGAGCGGGCGCAGGCGCTCGCGCACCGCTTCAACGCCCGCGCCATCGAGCTGCGCGAGCTGGCCGAGCACCTGCACGAGCACGACATCGTGGTGTCGAGCACCGCGTCGTCGCTGCCGATCCTCGGCAAGGGGCTCGCGGAGCGCGCGCTCAAGGCGCGCCGGCGGCGCCCGATCTTCATGGTGGACCTGGCGGTGCCGCGCGACGTGGAGCCCGAGGTCGGCGAGCTCGACGACGTGTTCCTCTACACCGTGGACGACCTGCGCGGCGTCGTGCAGGGCAACCTCGATGCGCGCCGCGCCGCGGTCGAGCAGGCCGAGGCGATCATCGAGACGCAGGTCGGCCAGTTCATGCACTGGATGCGGGTGCGCGAGTCGGTACCCGTGATCCGCGCGCTGCGCGATCAGGCCGAGGAAGCGCGCCGCGAGGAGCTCGTGCGAGCGCAGCGCCTGCTCGCCAAGGGCGAGGACCCTGCCCGGGTGCTGGAGGCGCTCTCGCAGAGCATCACGGCAAAGCTCATGCACGCTCCCACGCAGGCGCTCAACGAAGCGACCGGCGCGGAGCGGCGCGCGCTCGTGGACACGATCGCGCGGCTGTTCCGCCTCAAGCCTTGAAGTCCTCGCTGCGCACGCGGCTCGCGGGGCTCGGGCCCCGCCTCGAGGCGCTCAACAAGGTTCTTTCCGCTGAAGGCGCGGCGCGCGACCTCGACGAGTACCGCAGGCTGGCGCGCGAGCATGCCGAGCTCTCCGGCATCGCCGCGCTCTACGAGCGCTACCAGCAGGCCGAGCGCGACGCCGCTGCGGCGCGCGAGATGGCGGCCGATCCGGCGATGAAGGGCTTCGCCGAGGACGAGGCCAAGGCGGCGCGCGCCGCGATGGAGCGGCTCGAGGCCGAGCTGCAGAAGGCGCTCCTGCCGAAGGACCCGAACGACGACCGTAACACCTTCCTCGAGGTGCGCGCCGGCACCGGCGGCGACGAGTCGGCGCTGTTCGCCGGGGACCTGTTCCGCATGTACACGCGCTTCGCCGAGCGTCAGGGCTGGCAAGTCGAGCTCATCTCCGAGAGCCCCTCGGAGCTCGGCGGCTACAAGGAGGTGATCGCACGCATTGCCGGGCCCGGCGCCTACGCCAGGCTCAAGTTCGAGTCCGGCGGCCACCGCGTGCAGCGCGTGCCGAAGACCGAGGCGCAGGGGCGCATCCACACCTCGGCCTGCACCGTGGCGGTGCTGCCCGAGGCAGCGGCGATCGAGGAAGTGGTGCTCAACCCGGCGGAGCTGCGCATCGACACCTTCCGCGCCTCGGGCGCCGGCGGCCAGCACGTCAACAAGACCGAATCGGCAATCCGCGTCACGCACCTGCCCACCGGGATCGTGGTCGAGTGCCAGGACTCGCGCTCGCAGCACAGGAACCGCGAGCGCGCGCTCGCCGTGCTCGCCGCGCGCATCAAGGACAAGCGCGAGCGCGAGCAGGCGGCGAAAACTGCGTCGACGCGGAAGCTCCTGGTCGGCTCGGGCGACCGCTCGGAGCGCATCCGCACCTACAACTTCCCGCAGGGCCGCGTCACCGACCACCGCATCAACCTGACGCTGTACAAGATCGACCGCATCATGGGCGGCGAACTCGACGAGGTGGTCGACGCGCTCGCCGCCGAGCACCAGGCCGAGCAGCTGGCGCAGCTGTCCGAGGAAGCGGCGTAAGCCGGGCGTGAAGCTCGCCGAGGCGCTGGCCTGCGCCGGGATCGAGCCGCGCGAGGCACGGTTGCTGCTCGCCGAGGCGGCGGAATTCTCCGAGGCGAGCGTGATCGCACACGGCGAGCGCGCGCTGCCGGAGGCGGTGTTCGAGCGCTTCCGCGCCATGGCGGCGCGGCGCGCCGCGGGCGAGCCGGTCGCCTACATCCTCGGGCGGCGCGAGTTCTACGGTCTCTCGCTCGCGGTCAATCCGGCGGTCCTCATCCCGCGCCCGGAAACGGAGCTCCTGGTCGAGCTCGCGCTCGGGCGCGACCCGGAATCGGTACTCGAGCCCGGCACGGGCTCGGGGGCGGTAGCGCTCGCGATCAAGCGCCGGCGGCCGCGCGCACGCGTCGTCGCGGTCGAGGCGAGTGCCGCGGCGCTCGCGGTGGCGCGGCGCAACGCGCTGAAGCACGGGCTGGAGGTCGAGTTCCGCCATGGGCGCTGGTTTGCGCCCTGCGCCGGGGAGCGCTACGCGCTCGTCGTCTGCAACCCGCCCTACGTCGCCGCCGGCGACCCGCACCTGGCGCAGGGCGACCTGCGCTTCGAGCCGCGCGAAGCCCTCGTCGGCGGCACCGACGGGCTCGAGGCGATCCGCGAGATCGCGCGCACCGCCTCCGGACACTTGCTCCCCGGCGGCTGGCTGCTGCTCGAGCACGGCGCGGGCCAGGAACGCGCGGTGAGAGACCTTCTTTCGGATGCGGGATTGCGGGGCGTCACGACCTGGCCGGACCTTGCGGGAATTGCCCGCGTCAGCGGGGGAAAGCTAGAATCGTGAAATGGATACTCAACAGCTGATCAAGCAACAGGTCACCTCGCACCCGGTCGTGCTCTACATGAAGGGCACGCCGCAGTTTCCGCAGTGCGGCTTTTCCGCGCTCGCCCTGCAAGTGCTCGGCGCCTGCGGCGTGAGGGAGCTTTTCACCGTCAACGTGCTCGAGGACCCGGACATCCGCGAAGGGATCAAGCAGTACGCCAACTGGCCGACGATTCCGCAGCTCTACGTGAACGGCGAGTTCGTCGGCGGCTCGGACATCATGCGCGAGATGTATCAGTCGGGCGAGCTGCAGAAGCTGCTGGAGGGTCTCAAGCAGCAGGCGTAGGGCGGATGCTCCGCATCCGCCTTGTCTTCGCGCAGAAGGGAGACCTGCTCCCGCTCGGCGCGCGCAGCCTACTTGAAGAAGGGCTGCAGATTGTCGAGGAGCGGTCGTGCCTGGAGCACGAGGCCGGCTCTCGCGAGCTGAGGCATCAGCCGGAATTCGCGATAGAACTCGATCCAGTCGTCACGCCAGCCATTGCGCTGCGGCGCCAGGCCGATCCAGTTGTCGCTCGACCAGCCGAAGCGCCCCCCCGCGTGCCGGTGCGGCGCGGCGAGCACGCGCGGGCCGCGCTTGACGAAGATGCCGCGGCTCAGACGCCGGAGAGCCGGATGTTGGCCATGGCAAGTCGCTCGACCAGGATCTCCATGAAGGCGCGGTCGAACTTGTGGCGGCAGCCGTCGGAGGCCTGGGCGAGCTTCCCGGTGGGCACCGAGATGATCTTGGCGTCCGCCATGACGCTCACGTCGGCGCCACGCACCTGCGCGGTCTTCTGCAGGTAGGCCATCTCGCCGAAGCACTCGCCGGTGCGCAGCAGATTCAGGAGCTTGCCTTTCTTGGTCACCTTGACCTGGCCGTCGGCGAGGATGCAGAAGAAGGTTCCGGGCTCGCCTTCCTTCATGAGCAGCTCGCCGGCGCGCGCCGCGCGCCACGTCGAGACGCGCGCGACCTCCCACAGCTCGGCGTCGGAGAAGTTGACGAAGAAGGGGAGCTTGCGCAGCGTCTCGAACTTGTCCGAGTCCGCGAACTCCTGCACGCGCGCCCCGAGCGGCTCGCCGCGGAAGGCGTTCGCCAGGTCGAGCGAGAACTCCTCCCACTCGCCGTAGCGGCCCTCGAGGTCCTTCGCCATGGCGCGCCGCACGATCCCCTCGACCGCCGCGGGGATCTCGGGCCGGTAGGACGAGGGCGGCGGCGGCTCGACGTTGGTGATCTGGTAGATGAGGCTGAAATTGTTGGTGGCCTGGAACGGCAGCCTCCCGGTGAGCAGGTGGTAGAGCACCACGCCCATCGAGTAGATGTCGGTGCGATGGTCGAGCGGGTGCTCCTTCACCTGCTGCGGCGACATGTAGGCGGGCGAGCCGATCGCCGAGACCTGGGTGGTCTCGCCGCTGGCGATGAGCGCGGCGCCGAAGTCGGTGACCTTGACCTCGGTCTGGCCGGTGTACAGGATGTTCGCGGGCTTGATGTCGCGGTGCGTGATGCCCATCTTCTGCGCGTACTCGAGCGCGCGCGTGCACTTGAACACGATCTCCACGAGGCGCTCGACCGCGAGCAGCCCTTCGGGCACGCAGAATTTCTCCAGCGTGCCGCCGTCCACGTACTCCATGACGATGTAGTGCAGCGACTCGTCCGCGACCGCGTCGTAGATCTGGCAGATGTGCGGGTGCTGCAGCTTGCCGGCGAGCGAGGCTTCGGTCACGAACAGCTTCTTGAAGAGCTTGCCGCGCGCCGGGTCGCGGAACACCTCGGGCGAGACCAGCTTCACCGCGACGTCGCGGCTGTTGAAGGGATCGTGGCACAGGTAGACCTCGGAGGTCGCGCCCTCGCCGAGCTTGCGCACGACGGGATACTTGCCGATCTGCTCGAGCTTCGCTTCGCCGGTCAAGGGCGGCCGCCTCAGGGCTTGCGCTTGCGCGACCGCGCCCCGGCGGCGGCCTTGACGCGCGCTGGCGCCGTACCGCCAGGGTGGTCGCGCGCGGCCACCGAGCCTTCGAGCGTGAGCGCGCCGTAGACGTCCTCGTCGATCCGGGGCGAGAAGCCCTTCAGCACCTTGAGCGGCAGGCCGGAGAGGTCGCAGCCGGTCGCCTCGGCCTCGCGCACCGCGCGCGCGACGATGTCGTGCGCGTCGCGGAACGGCACGCCCTTGCGCACCAGGTAATCGGCGAGGTCGGTCGCGGTGGCGAAGCCCTCGAGCGCCGCGGCGCGCATCGCCTCGGGCTGCGGCTCGATGCCCGGGACGAGCGCGACGAAGGCCGCGAGCGAGCCCTTCAGCGTGTCGACGGTGTCGAACAGCGGCTCCTTGTCCTCCTGGTTGTCCTTGTTGTAGGCGAGCGGCTGGCCCTTCATCAGGGCGAGCAGCGCCATGAGGTGGCCGAACACGCGCCCGCTCTTGCCGCGCACCAGCTCCGGCACGTCCGGGTTCTTCTTCTGCGGCATGATCGAGCTGCCGCTGCAGAAGCGGTCGGGGATGCGCACGAAGCCGAAGCGCGGGCTCATCCAGAGCACCAGCTCCTCGGCGAAGCGCGACAGGTGCACCATGACGAGCGCGGCGCAGGCGGCGAACTCGATCGCGAAATCCCGGTCCGAGACTGCGTCCATTGAGTTCTCCGCGATCGCCTCGAAACCCAGTTCGCGCGCGACCTGGGCGCGGTCGATCGGGAAGCTGGTGCCGGCGAGCGCCGCGGCGCCGAGCGGCAGCACGTTGACGCGCGCGCGACAGCCGGCGA
>Ga0187893_10009770_pt1 | contig 14598 bp, 13 predicted proteins | sample MA1701074metaG_FD_139574 | JGI IMG/M metagenome (GOLD analysis project Ga0187893, IMG submission 139574) | White microbial mat communities from a basaltic lava cave in the Kipuka Kanohina Cave System on the Island of Hawaii, USA - MA170107-4 metaG ...
CCCGTGCAACTGCGGCTCGCAGGTCAGCGACAGACCGAGTTCGCAGGTGTTGGTCCGTCCAAAGATGACGAGCCCGGCGCGCCGGAGTCGCCTCACGTGTTCGCTGTCGGCGGCGGCGGGCGGCGTGTCGGCGAAGAACTTCGAGCCGCGCGTCATCCGCACACCCGCAACGGGCGAGGTGAGATCCTTCATCAGGAAAGGCACGCCGCGGAAGGGCACATCGGAAATACCATCGGCGATCGTTTTCCTGCCGATGTCGTAAAGTTTCATGACCACGGCGTTGACCGCGGGATTACGCGCCTCGACGCGCTCGATCGCCGCGTCAAGCAACTCGGAGGGCGTGACCTCCTTACGCCGCACCAGATCGGCGAGTCCCAAGGCATCGTATTGCTCGTATTCGATGAATCGGCCCACCGTGTCGTTCTTCTCTGGCTATGGCTGACGTCGCAAAAACTCGACGAGGAGCTTGCTCACTTCTTCTGGCTGCTCCTGCTGAACCCAGTGGCCGGCGCCGTCCACCAGATGACAGCCCACCATCCGGGTCAACACGTCTTTTTGCATTTTCAACATATCACCGCCAGGTCTCTGGTAGATGCCCCAGTCGCTGCTGCCCGCGACGAACATCGACGGCACGTCGATCGTACGGCCCGAAAAGACCTGGAGTTCCGCCATGTACTTGCTGTCGGTCGTGCATCGGTACCACTGCAGTCCGCCCTGGAAGCCGTTTCTTTCGTACTCGGCGGCATAGACCGCCAGTTCGCCGTCAGGAAGCCATTTGTTCGCCGCGATTTCCGACGCGGACGGCATCTCCGGCGCGACCGTCTCGGCCATGTTCTTGTCCAGGTCCATGATGTAGTAGGTCGGCATCTTCTCGAGCTCGCTTGCGCACCAGGACTCGAGCGGAAAGGGCCTGTTGTATTTCCAGTCAGCGCTCTTGAAGTGATAGTAGGCACGCAGGAATGCGGGAACGCCCTGCGGACAATGCCACATGTCGTTGTTGGCTTCGCGAGTCGAGTAGTACCACTGATAATGCTTGCGCGGACGTTGCAGCGCGGCCAGATCGTCGTGAATACTCTTGGCCGCAGGGCTCTCCGCGGAAACCGCCGCATCGGTGTTGAACGGCAACGCTGGCGGGCCCGGAAACGGCGCACTCATCAATACGACGGAGCGGAAAACGTCCGGACGGATCAGCGAACTCAGCGCCGCGACCGGCGACCCGAAGTCGTGCCCGACCACTGCGCTCACCGTGCGGTACCCGAGCGCGAAGACCAGGGCCAATGCATCCTTGACCAGGTTGAGCATGCGAAAGGAACCGACGTCGCCGTCATAGTCGCGATCCCAACCGAACGTGCGTCCGTATCCGCGCTGGTCCGGTGCGATCACGTGAAAACCCGCTCGCGCCAGAGGCAGCATCACCTTTCTCCAGCTGTACGCAAGCTCAGGAAAGCCGTGAAGCAGCAGCACACAGGGCCGGTTTCGGGTTTCGAAACCGGCTTCCAGCACGTGCATCGTGAGGCCATTGACGTCACTCACGAAGCGGGCGCGAATACCCGCAGGCATGGCGGACCGCTCAAGTGGAACAGGCTCGTTCATTTTCATCTGTGTTGACGTATCGAAGCGATGGCGCGGACATACTCGAATTGTGAGGAAGGAGGAAACTTTGGCACAGTAAAGTTTTTGTTCACCATAACTTCGGCCCGACCCGAGCGCGTTTGACGGATATTACCGGATTGCGCACCGCGAGCCCGCGAATCAACCGTACTGCCAGCCGGCCGTCGCGTTCCAAGTGCCGGCATGCCTCGCCTCCGGCCTCCCAGGGCGATCTTACGGTGGTGGCTGGGGCTCGTGGGGCTGTAAACTGGACGACGTCTCATCACCGATTGGTTTAGATCCATGCGTCCCGAGTACACCGACCCCAAAGATGCGCCCGAGACATCTTGGACGCCGAGCCAGCGCTACCCGGATTCCGCAGTCCAGGTCATCGACCAGAGCTTCGCAAGTTACCGCCTCAATCTGGCGGCGGTCGAGCGCGTTGCTCACGGCTTTCGCTGGAGTGAGGGACCGGTGTGGTTCGGCGATGGGCGTTATTTGTTGTGGAGCGACATCCCGAACAACCGCATCATGAAGTGGGAGGAGGAAACAGGTTCCGTCAGCATTTTCCGCCGGCCTTCGAATTTTGCCAATGGCAACACGCGCGACCGCCAGGGCCGGCTTGTCACATGCGAGCATGGCGGTCGCCGTGTCACGCGCACAGAATACGACGGCACGATCTCGGTCATCGCGGATGCTTTCGAAGGCAAGCCGCTCAACTCGCCCAACGACGTGGTTGTCAAGTCCGACGGCTCGATCTGGTTCACCGACCCACCGTTCGGGCTTCTCGGCTACTACGAAGGCTACCGCGCCAAACAGGAACTGCCGATGAACGTTTACCGCGTTGACGGCCAGAGCGGTGACATGACCGTTGTCGAAGGCGAGGTTGCCCGGCCCAACGGACTTTGCTTTTCGCCCGACGAGTCGACACTGTATCTGGTCGAGTCCGGTACCACGCCGCGCAACGTGTACGCGTACGACGTGGTGGCCGGCAGGAAGTTGTCCAACAAGCGCAAGTTCATCGATGTTGGGCCGGGCACACCCGATGGAATGCGCTGCGACATCGACGGCAACCTGTGGATGGGCTGGGGAATGGGAGACCCGGCGCTGGACGGCGTGAACATCTACAATCCGGAGGGCAAACTGATCGGCCGTATCAGCCTGCCCGAGCGCTGTGCAAACCTGTGCTTCGGTGGCACCTTCCGCAACCATCTTTTCATGGCGGCGAGCCGGAGCGTCTATGCGCTCTACGTCAATACACAAGGAGCGCGCGGAGGCTGAGGCGAATCGCAAACTTTCGCGACCACACTCAGGATACCAGTCGTCACTTTTTATAACTTTCGCTTGGAGGAAGAAATGTTACTCGACGTGCGTACGTACGCGTGCCGTCCCGGAACCATCAAGAAGCATCTCGCGCTCTACGAAAAACTGGGCAAGGGACCGCAGACTCGCCACCTTGGCCAGCCATTTGCTTTCCTCGTGACCGAAACCGGCAACGTCAACCGGTACATCCACATCTGGGCCTACGATGACGCGGCAGACCGTGCGCGTCGCCGTGCCGCGATGATGGCCGATCCGGAGTGGCTAGCCTTCATGGATGAAAGCGCCAAGCTAGGTGCGTTGGAACATCAGGAAAACAGTCTCATGACACCGGTGCCGTTCTTTCCTCTCAAGCGCTGAGAAAAAAAGGAATGTCGATACCGGCGGGCGCGAGTACGGTCGAACTGATGCAGCAATGCGCGGCGCTCGCCCGCCGTCCTCCGAATACGCCTTCAGGTCTGGCCCATGCGCGTACTGGTCGTTGAAGACAATTCCGATATCGCGGCGAACCTGAACGCGTATCTGGAGCCGCGCGGATACACGCTCGATTTTGCGGCCAACGGATACGGTGGACTTGCTCTGGTGGCCCAGAACGACTACGACGCCGTGGTGCTGGATATCGGTCTTCCAGGGATCGATGGCCTGGCGCTGTGTCAAAGGATACGCAGTGAACTGCGGAAGTCGACCCCTGTTCTGATGCTTACTGCACGCGACACGGAACAGGACAAAGTCGCGGGTTTCGAGAGTGGGACTGACGATTACCTCGTGAAACCGTTTTCGCTGGTGGAGCTGGACCTGCGTCTGAAAGCACTGATCCGCCGTTCGCACGGCGAGATACAGAAATCGCCGGTGTTGCGCGTGGGTGATCTGATTTTCAATACCGCGACTTACGAGGTCGAGCGTTCGGGATTGCCACTGGCGCTGACCAGGACCGGATTCAAGCTTCTCGCCTGCCTCATGCAGGAATCACCGAAAGTGGTCGCGCGCGAAATCCTGGAGCGGGCAGTCTGGGGAGACGATCGCCCGGACAGCGATGCCTTGCGAACGCATATTCATGCGTTGAGGCAGGCGCTCGACAAACCGTATTCGAAGGCCATGCTGCTTACGGTTCAAGGTATCGGTTACCGGCTGGTCGAGGCCGATGCGCATCGGTAGCTCACTGCAGCGGCGTATCGTTGCCGCATACCTGCTCTTTGCGCTGGGCTCGTGCGTATTTTTCGTGCTGATCGCGGCCGTAGCGGTGGAAGGCATCGAAGTACGCCTCGTCGATGATCGTCTGATGAATGTCGCCTCCTGGGCGTCTCCGCGAAATGCCGCGGGCCTCCCGGTAGAAATGCCGGCGGGACTGTTATTCCATCATGGCGAATCGATACCGCTATCGCTTCGCGGCCTTCCGCCGGGCGTGCAGGAAAAGTTTGTCGACGGGATTGGCCTTCATGTATTGGCGGGCAAGGACGCCGACGGCGAATACGTGGTGGTCGATCGAGACAGCGATTACGAGAAGATCGAGTTTGTCGTTTACTCGATGATTGCTGTCGGGGTCCTGGGATTCTTGACGCTTTCGCTGTTCCTCGGCCAGTTCCTGGCTCGACGCTTCGTCAATCCCATCTCCATGCTCTCGGAATCTTTACTGAAGAAGGAATCGCTATCGGAACTTCCGTTACTGTCGAACACCGACGAATTGGGCATGCTCGCAAGAGCATTTGCGGAGCGAACGGCGGAATTGAACCGATTCCTGGCACGCGAGCGCTTCTTCACAGGCGACGTGAGCCACGAACTGCGCACGCCACTGACGGTCATCATCGGCGCCGCCGAGCTGCTGATTTCGCAGACCCGGGACCAGCCGGAATTGCAGGCGCCGGCCAGCCGCATTCTGCGCGCGGCGAAAGATGCGGCCGACTGCGTCACGGTGCTTCTTCTGCTTGCACGAACGCCGGATCTGATCGACGCGCCGGAAACTCTTCTGTCCCCGGTGGTAAAGGCCGAAATAGAGCGCTGCAAATCACTTTTGCGCGGCAAACCTGTTGCGCTGGAGCTTGTGGTTGACTTCGATTTTCCGGTATTCGCTCGATGTGAACTCCTGGCCGCGTCAATCGGCAACCTGATCCGCAACGCGTGCCAGTACACCGATGAGGGTTCCGTTCTGGTCCGCCTGAGCCGGAACGCGGTCACGGTCGAGGACACCGGCCCAGGCATTCCGGAGCCGATTCGCGCCCGCTTTGCCGAAGGGACGTCGACATCATCGGGCCCCTCAGGTTCGGCGGGTTCGGGTCTGGGATTGGCGCTGGTGAAGCGCATTTGTGAGCACCTCGGTGCCTCCCTGCGGGTAGGCGAACGCCCAGGCGGCGGCAGTATTTTCAGCATCGAATTCCCCGATCGCTTAACAAAATCCTAACGTCTTTCTAACAAGACGTTGACTTCCCAGTCGATATTCTGCGTGGAAGTTGGCGACACCTGTTGCCGGCAATTGCCTACTATTCTGCCCGGCATGTTGCGAGGCCCGCGAGTCTGCTCATGAGTCCGGGTACCGCCCGCGTGCCTGGCCCCGGAGACGCCCGCCAGCATGAATTTTTCGCCGAAGATGAATGCGGCTGTCCTGACAGCCATCTCCTCGGTCTTTCTCGTCCTCGCCTACAACTTTCGCTTCTGGAATGAATTCAGTGAGGCCATCGGCGGCCTCGGCTGGGGCAATGCGCCGCTGCATATTGCCGCTTTCGTCATTCTGACACTGACGTTCAATGCGCTGCTGATCGTGGCGGCGCTGCCGCGGATCATGAAGCCGTTCCTCATCCTATTGTTTCTTGCGACATCACTTGCCAGCCATTACATGAGCGCGTATGGAATCGTAATTGATGAAGCAATGATGCAAGCCGTATTCGAGACTGACGTTCGAGAAGCCACGGAGCTGCTGAACTGGAACGTGGCACTTGCCGTGCTGCTCCTCGGCCTGCTGCCTTCACTCGTCGTCTGGCGTATACGGCTGGATTTCCCCCCGTTTCGACGAGGTCTGCTCCTCCATACCGGGATTGCCGCGGTCTCCCTGGTGCTGGCCGCCGGACTCCTGTTACTGTTCTTCAAGAGCATTGCGCCGGCTTTTCGCGAACATCGCGAGTTGCGCTTCCTGCTGGCTCCAACGAACTACATTTACGCCACAAGGGGTTATCTGAAGCGCAAGTACGGCAGGCCGTCGGTGATCGCGTCCATTGGCTCGGACGCCGCCAAAGGTCCGCTATGGCAGGAACGGCCGCGGAAAACTGCGATGGTGATCGTTCTGGGCGAAACCGCGCGCGCAATGAATTTTTCGCTCAACGGTTACGTTCGCGACACCAATCCCGAGTTGGCGAAGCAGGCGGGCCTGATTAATTTCGCCAATGTGTCTGCCTGCGGTACCGCGACCGCGGTTTCCGTACCCTGCGTGTTCTCCTCGCTCGGCAGGAAAAATTACTCCGAAACGGCGGCAAAGAGTCAGCAGGGTCTGCTCGACGTACTGGACCACGCCGGTTTCAGCGTGCTGTGGAGGGACAACAACACCGGCTGCAAGGGCACGTGCGATCGAGTGAAATTTGAAGACTGGTCACAGCCGGTTGCGGGCGATCCGCTTTGCACGCCGGAAGAGTGCTTCGACGAGCACTTGCTCAGTGGACTGCCGGCGCTGATGCGCTCGTCGAAGGGGGACATGGTGATCGTGCTTCATCAAAAAGGCAGTCACGGGCCCGCCTACTGGAAACGCTATCCGCACCGGTTCGGCAGGTGGAACCCGGTTTGCACCACCACCAGCCTGGAAAAATGCTCAAGGGATTCCATCATTGCCGCCTACGACAACACCATTCTCTATACCGATCACTTTCTCAGCGAGACGATCGATTTACTACGCATGAGCGAAAGCGAGGACGGGATCGACACGGCGCTCATCTACTTTTCGGACCATGGCGAGTCTCTGGGCGAGATGAATCTGTATCTGCACGGCGCACCTTATGTAATTGCGCCCGAAGAGCAGCGCCGCGTGCCTTTCATGGTCTGGCTTTCGGACGGCTTCCGGTCGCGCTTTCAGATCGATACGAAATGCCTGTCGGCACGCACGCAGCAGGCATTTTCCCATGACAACGTGTTTCATTCCGCGCTTGGCATGCTGAACGTGAGTACCGCGGTTTACAACCCCGCTTTGGACATCTTTCAGGCTTGTCGCCGTCCCGGACGAGCAGAAGCGATGCGCGAGGATAGATAGTAAAAAAACGTCTCGTACCGATGTCGCAAACGAAAATCCATGCAAGGTGAGGCGCAACTTCCTGAATCCTGGCCGGCGCGATGCCGTTTGGCGACGAGGAGGTGTGCTCTTCGTCTGCTCGCCGAACCGAAATTTGCGCGCTGCCTGCTGGCACTGCTCCTGGCCTGTACGGTCGTGCCTGACCCGGCGAATGCCGATCAGGCGAACGAAAAAAACACTGTTCCTTCTTTCGCCGAACTGCAGGTTGAAGGGGCGGTCATCGGCGAAGTTCGCGTCAACACCCGGGACATCTTCGATCTCGACGATCCGAAAGAGAACAACGCAGCCTTTCGCCTCGCAAACTTCCTGCACTTTCGCACGCGGCCGGGCGTCATCCAGCGCATGCTGTTGTTCAAAAGCGGTGAACCCGTGTCGGTACACCTGATCGAGGAAACGGAACGATTGCTACGCGCGAACCAATACCTTTACGACGTCAGCATTCGGCCGGTCGCTTATCACGACGGCGTCGTGGACATCGAAGTCGTGACCCGCGACACCTGGTCGTTGGATCCGGGATTGGGTTTCGGACGTTCCGGGGGCACGAACTCGAGCAGCTTCGGATTAAAGGAAGAAAATCTGTTCGGCACCGGGACAGCGCTGGGCATCCAGCGCAGCTCGAACGTGGATCGAAGCGGCACCGAATTCAACATTTCGCAGAACCACGCGTTCGGCGGTTGGACTTCCATCGCCTACGCTTACGCGACTCTCGACGACGGCAGTCGCCAGTCGTTTAATCTTGCAAATCCATTCTATGCGCTGGACACGCGGCAGGCCGCCGGACTCAGCCTCACGAAAGACAACCGTATCGACTCCGTTTACAACAGCGGCGTGATTGCCGGCCAGTATCGCCACCGGCGGGATTCTGCCGAGACCTACGGCGGCTGGTCGGAAGGCCTCATCGACGGCTGGACGCGCCGATACTCCGTAGGCCTCACTTACCAGGACGATACCTACGAAATCGAGCCGGATCTGGCGCCGCCACCCGTATTGCCGTCCAACCAGACGCTGGTTGCGCCGTTCCTTCGCTATGAGGTTATCGAAGACGGCTATCGGAAGTTCAAGAATCGGGACCAGATCGAACGTCCTGAATTCTTCGCCATGGGCTTCCAGTCAAGCGTTCAGCTGGGCCGTTCCCTCGCCGCGCTGGGCTCGAGCCGAGAGGTTTGGCTCTACTCGGGGAAGGTGAGCAACGGCTTCGAGTTTCAATCGAATCACACCCTGCTGATGTCGGGTTCCTTGTCCGGGCTGTACGGGAGCGGCGGGGGCGAGCACCAACTGTTCAGCGGTTCGGCACGCTACTATGCGCCGCACAGCAAGCGCGCCCTGTTTTTCGCGGGTGTTTCGGGCGATTTGGTCAGGAACCCCGATATTTCCGATCTTCTGCAACTGGGCGGGGATAACGGCTTGCGGGGTTACCCGCTGCGCTACCAGAGTGGAGAACGGCGCGCGCTGCTGACTTTGGAAGAACGCATCTACACCGACTGGTATCCGTTTCGTTTGTTTCGTGTGGGAGGCGCAGTGTTCTTCGACGTGGGCCGGGCCTGGGGCGGCGAGAACCAGAACACTGTCAATCCGGGCTGGCTGAGCGACGTCGGGTTCGGTTTGCGCATTCTCAGCGCCCGCGCCGCGTTCGGCAACGTGTGGCACGCCGATGTTGCGTTTCCACTGAACGCCGATCCGAGCATCCAATCCGTTCAGTTTCTGTTCAAGACAAAGTTCAGCTTCTGAGCCGCCGTCGTTCCTTCCTGGTTGGGTAATATATCGCCCTGCCACTACCATTAGGGGTCATACTGACGCAGCGGCGCGTGAATATGCCCGGTCCGCGGATCCTTCAGAATCGCCCCAGCCCTGCCGGGATTAAAGATGATCAGCGATACATGGACGTTGTTATGCACTCAATCGGGAAACCTCACGGAAACGGCGGTAAAGCGATGGATCGCAGGTCGCCGGCAGCGAGGACAGTTAGCTACCGTCGCGACCTGTCGGACAACGCGCCCGGAAGTTCAAAGAAACCGCCTCTTGAGTCCTCCACGTTTGCCAGTCTTGCCCGCCCGTCCCGCGCGACGTGCCTGAGCTTCTGAGACTCCACGGACAATGAATACTTCCGATTCGCTCACCTATCAGCAAGCGCTGTCGAAGGCCCGGGCGGACATCAAGACAATCCTGCAGCGCCGGCAACTGGATCCGCTGCGTTACATCGTGGACATCGATTCCGGGCAGCCCGCTTTCGCGCCTCGCGACACACATTTTCTTCGGATCGCTTACAATCGTCACGAAGATCTGTCGGCGGAAGTTGCGATTCCCCACGACTGGCTGCTGGGAGGAGTGGGGGAGAGCCACGAAAAGTTTCTGCGCGCAGTCGACGACATGGTTCTGGAACTGAAAGGCAAGGTTCATGCAACAGGGCGACCTCTTTAAGGATCATTGCCGAATATCAGCCGGTATCGCGTCCGTTCGCCTGGCGTAGTCTGTCACGGATCTCAGGCCACACACGATCGTTCCCGTCGGGCGTCTGCCTGCTCGTAGAACCTGACCACACTTCAACATGACCCAATACCCGACACAGTCCGAACTCCTCAGCTATCTCACTACCCTTGCGGGAGCGATCGGTGATCCGACACAGGTGCCGTTTCGCGTCGATATCGTCCCCGCGCACGGCAAGCCGCCGATGTACTCGGTGATGATCAAGTCGCCGCACAAGGACCGCCTTCGCCAACAGATCGGAAGCATCCTTTCCCGTCCGTTCGCGCTTGGCGCCACCTCCTTCATGCTGACGGGTAACGAAGCAGTCTCACTGATCAAACACGGGCTCCCCACATAGCGGAAACGCCGCCTTGGCGGAATTCCTGCTACATCAAGGCTGGCGGCGGGAAAAGCGCGGCACGCGCCCGGAAGGCGCCCGTTCTGCAAGCTGGCTCGTGGCACCACTTCCGCGCTGCGGCACGGGTCCGGTTGGTTGCCCTATTTGGTGATTTCGAGCAGTTCGACATCGAAAATCAACGTTGCGCCGGGCCTGATGATAGGCGGGGATCCGCGTTCTCCGTAGGCGACGTTGGCCGGGCATACGAGGCGGCTCTTGCCGCCGACCTTCATCAGCTGCAGGCCTTCGGTCCAGCACTTGATCACGTTGCCGACAGGGAAGGTCGCCGGGTGGCCGCGCCTGACGGAACTGTCGAATACCGTCCCATCCACCAGCGTGCCGTGATAATGGACCTTCACTTTGTCGGTAGCGCCGGGCGAGGGGCCGCTGCCTTCCTTGAGAGTCTTGACGATCGCGCCCGATGCGGTTTTCCTGGCGCCCGGTTCCGCGGCGGCTTTTGCCAGAAATGCCGCTCCGGCCTTCGTTTCCCGTTCGGCAACAACCGCGCCGCGAGCCTTCCCCCTCGGCTCGATCTTCGCTCCGTAAGTCTGCATGTCGACTTTGAGCGTGCGTTTCAGTACGCCATCGGAAAGGCCGGATTTCACGATCTCCAGTTCCGACTCGTTCAATGAAAAATCATGCAACGATTGGCTCAATGCGACACCGATCGCGTACAGGGTTTTCTGCTCATCGTTTGCAGGATCCGCAGCCGCGACTTTCACGCTGGAAAACGCCGATCCGAGTAACGCGGACAGACAGAGAACTATGACCTTCATGATGAATCCTTCAGTTGAGAAGCGGCGATGGTACCCCAGCACGGTTATTTCACGAAGTTGCCGGCGAGACCTTGCTCGGCATTTGATGATCACGGGCGCTGCCTTTGAGGGTCGCGACGGACGCTGAATTATTCGTTGCCTGTTTTACGACACCTGCAAACCATTCTCAGCCCCGGCGGTGTCGCGGTCCGCTGCGTCCGTAGCGGTAGACCCACCAGCCGCCCAGCAGTCCGCCGAGATGCGCGAAATGGGCCACGCCGGATTGCGTTCCGGTGACGCCCAAATACAATTCAAGTGCGGCATAGAGCAGCACGAACACGCGCGCCGGCATGGGGATCGGCGGAAATAGCAGCATGATCCTGCGATTGGGAAAGAGCAGAGCGTACGCCAGCAGTAATCCGAAGACGCCCGCCGAGGCACCGACCACCGGACCCCCGCCCCCGCCGAACGCCCCGGCAACAAGCAGGTGCGCCACGGCGCCGGTCACGACGCTGGCAAAGTAGGCGATGGCCAGGCGGCGCGCGCCCCAAACGCGTTCCAGCTCGGATCCGAACATCCACAGCGCAAACATGTTGAATGCGAGGTGCATCAGGCTGCCGTGAAGAAAACTGTAGGTCAGCAACTGCCAGGGAGTAAGCAGAGGCAGGCTCGCCAGGCCCGAGCCTTCCCCCGGCCAGAGTGCGAACCATTGAACGAGTCCGCCGCCCGCCACCAGTTGCAACAGGAATACGCCGACATTGGCGAAAAGGAGAACTTGGGTGAATGCCGGCATGCGGATCTCTACGAGTCGCGTTGACAGGCGCACGGGTATGTCGCCATCGCCCATCTTCGGTAAAGTGGTTCAAATGGACCTGTCCCTCGCATTGCACGCGGAACGCAAACTGCGCGCCGCCCTTGCCAGGAGTACGAGCGGACCGGGAGACCGGGCCTGTGGCCGTGCGGGAAAACACGACGGCTGTGTACCGCGAACACCATGGGGGTCGCGGGACGCATAACCCCGCGTTTCAGATACCCCGACGTACTTTGTCGCTTCATCCTATGCAGCGGGGCCGCCGATTCGCGAGAGCCGACATCATCGATGCGAGACCGGCAAAGAACACTGCTGAGACCCGGCCATCAATCCGCTGAGCAGCACTAGAAGATATACCTCATCCCGATCTCGAGATTCCACTCATAGACCTGTGGCATTTCATTCTTGTTGATCGCCCCGATTCCCGGTCGGACCCAGGCGGCGATGTTCCGGGAAAGGATCTTGCCGACTTCGAGTTCGACCGTCAGTCCGACCTTGGTGTTGTGTTTCCAGTCGACGGTGAACTGCGGTTCCAGGAAAGTGTAAATCTTGTTCGGCCAGCGCGTCAGCAAATTGGGTTTCAGGGTGGTGAAGCTGACATCCGCGCGATTGTCATCGCCGGCCACGGAGAAGTAATGCTGGACGTTCGGGAAGAACACGGAATCGTATTTCGGCAAGTCGATGGCGGCATACACGTGCGGGGCGATGACGGTCTTGCCATATCCCAGTCTCTCATCATCGGCCGTATCGAAAATCACGTCGTTTGCGACGATCAGGGCGAAGCCATCGCGCTGGATCGCGCGCCATGCGCCGCGCGCGAGCAGATCGCCCTGCCCGCTGACGCTTGCTGCCCCGGCGCCGGGATGGTAGATCACATAAGGAGTCTCGACACGCAGCGCGATACTCGGGCTCACGGCGTATTCGAAGCGGGGAACGAGGATGTTTCGGTAGCCGTCGCCTTCGAGATCCTGATACTCGTTGCGTATTTCTGCCCGAGTGCGGAAATCCGTGGGCTTCTTGAGGGCTGCTTCGGTCGCAGACGGCGCTGCGGGCTGGGTTTGCGCGATCAGGGGCTGCGCCGCGCAAAACATCATCAGACAGGTGAAACGGACGGCAAGCTCGAATGTGACCCGCATTTTCGTATTCTCTCCAGTGGTGCGCGCGGCGCGTCGCTGCCAATGTGCAGCGGAGTCGCAGGCCCCTCGCGTTGGTCGCGCGTACTTTTAGACGAAAGTGTGGCCAATGTCCACTTTGGCTTATGCCGTATCGTACCGATAGCTGCGCATTTTTTAGCTGCCCCGGCACCAGCCATAGCGGGGCGCCGCGACGGCATGCGACGCACCCGGAGTCCGAGCTCGTTATTTCACCAGCGATTGAACCACGAGAGTCTTGAATGTCGTGGCGTACCAAAGTAAATGCTTCACCGATTGCATCATGTACACGCCGACCAGCTCTTCCTCGGGGTCCACCCAGAAGTAGGTGCCGGCGTATCCAGCCCAGTAGTACTCGCCGACGGAACCGTCCATGGGATTGAGCGCCGCGGGCGCGCGCGCCCCGTCCATGCGGACTGCGCCGAGCAGGCCATAGCCGTGGCTCTGGCCGGGAAGATAAAACGGGCCGTGATCGATCCCGGGTCCCACATGGTTCATGGTCATCAACTCCACAGTCTTCTTGCCCAGAACACGAGAGTTGCCGAGTGAGCCGCCATTCAGCAGCATGTGTGCAAAGCGCGCGTAGTCCATGACCGTCGAAGTCAGGCCCTGGCCGCCGGCTTCGAACTTCACCGGCTTTGTGGGATCGGTGTACTGGAGGATCAATCCCTTCTTGTCGTCATCAAACGGTTCGACGAAGCGCGATACCTTGCCGGGGGCGACCCGGAACGCGGTATCGTTCATTCCAAGGGGCTGCATGACGCGCTTCTCGAAAAACTCGCCGAGCGTCATGCCGGAAACGACTTCGATCAGCCGCCCCAGCACGTCGGTGGAACGGCTGTACCACCAGGTAGTGCCAGGTTCGTATTTCAGCGGCAGCTTGCTGATGCGTGTGACCAGTTCGGCGTTGCTGATCTCCAGATCGTTGACGCCGCCATCCAGGTACATCTGTTCAACCTGCGAGCCGCCAGGGAAAGGTCTGAAAAAACCGTAGGTGAATCCGGAGGTATGCAGCAGCAGATCCAGTACCCGGATCGGATTTTTCGCAGGCCTGGTCTGCACCTGGGAGACATCCTTCGCGGTGTCGGCATTGGTCGCGACCTTGAGATCGGCCAATTCGGGAAGGTACTTCGAGACCGGATCGGAAAGCCGGATTTTGCCCTCTTCGACCAGGATCATCGCTGCCACGCTCGTGATGGGTTTGGTCATGGAGTAGATCCGGAAGATCGAATCTCGCGACATCGGTTTCCTGGTATTGGGGTCCTGTACGCCGTTGGCCTCGAAGTAGGCCACTTTGCCGCGCCGTGCGACCAGCGCGACGTAACCCGGAATTTCGCCGGCCTTCACCTTTGCTCCGAGGACTTCTTCGATTCTATCGAGACGTGTCGACGAAAGACCGACGTCTTCCGGTCTGGCCTTTTCCAGATCGGCGCCGGAGGCCGGGAACGTTGCGGCCAGAAGAAGCAGGAGCAAGTATTTTCGTAAGTGGTTTTGCACGAGTCTCATTGTTTTCTCCCAAAATGACCGGTTGTGAAGAGGCCGAGATACATCGCCCGCGCCCGAGCGTAACCGCAAGATTTTCGAATCCGTTTTCACGTCGCTGGTTGAATCCGGGCGCGCGGTGACTTTACCCTTGTTCGGGAAATCAGGAAAACCCGGTTGGATTTGTACACAGGCACGTCCGACCCGGCCCGGGGAATCCGCGGGCCGCAGTGGCTCTGGGTTACCATTGCGCATCCGGATCGCGACGATCGCCCGGCGCGACGCGACCGCAAGGGAGGACATCCGTGGACGCGACAACAAACGACCTGCTCACGCAACTCGAGGGCCATGCGCGCCAGATTCGA